>VTLG01009683.1_pt1 | contig 21901 bp, 29 predicted proteins | sample 4694571 | NCBI WGS metagenome assembly VTLG01 (sample SAMN12604809, study PRJNA352737) | marine metagenome | biome: ENVO:00000447; feature: ENVO:00000209|ENVO:00000569|ENVO:01000036; material: ENVO:00002151; isolation source: viral sequences binned using virsorter ... | reverse complement strand
GATATGGCACCTTTTGGTTTTATGAGTGATGGAATAGATGATGAAGGGAGTTTTGTTGATAATGATGGAGACAGATGGCATACTGATGAATATGGTGATAGATCCTACATGTGGGATTACATGTAAACAGACAAAATAATAAATAATTTATAGATAAACTGAGAACTAGGGGTAAAAAAACATGGCGACTCCTCAATTGTCTCCAGGCGTACTCGTCAGAGAAGTTGATTTAACAGTCGGAAGAGCCGAGAATGTCCTTGATAATATTGGGGCTATTGCTGGACCATTTTCGATTGGACCTATTGACGAAGCAACTGATATTCAGACACAACAACAATTTATTGATCAATTTGGTAAGCCTCTCTCAACTGATAGGCAATATGAGTATTGGATGACTGCATCTTCTTACCTTTCTTATGGTGGTGTACTGAAAGTAATTAGAACAGATGATACCCAATTAAACAGTGCTAATGCTGGTGTGGGTGATGCATCTGATTCTAGCACCAAGATTAAGAATAAAGATGATTATTATGCCAACTTTACCACCCCTACTGCATGGACATGGGCAGCTCGAACTCCTGGAACTTGGGCAAACTCAGCAAAAGTATGTTTCATTGATAATGAAGCAGACCAAATTATTGGTTTCTCAACTACTAGTCCAGCAGCTGCTGGTGCTGTAATTGGATATGGTGTTACTGTTAGTATTGATAACACTGTTATTCCAGGTGCTGGTACTACCTCTGCATTTACAGGATACCTAAAAGGTATTGTTACTGGCGTTGGTACTGATTCTGTCAATGGGAATAGTAATGTCTCAGTAAAAATCTTACAAAGAGTATCTTACGCCACTACTTATACTGGTGTAGATTATGCTCAAGCTGATCCTGCCAGATCTATTGAAAATGGTAAGTCCATGTATTTTGTGAACAATTCTGGTATTAATACTGGAACTGCTGGTGCAGGTGGAGAAGCTGTTACAGTTACTTCTATAGATGATTGGTATGATGCACAAACATTAAATCTTACCAATTCTACAGTTTATTGGAAAACTATCGCCCCTAGACCTAAAACTAGCAACTTTGTTTCTTCTAGAAGCGGTGGTAATGATAGTGTGCATGTCGTTGTCGTAGATGACAATGGAGATGTAACAGGAATTCAAGGAAATATTCTTGAAAAGAATCTTTTCTTATCTAAAGCAAAGGATACCATTGCTGATGGAGATAATCCTTTGAAGACATATTATAAGGATTACATAGCAGAAAATTCTAATTATCTGTATGCTGGATATGATCCATCTCAAGCAACAGATGCTTATTGGAGTACTACACCTTTGGCTGCTGGTTTCTCAACTGCTTATACTGCTAATACAACAGCAGAAGGAGTTTGGGGTGTAGAAGCACAAGGAGTAACATTTAGTTCTATTGGTAATGTTGCTTACTCACTTACTGGTGGTGTAGATTATGATGCTAATGGTGGATATACTGCTACACTATCCAATCTTAAGACTTCTTATGAACTTTTCTCCAATAAGGATGAAATAGAAGTTGATTATTTACTTATGGGTCCTGGAGGAGGTACAGAAGCTGAGTCTCAAGCAAAAGCTAATCTACTAATTTCTATTGCAAATGATAGAAAAGATTGTGTTGCTTGTGTTTCACCTCATAGAGCAAACATAGTTAATGTTTCTAATACTACTACTCAGACTAATAATCTATTGAAGTTCTTTAGTCCAATATCCTCTTCTTCTTATGCAGTTTTGGATTCTGGATACAAGTATACTTATGATAGATTTAATAATGAGTTTAGGTATATTCCTTGCAATGGTGACGTTGCTGGATTGATGGTAAGGACTGCAGTTAATGCTTATCCTTGGTTCTCTCCTGCAGGTGTTCAAAGAGGTATTCTTAATAGTGCAATTAAACTTGCCTATAATCCTAATAAGGCACAAAGAGATTTATTGTATGGAGCAAGAGTTAACTCCATTATTAATCAAAAAGGATCAGGAATCCTTCTGTTTGGTGATAAGACTGCATTGAATTATGCATCTGCCTTCGATAGAATCAATGTTAGAAGGCTATTCCTTACTGTTGAGCAAGCACTTGAGGGTGCAGCAAATGCTCAGCTATTTGAATTAAATGATTCTAATACAAGGTCTAACTTTGTTAACATTGTTGAACCTTATCTTCGGGACATCCAAGCTAAGAGAGGAGTTTATGACTTCCTAGTAGTTTGTGATGAAACCAATAACACTCCTGATGTTATTGACAATAATGAGTTTAGGGCTGATATCTTCCTGAAGCCCACCAAATCAATTAATTATATCACCCTGACATTCGTTGCAACCAGAACTGGTGTTGCATTTAACGAAGTTGTAGGAACTGTTTGATATCCCACAGTCCTAGGTTAAGCGTGCCGGGTCGCTAAAATAACATAATAGGAGGAACCTTAAGAAAATGGCTGCCACTAGAACACTTTCACAATTTAAATCGAAACTCTCTGGAGGAGGCGCTAGGCCGAATCTGTTTGAGGTTTCTGTTCCCGCTTTTCCATCTGCTATAGAATCAGCATGGGGATCAGGTGATGATGCCGAAAATGGACTTTTCAAGTTCATGTGTAAAGCTGCTCAACTTCCCGCTTCTACTATAGCTAATGTAGATGTTCCTTTTAGAGGAAGAATTTTAAAGGTCGCTGGTGATAGAACTTTTGCACCTTGGACAATTAGTGTTATTAATGATGAGAATTTCATTATTAGAACTGCTTTTGAGAGATGGGCAAATGTTGTTAGTAAGTTAGATGATGCTACTGGAGTAACCAATCCATCATCTTATATGACTGATGCATATGTTCAACAATTAGGTAGAGGATCTACTATTAATTCTCAAACCAATGATGGTGCAAATACTTCTGTTTTAAGAACTTATAAGTTCTATGATATCTTCCCAACTAATATCAGTGAAATAGCACTGAGTTATGATACTGGGGATACAATTGAGCAATTTGATGTAGAATTCCAAGTTCAATACTTCACTATTGGTAACTCACAAGAATCCAGTAATGCAGCTCCAGAACAGAGTTCGGTGGAGTGATAAATACTAGAAGGTAAAAAAACTTCTGTAAATATTTGCTATGGCTGCGAGATTATTTGGTTTCTCAATTGAGGATTTAGAAAAAACCCCTCCCGGTGTAGTTTCTCCGGTTCCTCCTAACAATCAGGATGGATCAGAGAATTACATCAGTAGTGGGTTTTTTGGGTCGTATGTCGATATTGAAGGCGTTTATCGAACTGAAAATGATTTAATTAGAAGATATCGTCAAATGTCTCTCTATCCAGAGTGTGATAGTGCAATTGAGGATATTGTAAATGAAGCTATTGTTGCTGATACTGATGATACTCCTGTAGCAATTGAACTTTCTAATTTAAATGCTAGTGATAATATTAAAAAGAGAGTTAGAGAAGAATTTAAATATATTTTAGAGCTTTTGGATTTTGATAGAAAAGCTCATGAAATTTTTAGAAATTGGTATATTGACGGAAGACTTTATTATAATAAAGTTATAGATCAAAAAGCACCTCATGAAGGAATTCAAGAGTTAAGATATATTGATTCTTCAAAAATGCGTTATGTACGTTCTTTGAAGAAAGGGAAGGGAGATTCTAGTGCAGTATTGAGTTCATCGTCAGAGACAAATCCTGCTCAAGTTTATAATTTTCCTGATATAGAAGAGTATTTTGTCTATAATCCTGGTAGTTATGACAGAATTGGTGGTGGTAATGCTTATGCTGGAGGTAATAATAACCCCCAAAAAGGCGTTAAAATGACCAAAGATTCTGTTTGCTACTGTACTTCTGGTTTAGTAGACAGAAATAAAGGTACAACTCTCTCTTGGTTGCATAAAGCTATCAAACCACTCAATCAATTGATGATGATTGAGGATAGTTTGGTCATTTATCGTCTTTCTAGAGCACCTGAAAGAAGAATTTTTTACATTGATGTTGGAAATTTGCCTAAAATTAAGGCAGAACAGTATCTTCGTGATGTAATGATGAGGTATCGTAACAAATTAGTTTATGATGCCAATACTGGTGAGATTAGAGATGATAAAAAATTCATGTCTATGATGGAAGATTTCTGGCTTCCTAGAAGAGAAGGTGGTAGAGGAACTGAAATTACTACACTTCCAGGTGGACAAAATCTTGGAGAGATTACAGACATTAATTATTTCCAAAGAAAACTCTATAGATCATTAAATGTTCCAGAAACTAGGATTCAAGGTGAAGGATCTGGGTTTAGTTTGGGTAGATCTTCAGAAATCTTAAGAGATGAGATTAAATTTAGTAAATTTGTAGGGAGAATGAGAAAAAGATTCTCTCATATGTTTAATGATATGCTAAAAACTCAATTATTACTTAAAAATATTGTTACTCCAGATGACTGGGAAATAATGAGTGAGCATATTCAGTATGATTTCCTTTATGATAATCATTTTGCAGAGTTGAAAGATGCAGAATTGACTACAGAAAGATTGAATTTGGCTAGTTTGGCTGATCCTTATGTTGGAAGATACTATTCTGCAGATTATGTAAGACGTAAAGTCCTTCGTCAAACTGATGAAGAGATTGTTGAACAGGATGAATTAATTAAAAAGGAAATTGCAGATGGAACCATAGTAGATCCTATGTTAGCAATGGATCCAATGGCCGGAGCACCACCCGAAGATGTAGTTACACCTGATGCTATGCAAGCGCCAACTACACCTAAAGACCCTGTAGTTAAAGACTTCTCTAAAGAGATCATAAATAAGGGTGAGATTTAATATTTTTTTTAAACAATGGATGAACTTATGGATCTTTTGACGACTGATCAATCTGCTTCGCAAGTTAGCGATAAGATTAAGGATATTCTTTTTGCTAAAAGCGCAGAAAAAATAAATTCTATTAAACCAGATGTATCTAATTCTCTTTTCGATCAAGATGTAGATCTAGATAATCCTGAAAATCCAGAGGCAGAATTAGATAGTGATGTTAATTTGGATCAAGAATCAGAAGAAGAGGAAGAAATTTCTGCTGAAAATCCTGAAACTGCAGTGGGTACCGTACCTAGTATAGGTAAAGTAGCTTAACACTATAAATAACTAGAAGGACTATTGTAATTTAAGGATAATGAGCCAAGCGTTTAGACCTGTGGGAAGTGGTTCCACTATTGGGGTGGCTGCAAATGGCAGCACTATAACTTATAGTGATGCGATTCTCCATCAAGGGGAATATCTGAGATTATGTTGTGAAGGACGTAACTCAATTATTGCAGCAGGATCCACTGCTGTTGCTGGTAGTGCTGGAGATGTAACTGATAGTTTCTATCTTCATGAAAATCAGGAGCATATCCTTAATATTGGAAGACCCGCTGCCCAAAGAATTGTAGGAATTACTACTGCTGCAACTACAACAACTATTGATTTCCCAGAAGGTACTGGTAATCCTTTTTATGTTGGTCAGAACGTTAGTTTGAGAGTTAGTGGTGATGATAACCTTGATAAGCACTTTGAATTTACTCATAAACCAATTGCTAGTATTCAAGATGGTGCTAATCTTTCAGGTCCTAATGGTCAAGATCCTGGATATTATGGCACTAGATTAGTAGTTACTTGGGGTTATCAAGATTTTATAGGAGTTATAACTGCCTTTAGAGGATCTAACACCCAACCTACAGGAGCTGAATTAAGGGCTTCAATTAAATTGAGCACCAAAGGTATAGGTGCTAAAAATCATGGATCAGTACATTATCAACAAGGTCAACTTTCAGGATAGAATCAATGAAACTCATTAGGGAAGAAATAGAATCTGTTGAATTTCTCGTTGAAGAAAAAAACGGGAAAAAGAACATGTTTATAGAAGGCATCTTTTTACAAGGTGATCTTCAAAATAGAAATGGTAGAATGTATCCTATGAGCGTCCTGAGAAAGGAAGTTACTAGATACAGTGAAAACCATGTTCAGAAGGGAAGGGCACTTGGAGAACTTGGCCATCCTGAAGGTCCTACTGTTAATCTTGACAGGGTTTCTCATAAAATTATTTCACTAAAAGAAAGTGGAAGTAATTTCATTGGAAAAGCAAAAATCCTTGATACACCAATGGGAAAAATTGCCAAATCTCTTATTGGAGAAGGGGTAAAATTAGGAGTTTCTTCTAGAGGAATTGGTTCTCTAAAAGCCACAAGAGAGGGTGTAAGTGTGGTCGGAGATGACTTTATGCTTTCAACTGCAGCAGATATAGTGGCAGATCCTTCTGCACCTGATGCATTTGTTGAAGGAATTATGGAAGGAAAAGAGTGGGTTTGGGATGGCGGAATCCTTCGAGAGAGGGCAGCTGCCAAAGCATACAGGGAAATTAATACCTTAATTGACCAAAAACAACTAGATGAATCAAAATTGAATGTTTTTAATGAGTTTTTAAACTCATTGTAAATTTAACACTTTATAAATAAATATAGATTTTACTAATCGAAAATCGGAGCTGTAAAAATGTCTCGTGGTACGAAATTACAAGAAATGGAGCAATCTAAGACTGCTGTGAATGCCAATGCTAAACCTGCTGAGCCTTTGGGTAAAGTAGATAATATTACTCCTGGCAATTCACTGCCCTACGAAGATCTCGGAGGACCAACTCCTGAGAACTATAGTCCAACTAACGACTCTGCTAAACTAAAGGAGCCTGGTTTAAAGACTGTTAAAGATATAGTCAACGCACATGCCAAACCGGCGGAACCAATGGCAACACTAAAGCAAGGCGATGAGGCGGAGGTTGAAGATTCACAAGAAGTAGTTGCTGAAGAGCCAGCTACTGAAGAGGTAGTTTCTGAAAACCAAGAGGCACAAGAACCTGAAGTCAACATCGATGAAGATGTTAATGCACTTCTAGGTGGAGAAGATCTCTCTGAGGAATTTAAAGAGAAAGCCAAAGTAATTTTTGAGGCTGCTATCAATTCCAAGACAAAAGAAATTAAAGAGTCCCTTGAGTCTAATTATCAAGAGCAATTAACAGAAGCTATTGCAGAAGAGAAAAGTGCTTTGCAAGAGCGTGTTGATTCCTATCTTGAGTATGTGGCAGAAGAGTGGATGACAGAAAATGCACTTGCCATAGAGCATGGACTCAAAACAGAAATGACTGAATCCTTCTTAGGAGGTATGAAGTCACTATTTGAAGAACATTATGTAACAATCCCTGAAGATAAGTATGATGTCCTTGAGAATATGGTAGAAAAACTTGATGACATGGAAACCAAGCTCAATGAGCAAATAGACAAGAATATCACCCTTAACAAGCGTCTCGCAGAGTCGGTTGCTGATGGTATCCTTGAGTCTGTTTCTGATGGCCTTGCTGCTACTCAGAAAGAGAAGCTCGCCTCACTTTCCGAAAGTGTAGAGTTTGAAAGTGAAACAGAATATCGTGAAAAATTGGAGACTTTAAAGGAGTCATATTTCTCCACAAAATCTCCTGCTGCTAAAACTCAATCCCAACAAACCCTTTCCGAAGGTGTAGATAACACTGAAGCTCCTGTAAGTGCAGGAATGGATGCTTATCTAAGAACATTGGGTGCTTTTAGTAAGTCAAACTGAATTTAATATTAATTCAAACACTATAAACATTAAAAGGTAAACGCAAATGTTCCAATCAGAACATCTGCAGGAAAAGTGGGCACCACTTCTAGACTATGAGGGTCTTGATCCAATCAAAGACAACCATCGTAGAGCGGTAACCGCTGTCCTGTTAGAAAACCAAGAAAAATTTTTAAAAGAGGAAAGTGCCTTTAATAGCGGCATCAACCTCATGGAAGCTGCACCAACAAACTCATCAGGTAGTTCACCAGCCGCTGGTTTCAGTGGTAGTGCTGCTGCTGGGGGTCCTGTTGCAGGTTTCGACCCAGTTCTGATTTCACTAATCAGACGTGCAATGCCTAACCTGGTTGCTTATGACCTGGCTGGCGTTCAACCAATGAGTGGTCCTACTGGACTAATCTTTGCCATGAGATCCATGTATGGTACAGACCGTACTGGAACTTATCCAGGTGAGGCTCTCTTCAATGAAGCAGATTCCGCTTGGTCTGGTCAGAATGCTGCAAGAGATCTGACTGGTGGTATGTCAGATGCACTTGTTGGTTTGGGTACTACTGCACAGCAGGGTACTAACCCTTCAGTCCTTAACCCAGTTGGTACTGCAAGCACTAACACTGCTCAGTATAACGTTGGTGAAGGAATGCAGACAGGTGATTCTGAAGCACTAGGTGGTGCTGCAGGAACACAGTTCAACCAGATGGCATTCTCTATTGAGAAAGTCACTGTTACTGCCAAGTCAAGAGCTCTGAAAGCTGAGTACTCATTAGAACTCGCTCAAGACCTTAAGGCAATTCATGGTCTAAATGCAGAAGCAGAACTTGCTAACATTCTCTCCACTGAGATCCTTGCTGAAATCAACAGAGAAGTTATCAGAACAGTCTATATGACTGCTGAGCAAGGTGCTGTTTCTAATACAGCAACTGCTGGTGTATTCGACCTTGACATTGACTCAAATGGCAGATGGTCTGTTGAGAAGTTCAAAGGACTTCTATTCCAGATCGAACGAGATGCAAATGCTATCGCACAGAGAACTCGTCGCGGAAAAGGCAACATGGTCCTTTGCTCTGCAGACGTTGCATCTGCTCTCACAATGGCAGGTATCCTGGATTACACACCTGCACTCAATGCTAACCTGAATGTTGATGACACTGGCAACACATTTGCTGGTACAATCAATGGTAAGTTCAGAGTCTACATTGACCCATACTCTGCTAACCTAGCTGCTGCTAACACTGCTACCAACTCTGGTAACCAGTACTACACAGTTGGTTACAAAGGTTCCAGCCCCTATGATGCTGGTCTCTTCTACTGCCCTTATGTTCCATTACAGATGGTCAGAGCAGTGGGTGAGAACACCTTCCAGCCCAAGATTGGCTTCAAGACCAGATATGGTTTGGTTGCTAACCCATTCGCAGAAGGTACAACAAGAGGACTTGGCAGACTTGCCATTAACTCCAACCGCTACTACAGAAGAGTTGCAGTTAAGAACCTCATGTGAACCATTATGCTGGTCACACACAGAAGAGAGAGTCCTCAGGGACTCTCTTTTTTTGTCTAAATACCTACGGAGACCTGCTTTTTACTATGGCATTTTATATAACTAATAATTCTGGATCATATTATAAGGACCCGGATAAAGCTAGTGTTTTAATTCCAGCTCCTGCTGATACTTCTTGGGGAATAAAAGAATTTGCGTTTGTATATGATACAGAGGCCTCTGCTCAAAATATAATTACTACCAATAGCCTAACATCGGTTCAAATAGTGGAGGAGTAAAAATGTTTTGCAAAAACAAGATGAGTCAAGAAGACCGTCAAAAGTGGAAACTTAAAATGCTTCATCGATATGAGGATGCATTAGAAGTAAGACTTGCTGGAATCAAAGCAGCAAAAGAAAAACTTGAAGAACAAATGACTAGGGATGAATAATGGCAGTTAGGAAGTCTATAATTGGGCAAGTAACAAATAGAAATTTCTTAGCGCCTACTGGGTTCCAATTTATAGTTACTAGAGCACCTAAAGTTGCTTATTTTGGGAGCAGGGTAAATATTCCCGGAATGACTTTAGGAGTAGCTGAGCAACCAAACTATTTGAGAAATATCCCTTTACCTGGAGATAAATTAGATTTTGAGGATTTAACTTTAACTTTTTTAATTGATGAGAATTTAGAGAATTATCTAGAACTTCAAGATTGGATGAGAGGTTTAGGATTCCCAGAAAGTTTAAGTGAAATATATAAGTATCAATTAGATGATACTGATCTTGTTCAACCAGAAAGAAGTCAATTAAATTTATATTCTGATGGGACCTTAACTATTTTAGATTCTAATCTAAATGAGAAGTTTAAAGTTAGATTTCAAAATATGTTCCCTTATTCTTTGACAACTTTAGATTTTGATGCTACACAAACAGATGTACAATACTTTACAGCACAGGTTACTTTCAAGTATACTATATACGAAATTGAAGAGGTTCATGTAGGAGATTGTGATTGATTTAAGTGAAATTCAGAGTATGTGGGAAAATGATGCTAAGATAGACAGAGATAATCTACACGAAGAATCATTAAATATTCCCATTCTTCATGCCAAATATCATGATTTGTATAATACTTTATTTCTTTTAAGAAAGAAGGCAGAACAGCAACGTAAAAATATACGTCATGAAAGGTATGAGTATTTTAGTGGGAAAGCAGACCCAGAAGTTTATGTCAAAGATCCTTTTCCTAAGAAGATAAGAGATAAGGATACTATGACTAAGTATCTTGATGCTGATGATAAATTATCTGCATCCAGTTTAAAGATAGAATATTATGATACAATGCTAGTATACTTAGAAAGTATTCTTAAACAAATTACTAATAGAACATATCAGATTAAGAATGCAATTGAATTCATGAGATTTAATGCTGGTCTTGGATAAACATATTTACATTAAAAGAAAAGCTTTTAGTAAAGATCAATGTAAAAATATTATTGATTTCTTTGAGAAACAGAAAAGCAAACCCGACGAGCATCGAGGATATGATCGAGTATATACGAATCTTCTTCAATCCCGATTGAAATTTGTGGGAAATATTCTAGCTGATAATACTAAAAAATACGCAGATAAGCATCCATTTCTTCATATATTATACGCTCGTTGGGATATTGTACCAGAATTTTGTTTACAAAAATATTTACCAGGAAGAGCTTATAGTGGTGAACATATGGAGCATGGGGTAAATGAATGGGATTCTAAAAGAATATTGGGATGGATGATATATTTAAATGATATTAAAAATAAAGGAGGAACTCGTTGGCCACAGCAAAATTTTACATCAAAACCTAGAGCAGGAGATTTATATATTTGGCCAGCATCATGGACTCATAGCCATCATGGAATTGCTGCTCCTAATGAAATAAAATATATTGCAACAGGATGGTGTGAAATGCATGGAACTTAATATTATAAACAATGGATAAACATATTTACCATAAAAAGAAGGCATTGGATCATAAAACTTGTGAGAATATAATTACTTCATTTGAAAAATCTAATCCTACATTGAATGATCATGCTTATTATGGAATTTATCCAGATATCACAGACATAAAATATAATTTTTTAATTGCTATTTTACAGGATTGTTTGAAAGAATATGGGGAGAGACATAAGTTTCTAGGAACAAGATTGAATCAATTGGGTGTAGATAAAGAATTTCATATTCAAAAATATTTGGTGGGTACTTGTTATGATCAATCTTCTGATCCTAATTATTGGTTAGGTCATTGTGAACATGTTTTACCTAGACCATTAAGAATCATAGCATGGATGTTTTATTTGAACGATATTAAAAATAAAGGAGGAACTTGTTTTCCTCAACAAAATTTTACTACCAAACCTAGAGAAGGGGATTTATATATTTGGCCTGCAGGATGGACTCATAGTCATTATGGTGTTCCTGCACCTAAAGAAGAAAAATATATCATCACAGGATGGTGTAGTTGGATTCAATAAATACCCTTAGATGAATGGATAAGGGTGAGTGATCTTGTTATATCCAAGGTTAATGAAGTATATCTAAAAATTCAAACTGAACCTCATATAGATTATGAGTTAAGAGATAGATTTACTTTTGAAGTTCCTAATAAAAAATTTATGCCTCAGTATAGAAATAAGTACTGGGATGGATATGTTCATTTATATAATCTAAAGACTAAGAGAATCTATGTTGGTCTATTAGATAAGATTATTGCGTTTTGTGAGAATTCTGGATATACATATCAATTTGAAAATAACAAATATTATGGTCTTCCTTTTGAATACAATGAGATGGTATCAAAGGAAGGTGTCAAAGATTATATTAAATCTATTACTAAATTTAAAGCAAGAGATTATCAAATAGATGCTGTTTATGATGCATTAAAATATAATAGAAAACTTCTTATATCACCCACTGCTTCTGGTAAATCGTTAATGATTTATTCTTTAGTAAGATATTTCGTAGAAAGAAATCAGAAAATTTTATTAGTAGTTCCTACTACTTCTTTAGTAGAACAAATGTATAAAGATTTTGAAGATTATGGATGGGATCCTAAAAATCATTGTCATAGAATATATGCAGGAAGAGAAAGGACAAATGTTAATGAAGTAACTATTACTACGTGGCAATCAGTTTATAATTTGGACAGAGGATTCTTCGAAGATTATGATGTAGTAATTGGAGATGAAGCACATCTTTTTAAAAGTAAATCTCTTGTAAACATTATGGATAAATTGCATCATGCAAAATATAGATATGGATTTACTGGAACTTTAGATGGAACACAAACTCATAAATGGGTATTGGAAGGATTGTTTGGTCCGTCTTATAAAGTAACACAAACTAAACGATTAATGGAAGAAGGGTATCTTTCTAATCTTGATATTCAATGTATAGTTTTAAAATATAAACCTAAAAATTTTCAAACTTATGAAGATGAAATACAATTTTTAATATCACATGAAAGAAGAAATAATTTCATAAGAAATCTTGCATTAGATTTAAAAGGTAATACTTTAATTCTTTACAGTAGGGTTGAAACTCATGGAGAAGTGTTATATAATTTAATAAATAATAAAGTAGATAATGGAAGAAAAGTATTCTTCATTCATGGTGGTGTAGACGCTGAAAACAGAGAATCTGTTAGAGAGATTACAGAAGAAGAAACTAACGCAATTGTAGTTGCATCTTATGGAACTTTTTCAACTGGAATTAACATTAAAAACCTTCACAATTTAATCTTTGCTTCACCCTCTAAATCTAGAATAAGAAATCTTCAAAGTATTGGAAGAGTTTTAAGAAAAGGTAACTCTAAAACAAAAGCAAAACTATATGATATTGCTGATGATTTAACAACTAGTTCAGGAAAGAACTATACATTAAATCATTTTATTGAAAGAGTCAAAATTTATGTCCAAGAACAATTTAACTATGAAATCATATCAATTAACTTAAAAGACTAAAGGAGGAAATAATGGGAATCGAAGATGATTTTTATGCAACAATTAAATTTAAATCAGGCGAAGAAATTTATGCCAAAGTAGCAGCCTCAGATGAAGGTGATAGAACACTATTATTGCTACACAATCCAATTGTAATTGAAGAAGTAAAAGCCAGAGGTTCCATTGCGGCTTATAAGTTTGAACCATGGTTGAAAACTAGCAGAGAAGATATGTTTATTGTAAATTTAGAAGATATTCTTACTATGTCTGAATCGCAAGATTCAGAAATGATCACTAATTATTGTGACTATGTTAGTAGAGTTAATAGAGGCAATCTTTCGAAATTAGATAAAAAGATGGGAAAGATTGGCACAGTAAAGAATGCTCGAGCATCTTTAGAAAAACTTTATAAATTAAATACCAAAGATATTCCTACAGAAGAATCTCGAGAATCTTAAAGTATCCTTATCTTCCAGGACAAACCTAGTCTACAGGTATTTTCGATATCTGTCAAGCTTGATAAATTCTGTAAACTTTGGTATACTTATACATAATAAATTGTAATAAGTATGGCCTTTACTACAATGAAGAGAGTTAAAAGATCCGAGCATTATGTAAACAATAAAGAGTTTCTTGCTGCTTTAGAAATATATTTTGCTGATGTAGAAAGGGCTAAATTGGAAGGACGAGATAAACCTCAGATTCCTCGATATATTGGAGAATGTTTTTTAAAGATTGCTAATCATCTTTCCTTTAAACCGAATTTTGTGAATTATATGTTTAAAGATGATATGATTTGTGATGGTATTGAAAATTGTGTAAGGTACATTCATAACTTCTCTCCAGAAAAAAGTAAGAATCCATTTGCTTATTTTACTCAAATAATTTATTATGCATTTTTAAGAAGAATCTCTCAAGAGAAAAAGCAATTAGAGATTAAAAATAAGATTTTAGAAAAAACAAATTTTGATGAAGTGTTTGAAGCTAACGATCTTGACGCTTCTAACTATTCCGATTATAATTCAATTAAGGATGCTATCCATAGTAAACTAAGATATTCGAGTTAATGCGAGTAGCGATTATAACTGATCAGCATTTTGGGGCGAGAAAGAATTCTAAACTTTTTCACGATTATTTTTTAAAGTTTTATAATGATGTATTTTTTCCGGTCCTGTATTCAGAAGGTATTACAACGGTTATTGATATGGGTGACACCTTCGACAGCCGTAAAGGTATCGACTTTTCGGCTTTATCCTGGGCAAAGAATAACTATTATGATAAATTAAAAGATTTAGGTTGTACTGTTCATACTATTGTAGGAAATCATACTGCTTATTATAAAAATACTAATGAAGTAAATGCTGTAGATTTATTATTGCGGGAATATGATAATGTTCATGTATATTCAGAACCTAAAGAAATAAAATTAGATAATCTGAATGTTCTTATGGTTCCTTGGATTAATCAAGAGAATGAAGAACATACTATTAAGTGTCTTAAAAAATCCAAGAGTTCTGTAGTTATGGGACATTTGGAATTAAATGGATTTGTGATTACTCAACAAGTGGTTATGGATCATGGATTTGATGCTAAACATTTTAAGAAATTTAATAAGGTTTATTCTGGTCATTTTCATAAGAGATCTAATCAGGGTCAAGTATATTATTTGGGAAATCCTTATGAATTGTATTGGAATGATGTAGAAGAGACTAGAGGATTTCATATTTTTGATACAGAAACTTTAGAGCATACTCCTGTTAATAATCCATATAGAATATTTTATAAAATTTATTATGAGGATACTCCTCATCAGACTTTTGATGCTAGAGAATATGAAAATAAGATTGTTAAGGTAATTGTTAGAAAGAAGTCAGATCTTTCTGAGTTTGAAAGATTCATTGATAAACTTTATGCTGCCAATATAGCAGAACTCAAGATAGTCGAAAATTTTGAGTTTGGTGGGTGGTATGATGATAAAAAAAGTGAGGTATATGAATCTGAAGATACCATGTCTATTTTGGATAGATATATTGATGAGGCTGATATTTCCCTCAATAAATCAAAGGTTCAATCGATCATTAAGGAGATATATCAGGAGGCATGTGAACTAATTTAATGTATATCTTGGCGCAGAAAGGTAAAGAAAAGGATGGAGCTTATTCAGTTCTAGATGATGATAAAGAGCAAGTCCTTTATATCTTTCAAGAGAAAGATGATGCCACTCGCTATGCCCTACAATTAGAAGATCTTAATTATCCTATAATGAAAGTTATTGAAATAGAAGATGAAGTAATGATAAAGACCTGTGAAATACATGGGCATAAGTATGCAATCATTACTCCTAATGACATAGTATTTCCTCCTCCAGACATTAAGCATGATTATATTTGAAAAAATTCGTTGGAAAAACTTTTTAAGTACTGGTAATCAGTTTACTGAAGTTGCTTTAAATCAAAAATCAACCACTTTGATTATTGGAACTAATGGAGCGGGAAAGTCTACTATTTTAGATGCCCTTACTTTTAGTTTATATGGGAAGTCTTTTAGAAAGATTAATAAAGCACAACTTATCAATACAACCAATGAAAAGAATTGTGTAGTTGAAATTGAATTTTCTATTGGAGAGATTCAATGGAAAGTAATTAGGGGAATAAAACCAAATATCTTTGAGATTTATAGGAATGGATCTCTTCTTGATCAATCATCTTCTGCAGTAGATCAACAGAAGTGGTTAGAGCAGAATGTGCTTAAGATGAATTATAAGTCTTTTACTCAGATTGTGATTCTAGGTTCTAGTACATTTGTTCCTTTTATGCAATTGACTTCTAATCATAGAAGAGAAGTAGTAGAGGATTTGTTGGATATAAAAATATTTTCTTCTATGAATATTCTTGTTAAAGAAAAGATTCGTTCTTCCAAAGAGGAGATTAGAACTTTAGATTTTAAAAAAGAATCTCTTTTAGAGAAAATGGAAATGCAGAAGAATCTTATTAATGAAATAGAATCTCGTGGTAAAGAAAGTATAGGAGAGAAAAATGATAAGATTAAATCTCTGGAGATTGAAGTTGATACTCATATAGAAAGGAATAAGTTAACAGAAGTTGACATTACTGATCTTTTAAATGATAAAGAAGAAGTAACAGGCGCTACAGAAAAACTTAGAAAGTTGGGTACTTTAAAGGGCAAGATATCTAATAAAGTATCTACAGTTACAAAAGAATATGAATTCTTTAATAAAAATAGGGTTTGCCCAACGTGTACTCAAGATATCAACGAGGAGTTCAGAATAAATAAGATTGAAGACTCTCAAAATAGAAAACAGGAGTTGCAATCTGGTTATAAAGAACTAGAGGAAGCAATTCAAAAAGAAGAATTGAGGGAGTCACAATTTAAATTGATTTCACAGGAGGTAAGTAAGTTACTTAATGGCATTTCTACAAACAATACTCGCATTTCTGGATGTCAGAAACAGATCAGACAGTTGGAATCGGAAATTCAAAGAATTACCACCCAACTTGCAAACAGAAATACTGAGCATGACAAGTTAGCAACCTTTGAGAAAGGCCTTCAAGAAACTTATGATTATCTGGTTGAGAAAAAAGAAAATATAAATTATTATGACTTTACCTACAGTCTCTTGAAGGATGGTGGTGTAAAGGCCCAAATTATTAAAAAGTATCTTCCTCTTATTAATCAGCAGGTAAATAAGTACTTGCAGATGATGGAGTTTTATATTAATTTTAAATTGGATGAAGAATTCAATGAAACCATTGAATCTCCTATCCATGAAGATTTTTCTTATGCTTCTTTTTCTGAAGGAGAGAAGATGAGAATTGACTTAGCATTACTCTTTACATGGAGAGAAGTTGCTAGGTTTAAGAATTCTGTCAATACTAATCTCCTTATTATGGATGAGGTGTTTGATAGTTCATTGGATGGATTTGGAAGTGATGAGTTTCTTAAGATTATTAAGTATGTAATTACCGATGCAAATATATTTGTAATATCTCACAAAAAAGAGATGCAAGATCAATTTAATGATATAATTAAGTTTGAGAAAAAACAAGGATTTTCGTTTAAGAGTGAATACTGATGCCAGTTTATAGACATTTAGATAGTGGGAAGAGATTCTTTTTTGTTCATATTCCACGTACCGGAGGAAGATTTTTTGAACGAAATTTATATGATCAGCATTTTGGAGCAGAGCATGATAATATTTGGAATAGTATTGAAGATATAGAAATTGCTCATGCTCATAGAGAATTATATGAAAGACATGAGGAGTTTGGGAATTTAAAAAATATACCCCATATTGCTATTATTAGAGATCCTATTGAGAAATTCTTTTCAGCATCTATCTACTTAAAGAGAATGTATGGTCCTGATATTCAGGAAGCAATGGAAGATGAGAATCAATTTTTCTCTATGCTAAAGGATTTTCCTATTCCAGAAGCTATTAATTGGTATAGACCACAAGTTGATTTTCTTTCTGAAAAGACTCATATTTGGCGATTTGAGGATGGATTGCGTAAACCTTTTGCTGATTGGGTAAGTGATATATTAGGAATTCCTTTTACTATAAATGCATGGGCAGATTATAAAACTGATCCTGACGAAGGGATTAATAAGCTTGACAAGACACCAAAACTCCTAGATAATGTTAGGCAACTTGTCAGGAGGGACATTGAGCAACTCTATCCCCAACTGGATCCATCATTCCAAGAAGGATCGAAAACGAAAACTTAAACCACAAGCATTACGTCAAGCAAAGGCTAGACGAAGAGCACTTTTGAGGAAACTTAGGGGTGCTTTTTTTAAAGGAATATTGAGGTATAAAAATGAAACCAGGTCAAAAGAACAATGTAAAAGTTAAATCATTTAATGGTATTAGTGTGGCTTTATTGCGGGGAGCATTAGGTCATCATTATATGAAGGATTGGACAGAAGAACAAATAAAAGAATATAAAGATTGGGTAAGTATAAACTCGTAGGCATAAATTTTTGTAAAACTTAACATAATATATTAGGATATCCTCACCTAAATAAGTGTAGAATTGGAGAACAAGATGTAACCAAAACGCCTTGGTTATGGTGTTCAATGTTAAATAAGAGGTCATCGACATGCACAATCTAGTATCTTATAATCAATTAGCTGGTTGGAAAACAAATTCAGTAGAAACGGAAGAAAGAGATAATGAATCAGCTATGAATGATTATTTTCAGTGCCTCACAGAGTGCGATGACAGTGCGAATATTTGTAGACGAATCTGTAAGGAGGTTTTAGTTTAAAAAAACTTGTCCAATTAAATATCTGTCATAACCTCCTCTTTTTGGGGAGGTTTTTTTTGTATACTAGAATCATCCTAATAAGAGATAATGATTAATTACGAAATCAAATCTCAATTAGCAAAACTGCTTGCTACTGAGGATTTGGTAGTAGAGAATAGGGATGTTGATACTGCTCAATTCGATGTCCATACTAGAGTTTTAACTCTTCCTTTATGGGAAAAGGCTAGTCATGATGTTTATGATTCATTGGTTGCCCATGAAGTTGGACATGCACTTTTTACTCCAGATGTAGATTGGTCTTTGGATCTTAAGGTTCCTCAACAGTTTGTAAATGTCGTAGAGGATGCACGTGTTGAGAAATTAATGAAGAGGAAATATCCTGGACTTGCTAAGTCTTTTTATAGAGGATATAATGAATTGCATGATGATGATTTTTTTGAATTAGATGGTGAAGATATTACTAGTTTTAATCTTGCTGATAGGGCTAATCTATATTTCAAGGTGGGTCACTTCCTTGATTTGGCTTTTCTCCCTGCTGAAAAAGAGATTATCGATATGATTGGAAGGTGTGAAACATTTGATGATACTAAGAAAGCAGCATTTGTTTTATATCAATATTGTTTAGAACAGCAGAAGAAAGAGCAAGAAGAGAAAGTAAAGAATCATGAACAAGCAAAGATGTTCTATGATGAATGTATGGAGAATGCTGGGATAGAGGAATATCCTTCACTTGAAGAGGATCCTGAGGAGGAGTTAAGCGTTAAAACCGATAAAGCTTTAAATGAAAATATTCAGACATTAAGTGAAGGAGTTAGAAATTACCTAGAAAATGTTTATTGTACTATCCCTGAAGTTAATTTAGATACAGTTATTGTATCTAATATTAAAGTCCAAAAAGAATTAGAAGAACATTTTGAAATTGAATTGTTAGATAAGCCTGATTCTTTGGTGTGGGTTGATAATAAGTATATTTCTTTTAAAAGATCTGCTCAGAAGGAAGTTAATTATTTGGTAAAGGAGTTTGAATGTAGGAAATCTGCAGATGCTTATGCTAGAACTTCTACTGCTAAGACTGGGGTATTAGATTGTTCTAAACTTCATACCTATAAGTTTGATGAAGATATTTTTAAGAAGGTAAATGTAGTTCCTGATGGTAAGAATCATGGATTGATTTTTATATTGGATTGGTCTGGTTCAATGTCTGATTGTTTGGTGGATACCATTAAACAACTTTATAATTTAGTATGGTTTTGTCAGAAGGTTCAAATTCCTTTTGAGGTTTATGCTTTTACTAACAATTATAATAGATGGGATTCCCTTCCTGAGGGAGTTCCTTGTCCTCCCGCTCATGTCAAGAAAAGAGAAAATGATTTAGTCTTTTCTGATGATTTTATTTTGCTTAATTTTCTTAGTAGTGAGGTAAGTAAACTTAAATTAGAACAACAATTACTTAATCTATGGAGGCTTTCCTATTGCCATTCGAAGGATAATTGGGTAGAATATGTATCTCCTGGTAAGTATCATCTTTCTGGGACACCTTTAAATGAAGCCTTAATTACTCTTCATAAGATTATACCGTCGTTTAAAAAGAAACATAACCTCCAAAAGGTTCAATGTATTATTTTGACTGATGGTGAAGCAAATGCTTTACCTGTTTATAGATCTTTTGAAAGTGAGTGGAATCCTTTACATAAAGATTTTAGATGTAGGAATTTAAAGGTGGGATATTCTTATCTCAGAAATAAAAAAACAGGATATGTATATCCTTTTCCTTATAATTATTGGGGATTTACTGAAGTTTTATTGAAGGATCTTAAACAAACTTATTTTGATACTAATTTTATTGGTATTAGAGTAGTTCCCTCAAGGGATTTCAATACTTTTATTAAGAGACATGATATTCTTACTGATGCTCAATTAATTAAAGTAAAAAAGGATAAAACTTATTCTATTAAGAATTCTGGGTATCAATCTTATTTTGCTATAATATCTTCGGCACTTTCTCAGGATGCTGGGTTTGAAGTTGAAGAGGATGCAACAAAGGCACAAATAAAAAGGGCATTTGTTAAATCTCTTAATACCAAGAAACTAAATAAAAAAGTTCTCGGCGAATTTATAGAACTAGTATCTTAATTATGACATTATCTCAACAAACTATAGATCATTTAGATGATGCTGCAGGTAATCTTAGGTCTGCTTTAAGATCTGCTGCAGTCAATGAAAAACCAATAGTTGTCCATCAACTTTCTAAATTGTTGCTGGACATTGAACAATGTAAAGAATTTGACCATATTATGGATTTGATGGAGGAAAAATTGCATGGCAATCAATAGTGACGTTAAAATAGAAATTAATCTTAGTGAATTAGTTGCTATTAGAGCATCTTTTCTTGGAGAGCAGCTGTCTGAAGATGAATTTGAAGGTATTGCCAATGAACTTAGATTGACTCTTACTTGGGATACTCTTTATTATATGGTGGACCAAACTATTTTAGAGTATCTAGATAAAGCTGATAATCATTATGGTGAGATAGCAAATGATGCATGGTTAAATGAGATTGAAAAGAATAAGAAGCAGTTTGAACTGGTTAAGTTAACATCCCCTTCATGGGAAATTGAAGTCCCAATGAGAAAAGATAGGAATAAAAAATGATAGCTGAATGGATTAAAGAGATTCCTGAGTGGGAAAAGGAATACAGACAGATGATGCAAGGTCTTCTTACTAAAAGACAATTGGAATTACTTGATGGTGATCCAATTAAATCTCATGAGGGTATGGTTTATGGGGGAATGTATAGTGATTGGAAGAAACGTAAAGGATATGATGTTGAAGAAAAGGTTAAATCAGTAAATAGTTCTGCTGATACTTCTGAATAATATGTACATTGTTTATGAAGAACATATAGAGCAGTTGGAAGAAGAGAATGCGGATCTTAAGCAAGAAGTTTTAATTCTTCGTCAGAGATTGCAATATTATAAAGAGGTGACAGAAGAAGATGAAACCTTATGATGATTCTAATTGGAGAGAGGAGTACAAGGGTTATACCTCGAGTAGGTATGAGTTAGATCTTCTTGAGAATGGACCCAAGAGTCTATCCCAGAGTTGGATGATGGGCGCCCTACATAATAAATGGAAGAAGATGAAGGGTTATAAAGATCCCGAACCTCCTGATTGTTCATCTTCTATGCAGGAGTGGGAGCAGAGTATTAAAAAGTATCAAAACAAATAAAAATGGAAGTTGTAATTACGCCTGATGATGGTTGGTTTGAAAATCCTTTAGATAGAATGCCTATTGCCAAAAGCCCTCCTGATTGGGAAGACACTGCACCTTCAGAGTATGAACCACCCGTGGATAATAGATGGGCACCCCCAGAAAAAATAGCAGAATTAGAATCTAATCCACGTCCTGAAGAGGAAATTGCTGATTGGTTTGCGGAAAATCCAGATGAGAGTGATGAGATAGAAAAGGAGAAGACTATGCACGAAAAGATGTATAAGATTGCTACTAAGAATGGAAGTACTCTTACTATGGGGGA
>VTLG01007116.1_pt1 | contig 21902 bp, 39 predicted proteins | sample 4694571 | NCBI WGS metagenome assembly VTLG01 (sample SAMN12604809, study PRJNA352737) | marine metagenome | biome: ENVO:00000447; feature: ENVO:00000209|ENVO:00000569|ENVO:01000036; material: ENVO:00002151; isolation source: viral sequences binned using virsorter ... | reverse complement strand
TAGAGTCTACAATTATAGGTGATTCCTCTGTTATGGTGGTAATGAAAGCTGATAAGAGCCACAAACTTGCTGTTAAGTCACCTACATTCAACAAAACTTAGAATGGTTCTAAACTATCGCCACTATAGTGGAGATTTAGGGCAAATTAGTTTTTGTTGTTACAATTTTCAAAACAGACGGTGGTGGTGGCAAGCTAGAATTGTTATATATCAAGGCTTATTTAAGCACCTTGCCAAGCTACTCGGCGCGCGAGACATTTTTTTACTTTTGTAAACAATGTTTTGCCTAAAAATTCCACTTATAGTATAAATTCTTTATGCCAAGAAAACCCAAAAAGTCCAAGTACAAACATCTAGTCCTGAATAAAAAGAAGTATTACTTCTACACAATCCGTTGGGTTGATATCACGGGTGATGCAGGGCATGCTAATGCAGAAGAATTCTTAAACTTTAAACCATCAGTAATGATAACCAATGCATACATATTTCATAAAAACAAACACAATGTTTGGACTTTTAGTTCGTATGATGAGAAGGATGAGGTTTTTTCTGATCGAAATGTTTTTCCTCGGGCTGTGATTCTGAAGATGGAGAAGGTAACTCAGTAGATTCACCAAGTAAAACTTTATTATCATCTAAAATTTTTTCCATTCTTTCTCTCAATTGGTCTTCTGACATAGTATCTAAATTACCTGTAAGAATCATTTTTTGATCTATGTATAGTCCACCTGCTTTACCTCTAGCAACTTCTGCATTGGTAGCTGCAGACCAAGCACCTTTTTTTCTAGCTTCATCTCTAATCTTTGCGAGCTCAGTAATATGCTTTTCAAAAGTTATACCATACTTCTCCTGGACCTCTTGCCTTAACTCTCCTATGTATTGTACTACTAATGGAAAGTATTTAGCATTTCTCATTTCAGAAGCAGCTTGTCTAGGCCTTGTCTTATAGCCAGCTTCATAAGCACACTCTGACGGGGACATACGTCCTTCGTTGTAAACTAGTAATTCTGCAAATTTACGTTGCTGTTCTGTTAACCTTTTATCTTGTGTCATGATTGCTTTTTACTACAATATGTAGTACATTTCAATACGGTAAATTACGGTGAAAAGAGAGAGTAAATTTTGGCAATTAGTTAAGAAAAATACTCCCAATATTCAGTGGACTAGACTAGAGTCTTGGACTAGCTTTGGTACACCAGATCTGTTGGGATATAACGATTCTTGTGGTTTTTTCATGTGTGAGTTAAAGGTAACTGACACTCATAAAATACACTTCTCACCACACCAAAAAATGTTTCATATGACCAGAACAAAACGTAATTTCATCTTAGTCCAGGCTACCTCTCCTCGAGCCATAAAACTTTATGAAAGTTCCGCGATCCATGGCTTGCTGCTTGATCATCGTGAAACGCCATGCTTGGCGCTTGATGATTGGAATCATATTGAACGCTTGCTGCTTGGTTCTGATCTTGATGCTTGAAGCTTGTAACTTTTCTTGTTGCTTGTAGCTTGTAACTTATTTTTATTTTTTTCTTCGCTTGTAGCTTGTGCTTGTAGCTTTTTCAATTCCTGGTAAAATTTTGGGTGTCGGAAGCAATGAGTCATTAGTGGGCCAGATAAGCAATGTTTTTGACTTTCTTATCCCAACAAGCTCGACAACTCAAGCATTTGTTGCCCTGCTGCGGAGCGGGGCAGGTTGCCTTCTTTGGGTCCTTAACTACCGTTGATGTGTTAGGCCATGAGCTCGGAGCTGCCTGGTCCACCATGGGCGCGCTGAATCTTATGCAAAGATTTTTAGGCGCTCGGCTTTCATACTTTTTAATCCAAGCTTCACGCGTCGGCAGCCAATGGTCGACGTCAGGCGTCAACTTACATACTTTGTAAATTTTGGCTAGATGCTTCAGGTCTTGGACGTCTCCGCTGTCATGCCATCTAAATTCTTTTGATCGCTTGGCGCTGATCTGGGCAGCCATGGCTTTCACCCATCCAGGGTGCTTTAAGCTGTCGAGTCTCTTATATTGAGCTGCTTGGACATCTGGGAATCTATAACAACCTTTTAATGCATAACAGTTATAGCAAGTCGAGCCCTTCACAGCTTGAAGCTTGCCGCCTGTCTTACACTCTTTAGCAGGTAACCCGTAGCTCCAACCAGGCATTTTTGAAGGCCTGGATAGCGAGCCAGTCAGCTGCTGTAGTTCTTTTTTATTCATAAAAATATTTTCCTTTCTAATTCCTATATAATCCCATTAATTTAATTGTCAAGCCTTAACCTGCCCAGCAGCTTGCCGCGGCGCTTGTTGCTTGTGGTTTTAAAAAAATAAAAGTTTTGGCCGTCGACCCTGGGAGCTCCCAGCAGCGCGCCGCAGCTCGTGGCTTGTTGCTTGTGGTTTTTTAGAATAAAAAAAATAGCAGCCCTTACAGCTGCTTGCAGCTCGTGGCTTGTGACTTTGGTAAATTATAAATTTAGGTTTCATGAGGTGTGAGAGCTCAGGTGAGCTCGTGGCTTGTGGCTTTGGTAAATAAAAAATAAAAAATCATACTTTAGAATTATTCTAATCTAGGGTTAAAAAAAATGAGGTGTTGCATAATTGCAACACCTCACAGAGCTTTTAGTTTTTCTTTGGAAATCCCTCGGTCATTGATTGAACTGAAATCTTATCAGAACCAAAATTATCTGATAACATTTTGCCTAATTGTCCAATCATTTTGACCTCGGCGTGTTTTTCGTGTTTATCGCGATATTTAATATATTCCTCATTATTCGCGAGTAAGCTGAATTTGGTATGATAACCAATAAAATTTTCATAACCATTTTCAGTATCAGCAGTTTTTAACTCGGATATATACCATTCATTATCTTTAAAAAGATATATATACTCGATAAAAGCGTCGCCAGATATACCTCTCATATAAATCCATTCGTCCCTATATGTTCTAGCTTTATCAAGCTTTCTATTCCAATCCCTATGATAAAAACTGCATTTATCAATGCTTTCGTCGATATAACTCGCGTCGCCATAATTAAACAATTCAAGCGCTTTTTCGTATGAATTGTAATGGTCCATTAAAGTTGTACCAACACCATAAGGATAGCCATCAGAATGACAATAAATCGCCTTAACTTTTTTATTTGGCAATTCTATTGCTATATTTGACCTTGTACTCATTTTTATTCTCCTTTTTTAGATTTGACAGAATATCCCATAATTGATAAAAGAAGTCAATCGTTAAATCGATAGAAAGGAAAAAAAGATATGGCGAGAAGAATAAGACTGAACCAAGGTTATCGAACCAAAGTTAAAAATAGAATTCGACAACACTTGGAACAGGAACCAACCCAAGAGAAAATCGAATATGATGAACTGAAATCAAATCAGATCGACATAAACGACAATGCTTGGAAAGTTGCAGAAAATATAGTTAGACGACATTATACAGATGATGATGTTGCTAAAGCTTATTATCTGCAAAATAAGTTTGAAAATGTTTCGACTATTGCAAAAGATAGTTGTTTCCATTTTCATTATATCGGCGACGTGGAAAGTACAGATTATGACAACAATCCAATCGTCGAGCAAAAGACAATCGAAAAACATTTTGATTTTCGATTAAATGGTTCACTCGATATGGAAAATAACAATAGTTATCATAGAGGCGATAATGAATATGGTTATGCTTTGTTTCGAGATGAACTGAAAGCCCAAGATGATTGCAACCCTGACATTAATATTGAAATGGACGGAAAGGAAAGCAATCCTCATTGGACTAAATATAAAGATAATAATAATCGTTATCTTGGTAATGATGATAAAGGATATGGACGAGAGTGGAATGAAAAATATCAATTAGATTTAATTGGTAGAGATTATTGCAGAGATCGTTCAATCGCTTGTACTGAACAAGAGTTTGCAATTTTGCAAGAGTGGAAAGCGCAAAAGGGCAGATTTGTTATGGCGCATTATAAGTGGATTAAATCTATCCTAGATCAAATGAGAGAAATTTCACTTGGTTTAAAAGGGTATCAGTATCTTGACGAGGCAATCGAGTTATGTACTGAACTTGGACTAGATATAAAAGATCATGAAATAATTAGTGTCAATAGTACTGGTCTAATCATTTACCAACCTAAAAATCTAGCTGATAGGATTAAAGGAATGAAAAACAAAAATATCAGTAGAGAGGATAAAATAAAAGCAAGATTGTTGTATGAAAATCAGCAATCAGAAAGTGTAAATTAAAACATTGTAATAAGTGTGGGATAGTATAATATCCCACACTAGAAAGGATAACAAAAATGACTAAAATGTTTTATATCGCTTATTATTCTCACAAGGATAAAAAGCACATAACAAGGCGAGGAAAGCACGACGAAAAAAGTAAATTCGGTGTTAATAAAAAAACTCAACAACCTTATTATATTTATTTTGATATTGATAAAAATAATTATCGTTGCGCGAGTGGACAATGGAAAGTGAGGTATTAATTATGCCCATGGAAATAAAAGTAATACTATTGTTCGGTGTATTAGTGTTATGCGCCGAGCTTTACAAAAGGCTTTTTCATGACTAGATATTGCCAAGGTCCTTTATGTCATATGTATAATACAAAAGACAGAACGCGAGGAAATAAAGGTTCGAAAGTTTATCGAACTAGATATCCAAGTAAATGGCTCTATAATTCTTTTTGTAGCAATAAGTGTATGCATGATTATTTAACTGTACACATGCAAAGGATTGTTGCACACATTGGCGAGAGAGATAAAAAAGAAAGATCAATCGATCAACCTGATTATTATACAATGTGTAGAGATCGAGATTTAAACTATTGGCAAGATAATATTCTTGTTCAAGAGATCGCAAACTCATCATAAACTTTTTATTGCGTGGCGCTTACGCGCCACGCGACGCGCGTCGCGCTTTAAAATAAAAGCGCGTAGCTCGTTACTTATTATTTTATATAATATATATATTTAGATTCTAACTTAAGTATTAATAATATCGATAGAGGTACCAGGGCAGCTCCGAAATTTGACTTTGCCTCGACCCCCCACCCCCTAAAACAGCAAAAGGGATCCTAACATATACACACTAGTTGTTTGATTTACACTTAAATAAGTGCTAAATACTTTGTGAGGTTCCATGGACATAAATAATATCGATTTAAGTAAACTTCCACCTGACTCTAGGAAGGAGTTTATGAAGCTGGCAATTAAACTCTCTGAGAAGAAAAAGGGGTCCCAGGTCAGTTCTGATTTCTTAACTTTTGTAAAACACATTTGGCCACAATTTATAGAGGGGTCCCATCATAAAACCATCGCAGAAAAATTTAATAAATTAGCAAATGGAGAAATAAAAAGATTAATTATAAATATGCCACCAAGACATACTAAGTCAGAGTTTGCATCTAACTTATTACCTGCTTGGATGATTGGTAGAAAACCAGATTTAAAAATTATACAGACTACACACACTACAGAACTCGCCGTCCGTTTCGGACGTAAAGCCAAGACGTTGATTGATTCTCCAGAGTATCAACAAGTATTTAAAACAAGACTCAAGGAAGATTCACAGGCTGCGGGTAAATGGGAGACGTCACAAGGAGGTGAGTACTATGCAGCGGGTGTGGGGTCGGCAATAACTGGTCGTGGAGCCGATTTACTTATTATCGATGACCCACACTCAGAACAAGATGCAATGAATGGTGCTGCTTTAGAAAAAGCTTATGACTGGTATACATCAGGACCAAGACAACGTCTTCAACCTGGTGGATCTATTGTACTCGTTATGACTAGATGGAACAGTAAAGATTTAACAGGTGCACTACTTCGAAGTCAAAAAGAAATAAAATCTGATGAATGGCATGTCGTAGAATTTCCCGCAATTTTACCATCAGGTAAACCTGTATGGCCAGAGTATTGGAAACTTGATGAACTCGAAAGAGTCAAAGCTTCGTTGTCCGTGGGTAAATGGAATGCACAATGGATGCAGAATCCAACATCAGAAGAAGGATCGATAATTAAACGTGAATGGTGGAACGTGTGGGCAGAAGACCATATACCTAAATTACATCACGTTATTCAATCATACGATACAGCATTTTTAAAAAAGGAGACAGCTGATTATAGTGCGATTACAACATGGGGAGTCTTTTATCCAACACAGGATAGCGGACCGAACTTAATTTTACTTGATGCATTGAAAGGCAGGTATGAATTTCCAGAGTTAAAAAGAGTGGCCAAAGAGCAATACGACTATTGGAAACCTGAGACAGTTGTGATAGAATCTAAGGCTTCAGGGTTGCCTTTGACTTACGAATTGCGTAAGATGAACATACCCGTGGTAAATTTTAGTCCTAGCAAAGGAAACGATAAGCATGCTAGGGTAAACGCTGTGGCGCCGTTATTTGAGAGTGGACAGATTTGGGCTCCTGAGCAAAAATTTGCTGAAGAGGTTATTGAAGAGTGTGCAGCGTTTCCTTATGGAGATCATGACGATCTTGTCGATTCTATGACACAAGCAGTTATGAGATTCAGACAAGGTGGTTTTGTAAGCCACCCAGAAGATGCTGTTGATGATCCACTAGAACAAAATAATTTTGACGGAAGGTACTATTAATGTACAGAAAAAGATATCTAGCAGGTGGTCTTATAAAAGGTATGGCTGGAAAAATAATTAAAGGTGTTGTCAAAGGAGATAATTATAAAAAATTTTCTAAAGAAGTTAAAAACTTTGTAAAAAAATCTTACAAAGGAAAAGATAAAACTTTAGCAAGACATGAAGAAAAACTTAGAAAAATAAAACCGATGAGAGAAACATTGGAAGATGTAGTTGTAGCCTATAATAAAAGAATTCAAAAACCTACAACACCTAGAGAAACTAAAAAAAATCTTTCTGTGAGAAAAGCAGCTAAAGATGCTTTAGATAATTTAAAATCATTTGAAAAACAAAAAAAATTAGAAGCTAGAGAATATATACAATCTAAAGGTAAAACAAAAAATTAATATGGCAATATCAGAAAAAGTTTTTCCAGAAGGTGATCTACAAAATATAATAGCAACTTCACCTACACAAAAAGATTATAACATTAGGGCTACAAAAGATTTGGTAGATAACTTACCTGGTGGTATTATAAAAGATGTATTAGCCCCAGCCACAGCAGGAATTATGAGTATTCCATACGATGCAATTCAAGCTACACAAAGAATGAAACCAGGTTCAGGTGTATCTGGTTTTATAGACGCCTATAAAGCAGAAAATCCCTTATCAAGTGCTTATGAAAGAATGGTTGGAGCTTCTGGACCTTTGTTTGATAGATTTTCAAATATAGAAGGACAGACCGCTTTTCTCGATCCAGTGTCAGCGATTCTTGGTGTTGGAAAAGTTGCCAAAGGAGCGGGGGTCGTGGATGTTATGAAAAATATATTTGTAAATAAAGCTAGGAAAAAAGTTACAGACAAAGCATTACAAGCGGCTAAAGATGCGTTAGCAGCTAAAAAAGCAGCTGAGGCAGCAGCGGCAGCAGCAAAAGCAGAGAAAGAAAGAAGAGAAAGATATGGGGCAGTTAATTACGGAAGAGGTAGTGATGGTCAACAATCTTATGATTTTGGAGGAGGATTTGGTATTGGTGCAACAACTGGTGGTCCCGTAAGTAATAGAACGGGCAGAGGAAGAACAGACTATGATAAAGGTGGATCTGTAAAATCAAAACCAGAAATGAAATTAGATAAAGCTAAAAGAGACTCGGCTTTATATCAAGGTTTATATATGATGCTTGAAGAACTACCAGGTATAATGAGCCTGTTTTTCAAGAATGGTGGGGTTGTAAAAACTGATTTAACTGATACAATACCGCCAGAGAGGGGTCCTATGTCATCGGGAGTTGAAAGTTTATTTAAAAGAAAATAGGATAGTCAAATGGCAGAAATAGATAAATCATTACCTAACCAACCAGAAGATATTAAATTAGAAGATGTAAATGATGCTGAAGCATCAATAGAAGATCAAGCTACACCAAAAGAAGGTGAGCCAGAAATAATTCAAACAGAAGATGGTGGAGCAGAAATATCTTTTGATCCACAACCACAACAAGTAGAATCACAATCTCATTTTCAAAACTTAGCAGAATTATTAGATGACGATGTTTTAGATCCTCTCGGTTCTAAATTAGTAAATGATTATATGGATTATAGATCTTCTCGAAAAGATTGGGAAGATACATACAGAAATGGTTTAGATCTTTTAGGATTTAAATACGAAAGAAGAACAGAACCTTTTAAAGGTGCAAGTGGTGTTAACCATCCTGTTCTAGCAGAAGCAGCAACACAGTTTCAAGCACAAGCTTACAAAGAATTATTACCAGCAGATGGTCCTGTAAGAACTCAAATATTAGGTTTGCAAACACCTGCAAAACAAGATCAAGCAAACAGAGTAAAAGATTTTATGAATTACCAAATCATGGACCAGATGAAAGAATACGAACCAGAGTTTGATCAGATGCTATTCTATCTCCCTCTTAGCGGGTCAACTTTTAAGAAAGTCTACTATGACGATCTATTGGGTAGGGCGGTTTCTAAATTCATACCTGCCGACGATTTGGTAGTACCCTACTCAGCTACAAGTTTAGATGATGCAGAAGCAGTTGTTCATGTAATTAAAATGTCAGAGAATGATTTAAGAAAACAACAAGTGGGTGGTTTTTACAAAGATGTAGATCTTGCTCAACCTGCAATGTCTACTGATGAAATTACAAAAAAAGAACAAGAGATAGAAGGTATTAGACAAAATAAACAAGACGACATTTATACTTTGTTAGAGTGTCATGTTAATTTAGATTTAGAAGGTTTTGAAGATATGATGGGAGGTGAACCAACAGGTATCAAACTTCCATATGTTGTAACTGTAGAAGAAGGATCAAGACAAGTTTTATCTATTAGAAGAAACTATGAAGCAACTGATCCTAAGAAAACTAAAAAGAACTTTTTTGTACATTTTAAATTTTTGCCTGGTTTAGGATTTTATGGTTTTGGTTTAATACACATGATTGGTGGATTAACAAGAACTGCAACATCTGCATTAAGACAATTACTAGATGCAGGTACATTATCTAATTTACCTGCTGGTTTTAAAACTAGAGGTATTAGAATTAGAGATGATGCACAACCATTACAACCTGGTGAGTTTAGAGATGTAGATGCACCTGGCGGTAATATTAGAGATTCATTTATGAATCTACCATTCAAAGAACCATCACCTGTTCTATTGTCATTATTAGGTATAGTTGTAAATGCAGGTCAAAGATTTGCATCTATTGCTGATGCACAAGTTGGTGATATGAATCAACAAGCAGCAGTTGGAACTACAATTGCAATATTAGAACGTGGGTCTAGAGTTATGTCTGGTATTCACAAAAGATTATATGTTGGATTAAAACAAGAGTTTAAATTATTAGCAGATGTATTTAAAACATACTTACCACCAACTTATCCATATGATGTTGTGGGTGGACAAAGAAATGTAAAACTATCAGACTTTGATGATAGAGTAGATATAATACCAATCGCAGATCCAAACATCTTTTCACAATCACAAAGAATTAGTTTAGCACAAACACAATTACAATTAGCTACATCTAATCCACAAATACATAATTTATATCAAGCATACAGATCTATGTATGAAGCTGTTGGTGTTAAGAATATAAATGCAATATTACCAGCGCCTCAACAACCTATGCCGATGGATCCAAGTATGGAACATATTCAAGCTTTAGGTATGAAGCCTTTTCAAGCTTTTCCTGGTCAAGATCACAGAGCACACATAGAAGCACACTTAAACTTTATGCAACTAAACATGGTTAAGAATGCACCAATGGTTATGGGTGCTATACAAAAAAATATACTTGAACACATATCTATTATGGCACAAGAACAAATACAATTAGAGTTCAAAGAAGAATTTATGCAGTTACAACAACTACAACAAATGGCAGCACAAGATCCAATGGCTCAACAACAATTAAAAATGATTACTGAAAAGATAGAAGGTAGAAAAGCAGTGCTTGTTGCAGAGATGACACAAGAATTTGCTAAAGAAGAAAACAAAATTACATCACAAATGGATGGTGATCCATTACTTAAATTAAAATCAAGAGAAGTTGACCTTCGTGCTATGGAAAATGAGCGTAAAAAGAACGAAGGAGAGCAAAGATTAAACCTTGACAAGATGAAAGCAATGATGAACCAAGAAAATCAAGAAGAAAAACTTGAACAAAACGAAGATTTAGCTCAATTAAGGGCTGGAGTATCACTTGCAAAGGCAGGAGTTAACAAAGCAGTCATACAAACTGATGATTAATAGAAGCAAAATGCCAAAACAGATGACAAAAGGTGAAAAAAAGGTTAAGAAGGTAATGCGAGAGTACAAAAAAGGTACTCTCAATATTGGTAGTTCGAAGAAAAAAGTAAAAAATCGTAAACAAGCGATTGCAATTGCTCTTTCTGAGGCTGGTATAAATAAAAAACGGAGAAAAAAATGAAAAAAGTGAAAAACGCTAGCAAAGTAGAAGTTAATCACGATAAATTTCTTAACAAAGATGGTTTTAAAACTGGTGGTGTAGAAATTGAAGTGACTAACCCACAAGAAACACAATCTTTTGAGGTCAAAGGCCAAAAAGGAATGCTTGCAGAGAAAAAAAGACAAGCTAAACTATATTAATTATAAGGATAACAAAATTATGACTTTAATTACTAAAGGAATGGGTGCAATTGCTAAAAAACTTTTTAAAAAATCTAAAAAGTTTCCTGGTCCTAAAGCTGTTGATCAATTAAACAAGAGAGTTGAAAAAAGAGGCAAAGGAATAAGTCCTAAAGATGTCGATACATATGCAAGAATTGGTCGTACTCAAAGATATAGAGATATTTTAGCTACCCAAAAAAGAGCTTTAAGAAAAGATGGAACTCTTTTTAAAACTCAAAAGCCAAAAAAACTAAAGGATTAGTTATGTGGTTTAGTGCCTTAAAGCTTGGATTAAATGCTGCAACGCACATTTACAAAAAGCGTCAAGAGACTAAAATGGCTATGGCTGACGCCCAACATATGCACGCTTCTCGTATGGCCAAGGGTGAGGAAGCTTACCAAGGCAAACTTTTAGAAGCCCGACAATCGGACTGGAAAGACGAATTCGTTTTGCTCGTCCTCTCGGCGCCGATCGTGGTGCTCGCTTGGGCAGTTATATCAGAAGACCCAACTGCTATGGACAAAGTAAAATTGTTCTTCGAATATTTCTCAACACTGCCGCAATGGTTTACAAATTTATGGATCCTTGTCGTGGCGAGTATATATGGTATAAAGGGCACACAAATCTTTAGGAACGGTAAAAAATAATGTTAAAAAAATTAGCTATGTTTGCAGGTAAAAAGTTTTTTGGTAAACAAAAAACAACTGGAACAGAGGTTATTAAATCTATTAAACCAAGTGTTGGTAAATCAAAATTAAAAAAAGCTATTGATGATGTTAAGTTACAAGTAACTAAAGACAGAGGTAGAATGAAACGTTCTTTTCAAAAAATGGAGGAAGACATAGATCCAGCTAGAATTAAATTAAGACAAACAACTCAAAAATTAGCAGGTGAAAAAGTAACAAAATCTGGTTATAGTAAAGGAAAAGATTTAAAAAAATAAGGAGAACTCATGAGAAAAAATATGAAAAAACCAATTAAAGTTAAAAAGATAGCTATTGGTATAGGTAAAGCAAAAGACTATCCTGGTATTAAAAAAATAATTGAGATGAATAAAAAAGGTAAAAAAAGATTTGCTAGAGGTGGTAAAGTTAAAACACAAGAAGAACAACCAAGAAAACAGGGACGATCAGGTTTAAAACCACCACCACCAGGCAAAAAAGGAAAAGGTTTAAGAAGATTACCACAACAAGTTAGAAACAAAATGGGCTACATGAAAAAAGGTGGCCGAGTATTTGGTGGAGGAAAAAAGTAATGGCAGGTCCAGGTCTATATGCAAACATACACGCCAAAAGAAAACGTGGTGGTAAAATGCGAAAGAAAGGTGCAAAGGGTGCACCAAAAGCATCTGACTTTGCGAGAGCAAGACAAACAGCGAGGAAAAAATAATGGCAAAACTTTGTCCAAGAGGTAAAGCCGCAGCGAAGCGAAAATTTAAAGTGTATCCATCAGCATATGCTAATATGTATGCTTCTGCAGTTTGTTCAGGTAAAGTTACACCAGGAGGAAAGAAAAGAGCTAAGAAAGCTATGGGTGGAACTGCTAGCCCAAGACAAATGTATAAAGGTGGCGGTATCTGTAAAAAAGGAAAAGGTAGAGCTTACGGAAAGAATTCGTAATGGCTAAAAAAGGTTTAAGATCATGGGTACAAGAGAACTGGGTCGATATTGCAAACAGGCGGCCAGATGGTTCATACCCGAAGTGTGGAAGAAGTGGTGGCGAAAAAAGAAAAAAATATCCAAAATGCGTGCCTATTGCAAAAGCAAGAGCGATGAGCAAAGGGCAGCGTGCGGGTGCCGTAAGAAGAAAACAACAAAAAGCGAATACAGGCCCTACACCTAGTAGAGCCGCAACATTTGCACCCAAAAGAAAAAAAATGGGTATGGGAGGTTTAGTTTGAGAAAACAAGATAACATGCCTGCCAGAAATAAAAAAAACTTCAGATCAACGAAGTCTGGAGCAGGAATGACAAGAGCTGGCGTTGCTGCATACAGAAGAATGAATCCTGGCTCTAAACTAAAAACAGCCGTGACGGGTAAAGTAAAACCTGGATCAAAAGCTGCTAAGAGACGAAAGTCTTTCTGCGCAAGAAGTGCAGGTCAAATGAAAAAATTTCCTAAAGCAGCAAGAGATCCTAATTCTAGACTACGTCAGGCTAGAAGAAGGTGGAAATGTTAAGACAAGCAATACTGCAAGCATTAGAAGATAAATATACAGCACAAATATCAGAGGCAGACGCAACTATAAAAATTTATTTAGATCATTCTGTAGGTATAGGAGAGCATCCTCAACACATAGAAGAAATAGATAAACTTCTACAAAAAATTGTAGATGCTCAAGAAAAACTAAAAGAACTACAAGCTTTTAAATTATAAGGAGGAGCATGGTTAAGAAACTAAACAAGGTGGCAAAGGCTTTAAATAAAGCTTCTAAGCTACACAAAAAACAATCTAAAATAATTAAAACACATATTAAGGAGATGAAATCTTATGGCAGATCCAAAAGTCGGAACAGGTAAAAAACCAAAAGGATCTGGTAGAAGACTATACACAGATGAGAATCCTAAAGATACTGTTGGAATTAAGTTTGCGACTCCTGCTGATGCTCGTAAGACTGTTGCAAAAGTTAAAAAGATATCTAAACCGTTTGCAAGGAAAATCCAAATCTTAACAGTTGGAGAACAAAGAGCAAAAGTTATGGGTAAATCACAAGTAGCATCTATATTTAAAAAAGGTAAAGAAGCAATAAGGAGGGGAAGAAAATGACAGATCCATTAGTTATAGTACAAAAGATACAAAGGATTTTAAAAAATAGTCAACAATCAATAAGTGAAACTATGATGTCGGGGGGTGTTGACAATATGGAAAAATATAAATATATGTTAGGACAGGCACATGCCTATCAATTAATCTTACAGGAGATCTCTAACCTGCTAGAAGAAAAGGAGCAAAAAGATGAGCAAGGAACCGTTATTAAACTCGGACAAAGAAGTACCGAAAACTAAATCAGCATTATTAGATAAATATCAAAAAGAGGAATCTAAGAGATTAGATCCAGAAAGTATTCAATCAGTTATTGATGAACTACCAACACCTTCTGGATATAGACTTTTAGTATTACCTTTTACACCAAAAGAAAAAACTAAAGGTGGTATTATATATTCACAAGAGTCTTTAGACAAAGCAAGAATAGCTACAAATTGTGGATATGTTTTAAAAATGGGGCCATTAGCATACCAAGATAAAGATAAGTTTGCAACAGGTCCTTGGTGTAAAGAAAAAGATTGGGTGATCTTTGCAAGATATGCAGGATCACGTTTGCCAATAGAAGGTGGAGAGGTGCGATTACTAAACGATGATGAAGTGTTAGGGACAATAAAAGATCCTGAATCAGTTCTTCATTATATTTAACATAGGAAGGAACTATGCCAGAAGAAGAAAAAAAAGAAAACATGGTTGATGTCGGTGAAGCAGATCAAGAAGCAACCGAAATTAATCTTGATGAGCAAGCGAAAGAAAATGAGAAGAAAGAAGTAGAGGTTGAGGAAGCCGAAGACAAAAGGACTTACGAGTATCAAAAAGATCATGGGACAGATAAATCTTATGAAAATGAAAGAGAAAGTAAGTTAGATGATGGAGAGAAAAAAGACGAGTTAAAAGAATATAGCGAAGGCGTTCAAAAACGTATTGCTAAACTTACTCGTAAAATGAGAGAGGCAGAAAGACAAAAAGAAGAAGCTATTGCTTTCGCTCAAGTCACAAAAAAAGAAAGAGATGAACTGCAAGGTAGATTCTCTAAACTTGACAAGTCTTATGTTGATGAGTTTGAAAACAGAGTTAAGACTAATATGGATGCTGCAAGACAAGCTTTAAAAACAGCTATTGAAGCATCAGATGTAGATGGTCAAGTAAAAGCACAAGAGCAAATAGCTACACTAACTGCAGATGCAGCTAGACTATCGTCTTTAAAAGCCATTAAAGAAGAAGAGCCAAAACAAGAAAAAGAAGTAAATGTTACTCCGCAAAGGACACAATCAGTGCAAACTGATCCTAAAGCTGAGCAATGGGCTTCTAAAAATGCTTGGTTTGGTAATGATTCAGCAATGACTTACACTGCTTTTGATCTACATAAACAACTAGTCGAGGTGGAAGGTTATGATCCTAAGTCTGATGAATATTATGAAGAAATAGACAAAAGAATTAGGGTTGAATTTCCACAGAAGTTTGATAGATTAGATGACTCTGCTGAAAGAGCAAGACCTGCTCAGACAGTAGCTTCAGCTAGACGTCCAAGCGGTACAGGACGCCGAAAAACTGTGAAACTCACTCCATCACAAGTAGCAATTGCTAAAAGATTAGGAGTGCCACTCGAAGAGTACGCAAAACAATTAAACGCGAAGGAAGGAGCGTAACATGGAAAACGAAACTAAAACTTCACGCGCGAGTCAAACAAGAGCAAAGGACAAACGTCCTGCAACTTGGACTCCCCCGTCATCACTTGATGCACCACCTGCGCCTAATGGTTATAGACACAGATGGATAAGAGCTGAAGTTCTTGGAAAAGACGACACTAAGAACATGTCAGGTAAAGTCAGATCAGGATGGGAACTCGTAAGAGCAGACCAATATCCAGAAACTGATTATCCAACTGTTAAAGAAGGCAAATATGCAGGAGTCATAGGGGTTGGCGGCCTTGTGCTGGCAAGGATACCAGAGGAGATCGCGAAAGCTCGTGAAGCATACTTCAGACAACAAACTGAAGCAAAAGACGAAGCCGTGAACAACGATCTCATGAAGGAACAGCACCCAAGTATGCCTATCAATAGTGAAAGGCAGACTCGTGTAACCTTCGGTGGTACAAAGAAAAGTTAATCTTTTAACAATTCTAAATATTGCCGATTAAATTAAACGGAGATAAACAACATGGCTAATAAAAACAGTCAAGGGTTTGGATTAAGAATGGCAATGAGAGTAGGCAACACACCTGCAATTCAAGGTCAGTCTAAATACCAAATAGATGCTGGACATGGTGCTAACATATTCCAAGGTGAGCCTGTGAAAGTAAACCTCCATGCTGCAACTGGTGGTTATTTAACTACCGCTGCTGCTGGAACTGCTATGGTTGGAACTTTAAATGGTGTAACATATACTGATGCAACATCAAAGAAACCAACTTTTAGTAACTACTTTCCAACAGGAACTACACCTGCGAATAGTGAAGACGTGCAAGCATTTGTTAACGATGACCCTTTTCAAGAATACATCGTTGCAACAGACGCTACACTAGGTGGTACAGTTGCTTTAAGACAATCCAAAATTGGACAAACTTATGCAACAACTGCTGCTGCAGGTAGTACATCAACAGGATTATCAAGCGTGCAAATCAGTATTGCAACAGCAGCTTTAACTGCTAAGCAATTAAGAATTGTTAGAATCGCTGAGGATCCAGAAAACGAAGATCAAACAGCTGCGAACTGTTCAGTTATCGTAAAAGTTAACTTACACCAGTACACAGTTGGATCTTTGGCAACAGGCATATAAGGAGGATAAACAATGGCCATATCACGACAACAACTAGTCAAAGAACTAGAGCCAGGTTTAAATGCTTTATTTGGCCTGGAGTACAAAAGATACGAGAATCAACATGCAGAGATTTACGATGTTGAGAATTCAGACAGAGCTTTTGAAGAAGAAGTAATGTTATCAGGATTCGGAAACGCGCAAGTCAAAGCTGAAGGATCTGGTGTATCATTCGATGACGCACAAGAAACTTTCACTTCTCGTTATAATCACGAAACAATTGCACTTGCATTCGCAATCACAGAAGAAGCGATTGAAGACAACTTGTATGACAGACTCGCGTCTAGATATACAAAAGCATTAGCAAGATCGATGGCAAACACTAAACAAGTGAAAGCCGCAGCCGTTCTTAACAATGCATTCAATGCTGCTTTTGCTGGTGGTGACGGCAAAGAGCTATGTGCTACTGATCACCCAACAGTAGCGGGATCATTCTCGAATGAGTTGGGAACATCAGCAGACCTTAACGAAACATCATTAGAGCAGTCTTTAATTGACATTGCTAAAATGACTGACGAAAGAGGTCTTAAAATTGCAGCTAGAGGAGTAAAAATGATTATTCCTTCTGAGTTACAATTTACTGCAGAAAGACTTATGAAGTCTGCAGGTAGAACAGGCACAGCTGACAATGATATTAATGCAATCGGATCTATGGGAATGGTTCCACAAGGATATGTGGTTAACAATTACCTAACAGATACAGATGCGTTCTTTATCAAAACAGACGTACCAAATGGTATGAAAATGTTTGTCAGAGCTCCATTGAAAACTGCAATGGAAGGTGACTTCGATACTGGTAACGTTAGATACAAAGCTAGAGAGAGATATTCATTTGGATTCTCTGACCCTAGAGGTATCTTCGGATCTCCAGGAGCGTAATAAAAAGATTTATGTGGCGAGACAAGTCTCGCCACATATGATATAAAAGGTGTGAATATGAAAAATTTCCTAGTCAAAATATATGCGTATCATTACAAAATGGAGATAAAAATTACCTGTAATGAAGGTCCTTTAGATATAGAAAACGCTATTATTGACAAATTGGGAAAAGGTGATATAAAATGGGAATATCTTGGAGAAATGTATGATCCAAGAAAAAAACGAATAACCTACGAGGAGGTTATTAATGGAGGAGATGATGCAACATCTACAGGACCTATATCACAAAAAGAAGGGTCTGGATCTAGAGTGGGAGCAGGAACACCTTAAAGAGGGTAGATATACTCTCAATATGGTTAAGATTGACAGAAGAGTCAGAGAAGTAATTAGCCATATAAAACTTGCAGAAGCTAAAAAAGAGCATATGCAAAATAAAGTTGAAGGCGCTGCACCCGAAGTTTCTGTAGCTACTTAAAGCTACAATAAAATCAAAACAAAACCACAGCCCTCTTGCGCTCTGATTAAATCTAATATATAAATCTTATTACTATACGATTAATTAAGAACGTAAACGAGTATAGTCGACGGCCTAGAGATTACGTTCAAAAAACTAGGAGGATAAAAAAATGTCAAATACTACATTTACAGGACCAGTAACATCTCTTAATGGATTTATTGGTGGACCAAATAAGAATGCAGGCGATACGCAACAAGGTGGAAAAAACACTTATTCAATTGGTGCGAACTCAACTGAAGTAACTGACGGTACAAAAACATTAAGCGCAGCAGGTAACGAAGGCGTTTTAATATATGTTGATAATGGTGCTGCTGGTGCAAAAGTATACGCTTTTTCAGATGGAACAAACTGGAAAAGAGTAGACACGCTTGCTAACATATCATAATTTTAATGGAGCCCTTCGGGGCTCCTAATTAGGAGAAAAAAATGGCAGGTGGCGGATCGTTTTCAAGTGATCAAAAATTTACAACACTAACAGCAGATGGTAGCTTTAAAACTATTACTGGTGGTGGTATAGATTTAGGACCATGTAGAGTAACTTACATTCAAGCTTTTGGTGCAAACAACTCTCTTGTTAAATTACATGATGGAACTTCAAATGCAGGTTCATTAGAATTTCAAGCTAAGTTTGGTACTGAGGGATTAGATGTTTTTGTTCCAGGAAGTGGAATAAGATTTAAGACAGGAGTTTTTTTAGATTTAACTAATACAGACTCTGTAACAATAGGATACACAGGATAATGAAAAGTGATGTAAAAGCAGTTCGAGCAACAGGAACTGGAGCAGTCTTTGGAGGACGAACAAGATTAAGAGGAATTATTTTATCCTCTAGTGGAGGTGCAGGATCTGTAACTTTACAAGACGGTAATTCAGTAACTCAATTCCAAGCTGATGTTCCAAACGGAGATGTTTTTTCTTATAACTTAGCAGAAGATGGAATTTTATTTGAAGGTGGCATGACTATATCAGCTCTTTCAAATGCAATTGTTACTGTTATAATAGATAAGTAGGAGAAAAATGGCTACGTCGGGTACTACAACATTCGATCTACCGATCGACGAAATTATAGAAGAAGCTTATGAGAGAACAGGCTTGCGTGGTAATAGAACTGGTTATCAGTTAAAAAGTGCGAGACGTTCTTTAAATATTTTATTATCTGAATGGGGTAACAGAGGTGTACATCTTTGGAAAGTAAAACTAGCTTCAGTTCCATTAGTTAATGGTCAAGCAGAATATAATTTTGCAAACGATAATGCAAATTTTCCACAAGATATAAGTGATGTATTAGAGGCTTATGTTAGAGATGATACAACTGCAACAGCACCAGTTGATACTACATTAACAAAAATTGATAGATCAACTTATTCTGCATTACCAAATAAACTAGCAAAAGGTACACCATCACAATATTATGTTCAAAGAAGTGTTGCACCTAGTATATTTTTATATTTAACACCAAACTCTTCTTTCTCTGGTGCAAACTATAAATTAAAATTTTATTATGTAGCTAGAATACAAGATGCTGGTGCTTATACAAATGAAGCAGATGTTGTATACAGATTTTTACCATGTATGACTTCTGGTTTAGCATATTATTTAAGTTTAAAATATTCTCCTGAAACTGCTCAAGCAAATAAATTAATTTATGAAGATGAATTAGCTAGAGCATTAACAGAAGATGGACAAAGAACATCAGCATTCATAACACCACAAACATTTTATGGAGATGGAGTATAATGGCTTTTTCTAGAGGTAAACATTCAAAAGCAATATCAGATAGATCTGGTATGGAGTTTCCATATATAGAAATGGTAAAAGAATGGAATGGATCATTAGTTCATACATCTGAGTTTGAACCAAAGCAACCACAATTAGAACCAAAACCTAAAGGTGCAGATAATCAAGGTTTGTTAAATGCAAGACCTGCAAGAACAGAATTTCCAACATCAACTATATTAGGTGTTAATCCAATATCTACAAATGGAACAACTACAATAACTGTATTTGAACCAGATCATGGTAGATCAACAAATGATATAATTAGTTTTAATAATGTTCAAAGTGTAGGTGGAGTTGATGCAAAAACTTTTAATTTAGAAACAACTATTAATGGTGCTATTACAGCTAGTTCTACACAAATAACTTTAACAGACGCAACAGGATTTCCAGGCACAGGATTTGTTTATTTAGAAAAAGTAGAAAAATTACAAAACGCTGACACAGATCCATTAAAATTTCAAGAGTCTAGTTTAAGAATTGTTGGTGAGGTAATTAAATATACTACTAAAATTGGTAATGTAATATCTAACTTAACTAGAGCAACCTCAGCTCAATTTTTTGGAAAAACTTCTGCAAGCACAACAGCATTAGCTTTTAATTCAGGAACTAAAATATTTGGTGGACATACAATAACGGTTATAAATGAAAACAGACAAAATTTTGCAAACGCTACAGAAACTTTTAGTAATAAATATACCTTTACTATTCCATCTGCAGCATCTACAACTAGTAAAGGAGGAGGCTCACAGATCTTTGTAGGACCAGTGAGTAGCAGATCATAATGGCATACACTATAACAGATTTAAGAACTGATATTAGAAATTTTACAGAAGTAGATAGCACTGTTTTTAGTGATGCAATATTAAACAGATTAGTTCAAAATGCAGAAAATAAAATTTATAGAGCAGTAGATTCAGATGCCGATAGATTTTATGCAACTTCTACTACTACAAATGGAAATAGATATGTAACAATTCCATCTGATTTAAGAATTATTAGATATGTTCAAATAACTAATTCTACAGTAACACCAAATATTCATGAATTTTTAGAACAAAGAGACACAAGTTTTATGGCTGAATATTATAATACACCAGGCACAGCTTCAGGGGTGCCTAAATATTATGCAAACTGGGATGGTAATTTTTGGGTTTTAGCACCTACTCCTAATGCATCATATACAATAACTATGGCCTATATTAAACAACCAACTAGCTTAACAGATAGTTCTGTTGCTGCCACTGGCACTTATTTATCAAATAAATATCAAGATTTACTTTTATATGGTTCTCTTGTAGAAGCGTATGGATACTTGAAAGGTCCGATAGATATGTTACAATACTATCAAGGACAATACGACAAGTCTTTAGAAACGTATGCGATCGAACAACAAGGTCGTAGACGCCGAGGCGAATATGAAGATGGTGTTATTCGTACTCCTCTTAAATCACTTAACCCATCACAATAGGAGATAAAGTATGGCAAACATAGTACCTGATTCATTTAAAACTGGATTATTAAAAGGGACTTTTAATTTTGACACTGCAGGTAACAGCGGTAACGCTTTTAAACTTGCTTTATACACTAGCATCTCTTCTTACAGCGCGTCATCAACAACTTACTTAGCTGGTACAGGAAATGGTGAAGTTAGTTCTACAGGAACTGCTTATCCAGCTGGAGGTAAAGCGTTAACAAACAATGGAGTGGCAGTTTCATCAAACATCGCATTTATAGATTTTGCTGAATTAACTTTTAACTCTGTTACTTTGACTGCTGCAGGAGCTGCTATTTATAAAACAACTGGTGGCGGAAACGAGCTAGTTATGGTGTTAGATTTTGGTGGAAACAAAACTGCTACGAATGGTGATTTTGTTGTTCAATTCCCAGCTAATAATTCTACAAGTGCGATACTAAGAATTGGTAACGCGTAATAGTAAGGAACACATAAATGGCTTTTGTATTAAATGACAGAGTTAAACAGACTAGTACAACTACTGGTACAGGAACATTTGATTTAACAGGAACCGAAGTAGGTTTTGAAACTTTTGTTACTGGTATTGGTAATGGTAATAATACGTTTTATGCAATATCAAGAGATGGTTCTTCTGAGTTTGAAGTCGGTATTGGAACAGTAACTGATGCAGCTACTGATACACTTTCAAGAGATACCGTTATCTCCTCTTCTAATTCAGATAACAAAGTAAATTTTGCTGCTGGAACTAAAACTGTATTTTGTACTTATCCTGCTAAACGAGCTCCGTCTGCAGGTATGACAGCTACAACTTATGTAACAACACACTCTTCTACAATTTCTGATGTTCAAACAATGGACTCAGGAGTTTTAGCAGGACCAGTGACTGTATCAGGAACTGTAACAGTAACAGGTAATTTGGTAATTATATAATGAGTAAAATA
>VTLG01006137.1_pt1 | contig 21904 bp, 13 predicted proteins | sample 4694571 | NCBI WGS metagenome assembly VTLG01 (sample SAMN12604809, study PRJNA352737) | marine metagenome | biome: ENVO:00000447; feature: ENVO:00000209|ENVO:00000569|ENVO:01000036; material: ENVO:00002151; isolation source: viral sequences binned using virsorter ... | reverse complement strand
TCTCTCTATCTTGCTTCTCTGGGAATGCAGTTGAATAGTTACCTGGACCAAATCCAACATATTCAAATGTATGACCAGAAGCACGAATAATTGCGTGACGACGAAGTTCTATTGGACTTATATCCAACCTTCTAATCGTTGCATTATTACTATGAGTTGTTGCCTTGGTTCCCATTACACCACGGAACACTGATATTGAAGTATCATCATCAGCAACAGTTGTCTTAACTCTGACAATCTCATCATCAATCATCAAGAAGTCACCAATATTAATATCCAAATTAACCAATCCACTAACAGTAATACTTGTTGTAGTAGAGTTAATAATATCAGCAGAAATAACAGTAGTAATTCCAGCATAAGTTGGAACCATTCTACCATTCAGACTTTCATCATCCTTGGTAATAGTACCTTGGTTAGTAGAGTATCCTTCCCTATATGCATACCCAGTACCATATGCAGTAGGTTCAGAAGTACCTACTCCCATATTTACAGAGAACTTATAAACAGGAGTACCGCCTGAAAGATCATCAAGGTTATTAGTTACAACCCAATTTCCATTGTACATAATGGAATCAGTTGTAAATCCAGTAAACTGAACTCTATGATCAACCTTTAATCCATGACTGTTATATGAGGTAACAGTTGCAATTCCTGATCCATAATCATAAGCAAGAGTATTAATTCTAATTGACTCACCAGTATTATAGAAGTAAGAACTTGCAGAGTTAGTTGCACCTATTCCGCCAACAGCAGTCGTTGCATATGAAACAATTTCAGATGCAGATTCTACTGTAATACTCTTAGATCCACCTACATTAACTCCAGTAACCCTATAAAGTTGATTATAAGGATCATAAGCCTCAGATTTAACTCCTACAATTCTAATTACATCGCCAACATTGTCATAAATCTTACTTACTGATAAAACTGCCTGACTATATCCAGTTGTAGTTCCTACACCAACAACTGCCATAGTATTACCAATACCATAAGCAGAACCACCATCCATCACCTTAACATTAGTAATACCACCATTACCATCAACAGTTAATTTAACAGTCGCTTCTTTACCCGTTACCGAAGAACCAATAGCCACTAATCGTGCATTATAAAGGTCTCCACTACTACCTGACCCATAACCAGCACCACTATTAGCAATACTTACCTTTGTAAGACGATTCAAACCATGATCTACAACAGTATCAATAGTATGTGCAGTTCCAGTAACAGAATTAATGTTAGTAATAGCAATACCAACACCATCATCCTTAGTAAACTTAGTTAAGTTCTCATTAGTAATACTCTTTCTTACATCATTAACAACAACATCACCTATTAATTCAGGTACAGCAAATGAAACTGCATCTGCTGGATCAACAACAGGACTATCTCTATTAATCTGAGGATAGAGTTCTTTTGTTGGTTGAGAGAACTTCTCACCAGTAAATGGTGCTGCAGTTGGTGTATTGGAAGCATTTAATAAGGTTAGATAGTAAATACCATCTTGCTCTCCAGCAATATACTTCTGTGCTTCTTCATTTCTGTAGATATAATAAGTGTCATTAAATCTCTTTCTCTTATAATATGGAAGAGCAGTCGTTCTAGTAGAAGTATCATTCGTAAATGTACCAGGATCAGTGCTTAATCCAACAGTAAAGTTTTTAGCACTAGTAATACCAGCAACAACATAAGTATAGTTGTATCCAGAATTACCTACACCTGTTGGGTTACCAGAACTCTTAATATTAGTAACTGCAACTTGAGAACCTACAGTAAGACCATGAGGAAGTTCAGTTGTTACATTAACAGTGTTACTAGCCCAAGTGGCATCAGCAATAAATCTAAAGTTTCTTTGCTCATCTACATTAGAAATTGACCCACTTCCAAAGTAAGTTTGAATTTCTGCGTTTGTTGCTCCAATAGTAGAGTTAGATTGTTGGAGAATGTATCCGTTATTAGGTGGTCTTGCACCTGATGAAGACTGGGGAATTACATATCTTGCACGATAAATCCTATCAACAGAACTTCTAGTATCAGGTCTTCTCTTAATATAAGTCCTTGATGTTGCATTTCCTAATCCCGTAGATCCAAGTCCTACAATAGTTGGGAAAATAGAGTTATCTGTTGCAGCAGTACCAACCTTAATAAACCATTGAGTATTCGTTGGGTCCCATTGAATTGGGTGACCAATATCACCAGAGTTCTTATCAGATACTCTCGACTCAACCTTTAATAAACCACCTTTTTCGTTAATAGATACAGCAGTTCCTTTAAGTGCATCATCTAATGTCTTAGCAAGTTTAATATTTGTAGCAGCACTCATTCCAGATGTAATGGCATAATAAAGATTATTATGCTTTACTCCATCAGGAAGTCTTCCATTGTCACTAATAACACGAACTGATTCTCCACTTAAGAAGGTATGGTTTGCAGTAAATGTAATGACATTCTCACTTCCACCTGCACTAAACGAACCAATACTATTAATACCCGTTGGACTTTGCTTAACCGTAAAGGTCTTCTCAGAACTAGAATCAGATCCAGGCATTACAACACGAGCATCATACTCAGTTACCGTACCTGCATAAGATACAAGAACTTTTAAACTCTCAGCAGTTTTTGCACCAACTCTATATCCTTCAAGAACATTCTCAGGTTTAACATCTTGGTTAGTCCTATCATAAAGATATAATTGAGCTGTTGAACCTACACCAACATTTGTTATTGTTTTATTAACATCAATTGATTCGAATTCAATTGCAGTTTCAGGAAGAGGAATATCTTTTGGTGGAATAATATGAGTTAGGAATCCTTTATCATCCTGACTAAATGCATTTCTCTTAAATCCTATGGCAGTTAATGCATTGGCACCAAAGTTAGAGTCAGCATTAGTTACAGAGATATCACCACCCTGTTCAGCAACAAAATGTTCTGCATATCCAATAGCGAATACAGAAACAATCTGAACAACAGCATCATTTGTTACTTTAATATGACTATTTCTATATGTCGGCTTATAAATTGCCTTAGAATTAGTACTTAAATTATCATTTCCAGCAGTAGTATTATCATCATACTGACCTGTTGGTGGAGTATCAGTATTATACTTAACAAAAGCATTGTCATCTTTCTGAAGACCAATACCAGTAAACTGAGCAGCAACCATGGACTTAAATCCAGTTGCCTTGTCTCCATCAGCAAGAAGACCACACATACCATAAACTGATCTCAATGAACAGTTAAAGACATATGGTGAAGAGGATGTTACCGTATCTGTTGTAAGAGATATAGTTGCTCCAGTACTAGATGGAAGTGCATTTGCAGGTGCATTTTGTACTGTATATGTAACAGAAGTATCACTAGGTCTACTTGCTACAACAAACTGTCCATCATATCCAGTTGCAGTAATACCATTAACACGGAATGCAGTATCTACATCCAATCCTGTCATTGCAGATGCTAAAGTAGCAGTGATAGTAGTGGTTGCAGTAGATCCATCACCTGCCTTAATGCTAGTAATACCAACAGATGCTCCGGTTGGTCCTACAATTCTATACTCATCAATCTTAGGTTGAATATCAAGTGCAGTACTTGGATAATCTGGTGAGATTGCACGACCAGATGATTGTCCATATACTAGACTAATCTTCTCATAATACATATCCAAGTCAGTACGACCTGTCTTGAACTGCATAAAGGTGTCATTAATATCAACCCCATTTACACCATCAGCAAACTCAAAGCAAGTTAATTTGTGGTGAGAGAAGTTAGGAACAAATTCATTAGGAGTATAATCAATATAACACTTACCGTTTGGATCAGCATCAAAAATAGTAAACTGCCAAAAGTAGCAATCACCAGTGATTCTAAATATCGCACCCTTATCAATATTATCGTTTGTAGGTGAAGGAACCCACTTAGGTCTTATCTTTGTCTTTCTTAAATCTAAACCAACAAGAGAAGTACCACGAGGAACTATAACACCACCATAGACACTATTAAGCTTATAAAGTTCATTATCAGAAGAACTAAGATCAAAGTTAGTTGTTAGGTCATATGCGGGAAGAGAACTTGAAGTTCCACCATTTCTCAGTCTATAATTATTTGTCCCATCAGGAATAAATCCAGGTCTATTATCTACAACATGCTCACCAGGATATAATAAAATTGTTGTCTTACCAAACCTATCATTATCTAACCCTTTTTGATAAGAGAATCTAGAAGATTCTATTAACGCACGCTGAATAGTTTTAAATGGGCGAGTTAAAGAATTACCCTGATTTTCTATACTATCGGTTGCATCCAAATCATTTGGATTAACGTAGATAATCGTTCCCCGTGCCGATTTTAGAAAATTATCTAATCGTGAAAGACCCATTTTACACGCACTTATAGTTCTTGTTATGGATTATTTATCATCCAAGAAAAGGCATTACCAATCTGGGTAATAATCACCTTGAGTAAGTTTAGCAATATATTGAAATATTAAATCCCAACCAAATACATAGTTATCTCCATTCTCATCCTGCAAATAGAATGGAATATCTGGGTACATTCTTTTAGCAGTATAAAATTGACTGATCATCTCATGATCATCGTCAATCCACCGCTCCGCTTCTAGCAATTCTTCGTCCATTGTCTTCAATTTCTCCATCATAACCATCCTTTATTAGATGCTCTACTGTATTAGCAACATCCTTCATAGCATCCTGTAAATCCCATTGCTGTCCAGATTCTTGATTTCCCGTCGCAGGATCAATCAATGACCATCGCCATTGCCTTGTATGTTTTGAGTACCAGAGCTTTATATCCATAATGTATTTATTACGGAAATTGATTAAAGAGGGTTAGTATATGCTAATCTTTCTTCTGGGCATAGTTTACGTACAACTTCCAACACATTCATAAACTCTTCTACATTATCACAATCAACCTGCTTCTCATCACCTTCACTAGAATAAAGATAAAAAGTTCTCTTTGCTGGATCTACTACACACTTGGTCAAAAACTCTTCATCTTCCATATAGTTACTCCATTATCTTAACAGTATACAGGAAAACCAGAAAAAGGTCAACCTGTTATTGTGTTCTGTCCAGCATATTTGGGATCATTGGACTCAGGATCTGGATAATCCTCCCATGTTTCTCCCTCATATTCTACTACCAAGGGGTTAATATCCTTTCTTTCAGCAAATATATGATAGAAGCAGTGAATAGGCATTCCTCCTTTAGATTGAAGATATATCTTCTCGCTATCCCACCTCTTCACAATAATATCCTGATGGGCACCTATGGGTTGTAATTGAACCGTAATGCTATTCTCATGCACTAAGTCTTTCCAATAAGAAGGTAAATATATTTCTTTTTCATTCTTCAACATTCCTCTATGATAAACACCAACCTCAGGACCTTCTATACAAGCATGAGCAAGACGATACCCCTCCTTTGATGGATGGGGTATATCAAACTTCTTAGGTAATGCATCTGCAACAGAGTGTCTTGCTTCTAATCTTCCAACAGAAATACAATCAACAGATCCAGTTGTATATAAATCACCTTCTACATATACATTTCCTTTTATTTTTATTCCTGTGGGTTGATCACCAGAGATTCCTAAAGAGCTCATTGGCATCTCAGAATCAGGATCTGCATTAGTAGTAGGTCCAACCATTAATGTTGCCTCTTGTGAACCAAATGCTACAGGATCACCCAACACTACTGGACCCTCAGCAAGCACAGATCCATTGATAGCTTGCGCTCCTGACTTAATAGCAGGACAAACTCCAGTTCCTACTGTAAGTTGTCCGCCAACATTTACGTCATCAAATTGCATTTTTTACCTCCTATGCTGTGGATGCTGCTGGTGGATCTGGTTCTGCAGGTTCAGCACTCGTAGTCGCAGTTTGCATGGCGGGTGCAGATTTTCCTATTGTTGCTGCTGCTAAAGCAGTATTCAAAATAGCATACTTTCTTCCACCAACCTTAGAATCCTTCAAATAACATCCATCTGATACGCCACGGAATACAGATCCATACATTTGAAGAACTGCATTTGCAATAACTTCACCAACTCCTGGAGTAGCAATACGATAAAACTGTTTAGCAGTCATCATCAATTTTTTAGAATTAGTGATGATGTTTTCGGTTGCCTCCATTTTAATACTACCTTTATCGTCCCCATTACCTACAGCAACAAGTTCAATATCAGTTCCTTGTAACCTAATCTTTCCATTAGTTGCAGTGATCAATATATTACCATTTTTAGCATTCAAAATCAAGCTATCCTCTGCTTCTTTATTGGCACTACCACACTCAACATTAAAATTTCCTGGTCCCACAGAAGTTGTCCAACCTTTTCTTGGACCATCCATATCCAAATATAAAGAATGTTCTGAATCAGGTGTCTGTAAAATAACACTAGAAGTTACATCACCTTGCTTATGAACATGACCCAATCTAATAGACCCTTTATCATTCGACCATCCAACTTCAGTATAATTTTGTTTAGCAGTGTCTGTAGGATGTTCATCCGGTGCCCTACCGGAAACACGATCGTTAACTTGATTTCTTGAGATTGCTCCAGGAGCATCTATACCTTTATTAGACATTATATTAGATTCTCCGGAGTACCTGGAATATTAATTCTGGGATCATTACTGCGTGTATCTGAACCTTGTCTGAGAATTGCAGATGGAGGTGTTGTTACCTGAGCATCAATACTTTCTTGCATTGTATCATAAACCTGAACAAGTTCACCAGCAGTTCTATACCATCCAGAGTATTTAACACCATTTTCATAGAACACAGCACCATAATAAGGTCTACCTCTATAGTATCCCGTCTGTTTAAGACCTACCAAATCAGTAACCTGAATCACATCTGGAACATCAAAAGGAGCAATCTCAGATTCAAATTGTATTGCTACATCTAAATTAACACCAGTATCAGTATCAATTATAACAGCAGGAACCCTAGTAAATCCTAAACCAGGTTTAATTACTTTAACTGCTTGAATTTTACCAAAAGGACCGCAAACTAATTCGAGTTCTGATCCCATACTAGGTTCTAATCTTATTTTATCCTTAGAACAATCATAATTAATACCAGGATCCTTAATAACAACATCTTTTACTTTTAAAAGTACCGGATACTTTGGACCATCAGGTTTTGGATATCCATTTCCAGAATCAATAACAGTAGGATTAATAACCTTGCCCTTTCCCTTTACTTTCTTAGGACAAGGAGGTGGAATAAGTTTTACTGCAACGCCCATAGGATTTATTGACCAAGGTTTATAATCACCCGTTCCTATCCTCCGTTTAGTAGTAATCCGAAGCACAACTCCAGTTGGATTACTTAAGAATATATCACCCCCAGGAGGAGCATTCTCCAAATCAACCATTATATCGTGTTTACCCTTATCAATTTTTACTACATCATTTGTATATTCATTAATTTCATAAGTCTTAGATCTTAAAACTCTTTTATCACCAATGAATAATGATGCACCATTATCTGCAAGGAAAGTTATATGATAATCTCCTGTCTTAGGAAAATCCACATTCTTCCATTTCATTTTTTTCACCCCAATAATATTAGGATTAGACTCAGATAAACTCTGAGTTGGAGATCCAATAGGAGATACTCCTTCATTGTTAATTATCTTACCCCATCTCTTATCTTGATAGTGAAATAAATGAGGACCTTCATACGTAACACCTTCTCTTGTGGTACTACCACTAACTCCACCAGATACTGTAGTAGCAGCAGTAACTACAAATTTACAAGTCGCTTTATTAGCCCCAGGTTTGAAATCAAAGAACCTTCCCTCACTGGCACCACATATAATATCATCCCAAGAACTATCAGTATGATCTTCCATCTCCAATACAGATTCACCCCTAGTTCTTAACCTCACTCCTTCTTGACTTTGAGTACTAAGTAACTCTACATTATAAACCTTATTCACTTCCACATCTCTCACAAAATTCTGATTTATATTAGGACCATCATATCTCTTACTTGCCTCAACACCAAGTTCAGGAATTTTTATACTATTAGCAAAAAGAGATGCTGATGTAATTTTAAAGTTAACTCTTTTACTTTCGGATTTAGAAGTACCACCACCAATCCAATCCAAAGTACTAAAAACTTTTGCATCAATTAATTTTGTTTTTAAAGATTTTTCATTTTCAACTACAACTTTTATCTCATGAGATACTGGATCATCATCAGGACTGTTAGGTCCATCAATATAAATCAACTTTTCTCTCTGACCTGTAAAAGTTGATTTCCTACTATCCTTCCCCATATCCATTACCTTTTGATCATCAATCCACAACTCACCCCAATTATCAGCCGCCATTACAACCTTATAATATCCACCATACGGAAAATCTTTCTTCCATGTATTTGTAAAACTACCAGAATCATTACGAGCATCCCCCTCATCAGATGGAGGAAGTGGTGACATTCCATATTCATTCATTAATGGACCCCACGCATCAAACTTTACAGGATACCAAGCATCTGTAGATCCAGGAAATCTTGTTGTCCAAAAAGGATTATTAGGACATCTCCCTTCCGATTTTGGAACAGGTTGTTGTGGAATAGGTGGATTAGGTGACTCAATGGTTAATGCAACACCCATTGGATTTTCATTCCAAGATAATTTCCTTTGAACCTCTTTTTCAGTAAACTCAGTTTCAATATTAATTGCAAGAGCCATTGGGTTAATACCCTTCATACTCTCACCGACCATAAATTTGCATTTATTTCCATCTACAGCATAAAACTGACCTTGACTTACACTAGCAGTAATATCTTGATGTGAACCAGAACCTATTCTTCCCAATAAATCTTCATACTCCAATCTAGGACCAGCATTTCCTACTCCACCTGACCCATCCTTAGTTTTACGAAATCTTATAGCACCCTTTCTTACATCACTACTGGCAACGCCACCTTGTTGACGAATAGTAGTTATTACTACATCATACTCCTTTCCTATTTCCACTTCTCTTTCTTGACTAAGACTTGATCCAGCACCTTTATATTGCTTTCCTATAGATAAAATTCCAGGGATAGTTATTTGATTACCATAATCACCACCTACTGCAATATTAAATTTAACCTTTGTTTTCTTTTTACCATCATGTGCCTTAAAGGAAAATGCACCTCCTGCTAGTTGATTCAACTTAGCAGTAATATTATGATTCCCTCCCTTAATAAATCTTGTTGTCTTTAATACGCCAGTACTTATATTATCAGGTCCCGTAAATCCGTTCTTAGTTAAATTAACTTGATCTCCAATACTAAGTTCTACATTATCATCAACTGCTACTTCAATATTATAATTTCCATCAATTGGAAAATTAACATTAGGCCATACTATTGTATGATCTCCTGCATAAGGATTATCAGTTAATTCTAATTTAGTATCAAAAGGACATACCCCATAATCATTTAAAAATCCACCTCTCGCATAAACATTTGTTCTCCATAATTGTCTATTCGCCTTAGTAATATAATCAATTGTATTAAAAACCTCTCTGGTCTTAGTACCCTCAGACCCTTTAGATCTACCTACAACTTTAGGTGGAGGAGCAACACTAAAATAAGCGATATTTCCTTTTAAATCAGTAAATTGTCCTGCACTAGCAACACATACGATATCAGTCCAATCATTATCAGTATGCTCTTCCATTTCTAAAATGGATTTATCCTTTACTCTCAATCTAACTCCAGCAGTAGATTGAGCACTCTCCAAAACTACTTTATATTTCCGACCAAATTCAATAGTTTTAGTAATATTTGCGTTTATCTCAGATCCTTTATGCTTCTTAGATTCAAATATATCAAGTTCCTCTATCCTAATACTATTAGCAAACTGTGCATTAGAAGTAATTTTAAAAGTAACTTCCCTACTCGATGCTACAGTAGGTTGTTGTACTGTAATTATTTCACGGACTGGTTGATTATAAACATCTAACCTAAGAACCTTAGTACCTTTTTTAACACTCTTCTTAATAGGATTTAATGCACCTTGATAATTATCCAATTCAGAAATAAATTCATTATCCAAATAAAATCGTGCTTTATTGTCTTTAGCACCACGAAAAATATATTCTCCCTCATATGGAAAATCAATATTCCATTCAAACGTATACCATTTTCCTGCATGATCAGATGGTTTTAAATCAGAAGGAGGAACTGGAGAAATAGCATAACTATTCATAAATTTACCCCATCCACCACCAGGAGGTTTTATCCCTCTCTTGGCAAGAAGTTCTTTAAAGGTTTTATCAGTTACTTTATAAAATCTTTTACTACTTTGTCCAGTACTAGTTACTTGTAAAGGTGGTTCTTTTCTTGTTGTCCACCAATCCTTACCCGATTCTTGTACTTTTTTAATATATGCATCTAATACTTGACTAAACGGAATACTTCCGTCATTTGTATAAGATTGTGGTGTCCAATCTCCTAAGTCTTTTCCATCAGGACCATATCTTCTTCCAAATTCATCTTTTGGTAAACCTGTTTCACAAATCTCATACTTCTCAAAATCATCTTTATCCGAATAATATATCAACTGTTCTTCAACTTCACCAATTTCTACGTTGACAACAGCACCTGCACCAATTCCACTATCATCCCTTATATCAACAAGTGGTGCATACTTATAACCAAATCCACCATTCACCAAATCAACTGCTAAAACAGCACCATCATCACCAATTACAGGATTTGCTACAGCACCTATTCCACCTCCACCCATAAAAACCACTTTTGTTGGTTCAGGAGTAGCATTCATATTAAGACCTTCTGGACAAGCTTCATCACTTGTTGCTTCAGCTGGATTACGAGCTAATTCATTAAGTTCATTGATATTTAAAAACTTGACAGTCTTTCTATTAGGTTTAAAAATAAAAGTAGTACCAGGATTCTGCTGTGCATACTCATTAGCTTCACAAACACCAACTCCAGTCATATATCCCCGATCAGTAGAGATATATCCGACCTTAATGTCGTTCTTAGTTATTGGTCCGAATAGATTAAATGTAGGATCTGCCATAGTTAATATTTATCAATACATATCAAGAGCATCACTTAATCCACTCTTCAATTTCGCTTGCGATTTCTTTAATTCAGAAGCAGCTTCTTTTAATTCACTTCCCTTTGAGCGCACTTGATCAGCAAGTCCCTGAATCTTTTGACTTGCAAGATTAATATTAGGCATATTTTTAGTTGGTTCTGCAAAAGGTATGTCTGGTATAGGAGGTGCAATATCTTTAACCTTATTCACAGCCTTCTGAATTGCTGAGGCACTAGGTACTTCAGTTTCAGGTTGAGATGCTCCACCCCTTACTAATGAATAATAATCCGATACTGCTTTATTTGGTGGAGTTTCAAATGGGAAAATATTTCCTTTAAGATTCTCAAAATCCAATGCCTCAGTCATACTTCCTTGCATTCCACTTAACATCTGAAGCATATCACCTAATAATTGCCCAATGTCAGGTTTAGAATCTGCTACCGAACCACTAGTATCACCTGGTGTAACTGGACCTGCTGTCGCTTTCTTTTCTCCAGGATCTTTAACTTGAATAACTACAACACCACAATTATTACCACTACCAGATTGTTGGACTGTTAATAATTCACCCATCTTATATCCACTACCGGGATCAGCAATTGTTATACCACCATTTGCAACTGTATTAACAGTACCTCTTACCTTATCAATTGTAAATGTTGCATTAGTAGAAGGGGTTGCTGCAGCATTATTAACAATAGTAAGAACATCCCCATTCTTATAATTTGCTCCTGCAGTATTAGTAGTAATACCTGTAATCTTACCACCTGATATAGTGTAATTCAATAGAATTCCGGATCCAGATCCACCAGTAACACTAGCACCTGTTGTAGATCCTGTACCCGATGCACCTCCACCATCAGCGGTATTAACAGTATATCCCGCTCCTTCTTCATTTATTGTAGCAAAACTATTATCATACCAACCACCAGATGGAACTGTTATATCAACCTTAAATCCCGATCCACTACCTCCGGTACATGGAACACCTGTTTCAGTAAAATAATTTGTACCACCTTGAGGCAAATCATCCTCTTCCTCATCAGTAATACTTGTAACTTTTCCCAAATCAGTCTTATCATATGCCTTTTCTTTTAATTCTTGATCAGCCTCTTCTAACTGACTCTTCAAATCTCCCAAATACCTATTATAATTTCTAAATTGAGTAGAAGAAATACCAGCAAGTGCGTCCTGATTAGCTGCTATTACCTGTGCAACAACATCTTCCGCATAACACATAGGAACTCTTGGAGTGGTAATTTCACTTATAGATGCACCTATTCCAGGAGTTCCAATAGATGGAGAATTAGTAAAGAGTGTTGCTGATTGAGAATTTTTATCAGAGAACAAGAATCCACTTTTTGCTATTGCTTCTGCTTGTGATTTTAATGCGGGAAGATTTAATTTTGATTTTAATATACCCTCAAATTGATCAGCTAATTTATTAGTAATTTGATTATATTCTTGAATCTTATTCTGAGTATTAAGGAATTTTTGATCTGCAAATGCTGCTCTAAATGAAGAGGGCATCCGAGCAACAATTACAGCTAATGCAAGATTCATTTTCTTTGAATCATACTCTGCAATTTTATCCATAATAATCTTTTGGAATTTTGCTACTTTTTCTGCAGTTTTTCTAATATTTTTATCCATTTCCTCTTGACTAGGAGGACCGGATACAGCATCAATATAATTTTTCATTGATGCTAAAAATTTATCTGCTTTCGACGTAAGATTATCAATTTCTGTTTGTATTGCTTTTGTTGCAGACTTAACAGGCTCATCAGGATTCATTACAACAATTTTTTCATGTAACTTATCTTCTCTCTTAACATCTCCAGCACTTAATTGATGAGGATTGTCAGGATGTTCTTGAGTAGGTCCAGGTTTAGGATCCGCATTTGGAGATTGTGCTGCACCAGCCCTATTTTGAATCCCTTCTTGAACTTTATCCTTAACAAATTGCTTTTCACTATCTCCAGTTAATCCTTGACTCTGTGCTTCTGCTTTTGCACTAGAAATATCATTTTGTTGAGATGGAGTTACTGGACGACTAGCAGATAATCCATACTGATTAGTTCTTTCTCCTGGCGCAAGAGGAGCGGATTCTTTTGATATATCTGGATCTACTGGTTTAGTTACTACCAGACCATCATCAGGAACCTTTTCTTTTTTAGATCCTGTCTTTGGTATTGAACCAGTAGCATATCCACTTTTTGCTAAACTTCCTGGTTGAGTATTAGTAACAGCATTATCTTCTTTTCCAATCTTCGTTCCTAATGCAGTCTGAGCATTATTTCCCAAACACCCCATAATAATGGGGATCTGCATATCCTTTCCATCCATATAAAAACCAAAGACCATCGTACCTTGTCTTAGGTTTGAAGTCATCCAAGAACTCATCTGGCCACCACCACCAGTAACAGGATACATTATATTTGCCCAAGGAAGATCTTCCTCAGTAATAACTTCCTGTCCTTGATCATGGACTCCCATGATCCTTACTTTATATCGTGCTCCCCAACCAGGAATGGTATCCTTATTCTTAAATTTTCCTGGCATCATATTATCTCGCCAAGTGGAATCGTCAGCTATCTGACCAATCCACCAGATGAAATCGGCACCTAAAACACCGGAATTAAATAAGGATCCTCCTTCCATAAGTTATTCGTCGTATACTCTACACTCTTCAGCATCTGGATGGTTATCACAATAAACTTCAAGATGCTTATCTTGATGTCTAGTGTGCCAGTCATTTATACCAGTTTCTGGTTCATCATCCTTATGATACTCATCATAATAAGCATGAGCACTTTCTAAGTCGGCCTTAGTATACTCCATCTTACCATGATTAATGTGTTCCTTACCATCTTTAGGATCAAGATAAACTTCGTGATCCAGATCGTGTTTGATTTCTTTAGTCATAAAATTAGTCCCTTACTTTGGTATTTATCCCCTTTGTATTGGTTTTCTGCCAAATGAATCCCTTACCAAATTTAATTTAGTTAAAGTATGTTTAGCAGACAAATAATGACATACATCCGCAATAATATAATTACCACCTGTTTGTTTGTTTTTATCCATACTTGTAGATTCATCTTTCAATTCAGGAGCATCTACATAAACAGGATCTCCTGCATGTAATGAAAAATCCCCTGGTATAGTAATTGTCGTTTCCAAAGCAAATAATTGATTCATCCTCTGAATACCCTGATTTAAAACCTCTCCCGGTTTATAATTTTCTTCCTTTGATTTTGTAATCTGTTCTTGTCCCTCACCAGAACCAGATCCAGAAGGTAATGATCCATTATCAAGTACACAATATGTTGTTCTAGAAAATTCCTTCCCAAATTCAGTCCTATTAAACTCCTTATTTAAAATTGGCAACCCATCCTTTCCAGCCATATTTAAATTCTTTTCATTTCCTTTTGAAGACTCATCAGCGCCAGGAGTATTACCTGCATTGGGATACGATACATCATATCTACAATTATAAGGATCAAAAGTTATTATACGGGTTGCATATGCACCCATCTTAAGTTTCTCTTGAACATTTACTCTATTACTTACATTATATTGAAGTGCCTTACCATCATATTCTTCAGGTATATCAGCACCACTACCATCAGGAAATTCATTATAAAGATATTTTTTCTTGGGTTGATTAGTCTCCGTATCCATCAAACTATCAATAGATTTAAAATAATATTTCTCAGAAGTTTCCCAGAAAAAATACCCTGCAGTATCTCCTGGTGATCCATCCTTAGGAACCGCTCCTCTAGATAACCAATTAATTATATAAAAAGGTTTCTTATTATTTCCTATACAATTCTGTTCTTTTTGAGTTTCTTCAATCTCAATTTCTTTTTCTGTACCCAAATAAATTGGATCTTCTAAAATCTTTTTAACATGATCTGATATTTTCCCATTAAATCTCTTATTAACTCTCACCTTTTCATTCATAAGAAATTCCTTGGAGGCAAGATCCAACTGTACAATAGATTTCTGAGCATCTTGTACTAAAGGATTAACAGTATTCACATATAAAGTCACCTTTAATTCATTATCATTATTATCTCTTACCTGTATCTTAACATTCTCCTGTCCAACAATAGGCAATCCCTCTAAAGCAGTTTTATCGTCAACACTACCACCAGTGTCAGTAAAAGTTACAGTTGCTCTAACAGAATCTTGCAATATACTCTCATAATATAAAAAGGCAGCAACAGCATTAGTAATACTTACCTCTTTACCTTCCTCTTTATTGGATAAAACAGTAATATCCTCAATACCTCCCCCACCACCTGCTTTAATGGCGGGTCCTGCTGCTCTTGCTCCTACTATCTTATCTGGCATTTTTTAATATAACCTCCTATCTCTATTTAACCAAAGAAATCAAGAGCTTCAAATGCATCTGATTTCCAATTACCCCCACCACCAACAACCAAGAGTCCAGTCTCACCTCCTTCAGAACCTGGTGCTTGAGGACCTCCACCTACAACAGAGTTTGGAGATTTCTGAGATTCTTCTGGTGGTTTCTCATAAGGAGCAAACTTTCTAACAGCACTTACTATTTCTTCATAAGAAGTTGCCTGATTAACAGCAAATAGCATATTTTTCTTATCATTACTAATAGGAACTGCACCTACCTCTACTTCTTCTGGTGGTGTTGGAGACCCCAATCCAGTTTCCTTCTTAGATTCAGTTTCTCCTACCGAATCTTCAGATTTCTTAGGTGCCTTACCTTCTTTTTCTTCCTTTACACCACCAGGTGGGAAGAAAGACTTCTTAAGGAGAGGAATCATCTTAAAAGGATTATATAACTGCAGAACATTAGGGAACTTATGAACTTGATCATTAGAATTAACATAATCAATCTCTTTAAGCCAATCAAACATTCCTAATGCCTTAGCAGCAAGAGTCATAGCAGAATGCCTACCACCACCCTTTGGTATTTCAATAGCAGTTTCTTTAAAGAAATTTTCTATAAATCTCTTAAAACCACCAGCAATCCAATTCCCAATATCTACTACTTTATCAAAAATCCCTTTAACTAAAGATTTCAATCTATTCATCACTTCTTTCATTCCACCACCCATAAACAATTCATAAAGAAGATCACCAACAAATGTACCAATCATTTCCCCAAGTATTGTCAAAGCCGGTGCTACTAATGCACCAATACCTACAGTTGCCGTAGTTAAAGCAGCCGCAAGAGTTGCTCCAAGTGCTCCACCTAGTGCAGCACCTAATCCCTTAAATAATGCCTGTCCCAGTGGTTCCCCTGACATAAGAGAAACAACTGCAACAATGATAGGACCAAGAATAGGAATTCTACCAGCAAATTTAGCAATTTTTGGTCCCACTGTCTTCATTACTGGTCCCAAACCTTTAGCAGCAGGACCTAAGAACTTAGCAGCAAGTCCACTAACTTTACCCGCTATTGCTCCTCCTGCTTTTGCTCCACCTCCTAAAATTTTACTACCAAGTCCTTTAACAAAACCACCAACTCTACCCGCCTGTCTTCCAAGCCATTGAGCTCCTTGCTTTACGCCAGGTAAATTTTTAACTAAATTCCATGCTGCTTTCAGAGCTGCTTTTGCAAACTTAAATGCTTTAACAAATGCTCCTTTAATAATCTTCCAAGTATTTTTTATACTCGCAATAATAGCCTTAAATATCTTCTCACCAATTATCTTCCATACTAAGAAACCTTGTATTAATTTCTTCAGATTACCCATAAAGATATCAAACTTCTTCGCTCCTTCTTCACCCATAGCATTTTTTATCCATCCTGTCGCAGCATCATACATTTTATATCCCCATTCAATAAATCCCGCTAATGCATTAAGGATCATACCACCAGCATCAATAATCCAATCAGCTGCAGCACCTAATCCCTTTAGGACTGGCATCAATTTTGGTAACCAATCAATCGCTAAAAACGCAATCCGTCCAAGAATAATGGCACCAAAAAATCCAAATATTCTGGATAATATACCCTTTCCAGGCAAATTAAGTTTAGGACCTTTTTTAACATCCTTAGGAGGTTTTAAACTTTCTAATTGTTTCTCTTGTGCCTTATCACTTTCTTCCTCTTTAACCTTATGTAAGTCTTTTTTTCTCTGCTTTTTAAGTGCTACAGATCCCTTTAAAAGATTTTCAACCCTAACAAGTTTTGTAGATATATTAGATGCAACCTCTTCTGCAGTATTACCACCACCAGCACCTCCACTATCTCCAGTAGTAGCAAGAGCTCCTCCAACACCAGGAGATATTCCCGCAGGTCCTTCAGGTACTAAAGATGTGGTAGGACGAACAGCAAGTTCTCCTCCCCTTTCCTGTTGCTGCTGTTCTGCACCTTCTCGTTGAGGTCTTTGAAACTTTCTTCCTTTTTTCTTATCACGACCTAATAACTTATCTTTAGCAATTTTCTTTGCTCTACCCTTTAGTGAACCTACTGCCTTTTTACCCCTAACTTTTGCTGCTGAGATTGTTTTTTTACCTGCAACTTTTGCTGCTCCACCTACAGCTTTACCTCCTGCTGCTGCTCCTTTACCTACCACAGCAGCTCCTTTACCTACCACAGCACCTGCTTTTGCAGCCACAGCACCTGCTTTTGCTGCTATTGCTGCTGCTTTAAGTAATATTGCAGATCCAATAAAAATGGCCATAATCTTATACCGTTATCCCCAGAGTTTTAATTTTAGATCCAGATCTCATTTTACTCGCATTAAACTCAGGCAATTCCTGACTAGGGGCTGCTCTAGCAGCTAATCGTGCTTGGGCTACTGCTACTGGATCATCTTCTGATGATGTTTGAGAACCAGGAGGAGCAATATCAGGTTGAGAAGGTGTTTGTGTACCTATAGATGATGGAGAAGTTGTTACAAGAACATTTTCCCCGGTATTTGTATCCATCATACGAGCAGGAGTTTTACCAAATAACTCCTGTATACCATCCCCTATCCAAGTAGCAAGTGTTTTTGTTTTTGCTTGTTCAGTTAATGAATTGGTTCCAGTACCACCTCCTCCAAGACCAGGCAATCCTTCTACTTTTCCACCACCTTTAAAATATTGCACAACACCACCACCTTTATAGTGAAGTAGTGGATGAACTGGTCTGGAATAAGTAACAGATGGTACATCCAAAGATCTACTAGAATGAACCATACCACCAGTATTATATCTACCCCTTGTTGGTCTATTCGTTCCACCAGCAGCAGCATTCATTCCTGCAAGAGTACTACTACCATATTGCTGAACTGCACCTTTACTCATAACAAACTCACCAGGAGTTAACATTGCAGGAACTGTATCTCCATTACCAGTTCCAGGAACTTGTCCACCACCAGCCATCTGCACTGCTTCTTGAGGTGTCTCTGCTTTATCAGCAGCCTGTTGAAGATCTTGAGATTGTTGTTCAGTTTCCCCAATTTCAGCAGGGGTAGTCTCTTCTTCTGGTGGTTTCTTTTCTTCTTCTCCTTCTTCTTTTGGTTGTACTCCCTCTTCTTCTATTTTTGCTACAGTATCCTTCCCAAATTTATCAGCATCAGCTTCAACATTCTTTAACTCTTTATCTACTCCCATCCCAAACAAACTTCCAACCCACTTCACTGCATCAATAATCTTAGGAATACCCCAAACTAATAATGCAATTAATCCTGCAGTAAATATCATACCAGGACCAACAATTGCCATAATACCAGCAACTAAAACAGGCCACCAATCCTTTAAAAATCGGAATATAGCAGAAACTTTCTTTGTATTTTCTGGATTAGTAAACCATTCAAAGAGTTTTACTGCAATTCTTCCAAAGAAGACTATTTTTAAGAAATTCCAAATCTTTTCAAAAATATTCTGAACGGGTTTAAGCACTCTTTGTGCTGCATCACCAAGTTTAGCCCCTACACCTTCTAATTTACCTTCAGCTTTCTTTCTCTTCTGTTTCTCTGCTTCTTTTCTTGCATCTGCACGCGCATCTGCATCTATTTTATTACTTTGTTTTAAGGTAGTTAATATCCCATCAACACCACTATCAATTTTCTTAAGAGGTCCTACTAAGCTCTCTGTTGGTTTTGCTAATGCACCACCTTTTTCTACTTCGGTATCTGATGGCTTTACATCATCCGGTTTTACACCTCCTGATGCTGATGGCTTTCTAATGGCAAGAGCACTGGAACCAGTAGTATCTGCAGCAACTTTCTCTGCTCCACCTACAGAACTACCTCTCTTTATATCTGCACCTGTTATCTTAGTTTTCTTAAATTGAGCCTTTCTTTCTTCTGGACTTAAATACTCTCCAGTCGCATCTTTACCTTGCACTCTTGATGCATAACCAGGATCTAATGCAGTGCCTTTCTTCAAACTATCAGCACTTATCTTTTTCTTCTTTGCAGCAGGTTTTTTCTCATCCCCCATCGCTGCAAAATACCGCAATTCCTCAGAGGTTAGACTCTTCATCCCCTCTTCTTTTATCTTCTTTAATATTGAGTCGCTTGTTATGGTGGACTTAGGCATTAGATTCGCGTTGTTTGCGTTTTAACTCCTCCTCTTCAAGATGTTGTCGGAGAAGACCCACATAGATATCGCGTTCCCACGGTATCATATTTTCAATCTCTGTTAAGCTATATTTATGGTACTGCATCAACGCAAAATTGAGCCTGAAGTAGTTCTCCAGGTTCATATGCACCATCGCTACGCGAAAAAAGACGCTAATCCCTCCAATACCACCTCACTTTCCACTCCTGTCTTGGGATTAGTAACATTAATATTATGTTGAAGTTTAGGCATTGTCTCAAAAAACTTCTCAATCTCCTTGAACTGAGATGAATTCATTGACTCCAAAAATTCATTCACTTCTTTCTTAGTACAATCAGCAGTTGCCCATACTTCTTCATCACTATAAATTTTATCAATACACGATGCAATTAACTGGAATGATTGATCCATCTGATTTTGATCATTAAAATCAAAATTAGACTTAATAAATTGATCTAAAGATGGATATCTCATTTCCATCATCAGATTAGAATCAAGTTTAATCTTGTTACTATGTTCTTCACTCTTTTCAACTTGAATATCATCTAAGTTAATAGAAACAGGAACTTGTGTTTCCCCATCATCCGGACAAATAATATTAACTTCTAACTGCTCTCCAACAGACTTTCCTCTAATATTAAGGAATAAGTATTCAATATCATACGTAGGAAGATTCTCTACTTTAATCCCCTTTGTTTGAACACATGATTTAAGTACTGCCTTAATTGCATTAGTAATTTGCTTATTATCCTCACTCTCTAATGCAATTACAAGTACTTTTTCCTCTTTGACCAAAAATGGTCTATATTTAATTGGTTTTCCAGTAGATGGCAACTCCAACTCATAAGTCGGAGTCGTAATTTTTGGTAAAGGCATAATATCCTAATACAATTCAGTGTACTTTATTTATAGAGTTAAAATGGACTTACAACCATGTTATTACCCGTTCCAGTAAATCTTACACGACCTGCACTAACAGGAAGTCCTTGACGTTCTAATGCTCGACGAATATTTTGTCCTAAAACACCTCTCTGTAACATTGCTCCACTTGCAACTCTACCACCACCTGCTGCTCCTGCTATAGAATTAAACCTACTCATAAAATTAGGAGTCATATTCATACTCGGTCTATTAGAAGGTATTTGAGATGGGGTTACAACATATCTTACATATGACATCTGAACACTACACTTCAATAATGATGACGCATCATAAGTAACAGGCATCGAAGTTATGCTACGAGGAAAACTTCTAACAAATTTATATTCTAATGACTGTTGATTTGGAGTAGGCATTGCCCTATAAGTATTTCCCATTCTTTGAGAAGTTTCAATATCCTTTTCAAATTTTACAACCTTTAATCCCTGATCTGCAATATACTCATCAGGAAACTTAACTCTATAAAAATAATCTTTAGCCATTGCCTCTTCCTGATCTTCATTAACAATCGCACTAATCCACTGTTCAAAAAATCTAATAGGCCAATAATTATCAGCATCAACAAAAAAAGTTAAGTCAATTGTTTCATCATATATTCTTCTATATGCATGTCTTTCTGTAACACCAGTAAAATCATTAGTAATCTCTGTCGTAGCTAATTGAGATCCAGGAAGAACTGCCTCAGAACACATCAAATGAAGTTTATCTTGATTAGGTCCCAGAAATGACCGAAGTTGTGTTCCAAGAGAACTACTAGGTAAACCAATCAAAACATCAAAATGGGAGGTTAAAGATGGTTGTAATAAATTAGATACAACATCAGAAACTGTTCTGGGTCTTGGTGTATGAGTGACAGGCATCTATAAATACTTTTTGACCTTATATATTATGTAGCCAAGTAATGGCAGAAAGTATTAAAAGTCTCTTTAAACCTACTAAACCCAGAAAATATAAGGGTGATGTTAATAATATTATCTGCAGAAGTAGTTGGGAAAAAAGATTTTGTAGTTGGTGTGATTTGAATGAGAGTATTATAGAGTGGGGAAGTGAAGAGTTTTGGATCCCCTATCGTGCTCCTGATGGTAAAGTTCGTCGTTACTTTCCAGACTTCATTATCAAAGTTAAAGAAAGTACTGGTCAAATCAAAACATATGTAATTGAAGTTAAACCTAAAAAACAAACCAGACCACCCAAACCAAGAAAAAATGTGACCAAATCATATCTCTATGAATGCAAAACCTATGCAGTTAACCAAGCAAAATGGGAAGCAGCAAATGAATGGTGCAAAGATAGAAAAATTGAATTTAAAATCGTTACAGAACAAGAA
>VTLG01016637.1_pt1 | contig 21907 bp, 34 predicted proteins | sample 4694571 | NCBI WGS metagenome assembly VTLG01 (sample SAMN12604809, study PRJNA352737) | marine metagenome | biome: ENVO:00000447; feature: ENVO:00000209|ENVO:00000569|ENVO:01000036; material: ENVO:00002151; isolation source: viral sequences binned using virsorter ... | reverse complement strand
ACTCTCTTTCTTGGGTAGGATATAACCTGTGTTATCATTGCTGCAATTGTCTCACCATATTCCATAGCTACCCACAACTGCATCGCTCCATTAATTAACTGCTCATACACATCACTGGAAATAATCTCACCTTCAGAATGTTTTAAAGCAACCTTAATTAACGGTTCACACTCTTCCCATATATAGTCAACATCCTCATCGCTTACTAATACAACCTTAACCGAGCTTGATCCAAGATCCTGGACTTCCTTTTTTGAAGTAGTAGACTCCTTCTCCACTTCCAGGGTTCCAGTTTGTCCCATCGGCGTATCTAACGTCACCTTCTCTTGGTCTTTGCGGTTCGGCATGAGTTCTCTCTAATCTAAATGTTGCTTGATTGTATATGATATCACCTACCCTTTGAAGTTCGTTAATAAGGTAAATGCCTAGATCTTCTGGATCTAATGGTAATGGCCCTGGTGTATAATGCGTGACAGACTTTACCACCCTGTCTGAATATGTACCCATCAGTAAGCCCTGCTTCCTCTGTCCCCAGCGTTCTTAACATCCAATGTATAGCCGTCTAGCCTCCAAGTCTGATCTCCTGTTGATTCAAACTTGACACCTATATACTTTCCTGTTACATTGCATGAGACTTTGGACTGTGTTGCAGGGTTAAAAGTTGTTGGCCCCTGCCAGGTTATAGCCTCCTCTGTAGACATCTGATGACCTACATATACATTAACAGTAGAGTCGGTAGATGCTGACATCATGGGGTACACAGCCGTTACCCTCTTAACCATACTCTGATTAGGTTGGCCTTGAGCATCCAGAATTAATCCAGTCCTTTGTATATAGCTGGTCATATTAGATGTATCGGCTTTATTACCTGCATTGTCTCTATATATTTTAGTATTAGTTGGAGAAGCCATGCTTAAGCTCTTACCAGCTAAGTTAAAGTAAGATGTAGCTACCGATTCATTCCAGTTTAACGTATCAGTTGCCCATGTGGATGTTGCTGAGTTCCATGAACCCGGAGCTAGAGGATTACCCTCTGTACCAAATTCAATGAAACCAACGTTAGGAAGGTCACGTAAAGTAAAAGTGTTATTGCTCCAATTCCAAACAAGAGCTTTATCACACTGGGCATTAGTAACATTACCTGACGATACATAGCAAGCCCACATTTCCGTCTTATTATAGTCAGCCGTAACAAAGCATTTCTCGAATTCGTCTCCATTAATATCGGTAAATATAAAGTCTCTCATCTTGTGGGGAAGGATAGATGTAAGCCTGTCACCAGTATTAATGTACATATCACCATATGCCATTACAAAGTGACCACCATCAAACTCCCTTACACAGTTCTTAGCTAATGCACCAACATTAGGTGAGAGCTGTATAAATGAAAAGATAAAAGGATTCCCCACATAACTCATCTTATAGGTAGAGTATTGTTTATAGATCATAAAGTCACCACGTAAGGGCAACCCATCAACTATAATACCTTTACTGTCCTCTAAAGCATACTCGCCAGCATCGACTGTAGGCGAGGTTTCATCCCATGATCCAGGCACAGCTTGTGTTGCTGCTGCTGTAGACCACTTAACAAGACTGGTGTATGGCACAGTTGACTTCGTAACATTTAAAGCAACCAAGAAAGATTTAAATGCTCTTAATGATTTACACTCTGTGCTTGCAGGCCAATAAGTTAAGTCTGCCATCTTGGTCAAAACAGAAGGAACACCTGCCGTTAATGCCCAGAACTGAGGATCATCATAACCATTGGTCATTACAAGTATACCACCTAATACTGTAGCTGTCCAGTTCTCTCTAGCAGTAGCATTATAGTCTACATCTGATCCTGTTGTTTGTCTGGTTATGTTAGTCCATGTCGTACCATTATGAACATATATCTTAGTCAACCCGCCTACTATCCAGTAATTAGCGCCACCTATCTCTAGGTTCGTAATAAAGTATGGGGCTATAGGGCATGAATCCATGACCTCTAAATAGCCAGGACTTTTCTGTATTGCGTTATGTTCTACCCTGATATTATTGCCTTCTGTCCACGCATTAGGTGGTAGTTGCCAAGCATTAATATCTTTAACAATACCATGTTCGCCTATATTTGTTACGGGTACTAAACTCATTGATTATCCTCTATTTAAAAGGTGGCCCTAAGAACCAGTTAGACAGAGAAAATCTTTCTCCGGCTGTTACAGGCTTGACTTGGTGTGACACGAAGGATGGAAAGAAAATTAAATTTCCTATTCCTTTGCTCATTGGAATATCATCACAAATTTCTAGTTCTCCACCTTCATAGTCATCATTTAAAAAAGCAACCATACTTATTTTTCTCACCTTCTTATGAAGAAAGTCAGAGTGAGGCATATTATATGCGCTTAAATGATCGCCATCACCATCTTCATGGGTAACATAAAAATCACCCTCATTATATTTTAAGATCTGGAAGTCTTCAGCAGCCTCTATATCATACTTCCAACCCGCTTCCTCATTTGCCCCGTTCATATAAGGCCAGAATAGATCATATAACCATTGTTCCCGCCTGCCATGAACCAAACATTTTCTTACTGTGGTATGAACCTCTCCATCAAGAAGTTGTGCATTATAATATTGATCCGCAAGATCTATTATTTTTTTACAATTTTCTTTGGAGATGGCTTCACTAAAGCACCACCATTTATTTTTAACCATTAAGAATTATACTCCAACCAACCTGTTATGATGTATTTATCACCAGATAGAGGTTGATTGCCGCGATGTGTATGAGTAAACCCAGCAGGAAATATTAACAACCTATCTCTCTTTGGTTTGATTCTTCTTTTTTGATATAAGAATTCAGTTTCTCCACCTTCTTCTACATCATTCAAGAAAAGACTAAAGACAAGAACTCTGTCTCTTCTTGCTGGCGCTCCATTCTCACAATGCCAAATGTGATATCCTTGGCCTGGAGAAGTTTTTTGCATTCTTATATCATATATAGAATGTTGGTGGACTTTATTTAATATGCTATATTTTTTTACGTATGATTTATAAGGGACTCCCCAAAACACATTAGTAAAGTCGGCAGCTATATAAGGTATATTATAAGATTGATACCACGGTTCCACAAACAGGCTGTTTCCTTTATCATTTACTTCATGGTTGTGATAATTAGATCTTGGACCTACAAGATTCTTGTCTTCCAACTCCTTATAATAATTTAAATACCTGTCACAAAGATCTCCAAACGCTCCGTCAATAATCCCAATAAAGTCGTCAGATACATCTACCTCTTCCCCACCAATAATTCTAGCCATAAAAATTACAAGAGATTGAAACCCTTAGATCCTCTGAAGTATTGCATGTTACAAAATGATTCAGGTACGCAGGAAACAAAACAAACTCCCCCTTCTTTGGATCAAGTGATTTTCTTCTAGTTTCATACTGGTTGATGGGGTAATCAAACACCAGCCTGCCACAGCCTTTCGGTGTATTGACATAGTATACCGCCGATATATCAGGAGATCCCTCTATATTCCCCACATCTACGTGATGATGCGTATTAGTAGACTGACCGCTTCTATTAATGTGCATCCATACATCGGCTAACCTTGGTATAGAACTAAAACTACTTTCAAACTCTCGCTTTATTCCCTCCACTACATAATTAATTTCTGTGCATCCAGGCATCTTAGCAAAGCCATAAAGATTAGTATCCTTAAATAGATTACTTACTTCTGGCGAACTAAACCTATCAATATTCTTAACACAAAAGTCATACAACTTAGAGTTATCTATATTGTCTAACCTTCCATGAAATAAAGAAAGAGAGGTTAAAACCTGCTCCTTTAACATATACTAAACTTTTGGATATATACTCTTTATCTCTGCCACTTTAGCTTGCCATGCCTCTAATCCGTTTTCAGTAATGTATTCTAGCTGCTCTATAGGGAACCCGTAAGCATTCGTTCGCTTTTGCTGATAAGGCAATTCCTCAAGAATCCATTCCATTTCCCACCGATCATTCTTCCATACAGTTTCACCACTAATATACTGCTTAACCACATTACCATGAGAGTCTGTCAATAAAGATTGATCTTGTTCTGGGAAATGAATATCCCCACCAACTAGATCTTCTTTTTTCTTTGCTACTAATTCCCAATGCTGTACCCATTTACCATCTTTCTCAATTGGAAACTGAAGCATTGCCACAAAGCCTGGTTTCGTGGGCATCCTTGCATCTTCAACCTCCACGATATCGTACTTTTTTCTGAACTCTTCATTTAGTAAGCATAGATGTGGAAATGATTTCCCTGGAAAGTCTGCCTTTAAATGCGACATTCCATAAGGGTATGGCTTAACAAATTCCCCATTTACTTTTCTTGCATAAGTTGTCATATTAATTCCTCTTACCATTTCCCTATCGGGCATCTTGATTTAATTAAGTTAACCTTGAAAGGCATTATACATTTACATTCTTTGCACATCTTCATTAAGTTATTATACCTATCACACTCTTTACAAATGTTTAATCTACTTGATCCAGACTTATATGTGGCATCTGGAAATCTATCTACCCACATCCAGTAGTCTTCCTCCATATCATCAACAAGCATCTTCGGTATTGAATTGCTAACTGGTTTCATAATACTTGCTGAGTAATGACGGTTCCGTCACCCCCAGTGCCTCCCCATGTTTTTGGAGATAAGTTACTGGGCATACCACCGCCACCACCGTTAGCAGTTATAGTTCCATCATTAGTAAATGTTCCTTTGTAAAGGACAAATATAGCCCCTCCTCCAGTTCCTCCACCTGAATTCTTTGGAGATCCATTGCTAACATTGCAGCCCGGAAAAAAAGTTCTTATATCTGAGCCGTTAGTTCCTCTCTGATAAATTCCAGCTTCTGTATCAGAGGTGATGGTAAAATCCCCACCAACAATGAAAAATATTGTACCACCAGTTGCTCCAGCACTCCCAATAGCAAAGTCTTCCACACTAACTCCAGACCCGTGGCATGGTGATGAAGATCCGGGGCCACCGCCAGGATTTCCACCACCACCAGTCGTTATCGTTCCAGACGGACCACCTCCTGCTCCACCCCAGATCGTAGCTGCTCCACCAGGTCCGGGTGCGCCTCCACCCCCTGCCGACCCTGCGCCCCAGCAATGACCATAAGATCCTGCACCGCCAGTGCCACCGGCTCCGCCGCCTCCGCCTCCGGTTTGGCCCATGCCTCCAGAAGCAACTCCATTCGGAGCTTGAGCTGGGGTTCCAGCTCCACCGGGAGATCCCAGAGCGCCCTTCCTTGCTACTCCAAAAATAGTACCATTACCAGCTATAGCTGGATGATTAGCGACAGCAGTAACAGCAGCAGTTCCGCATCCTGCAAAATCAGCAGCAGCTAATGTGTCGGTACCTGAAGCCGTGAACATAGGAAGCCTTATACCTGTTGCGCTAACAGCGGAACTATCTGATCCTCCTGCAGATTCAGGATTGGCCTCGCCACCAGATCTTGAATAGTCGTCAGCTGGAGGGCCTTCTGAAACAATTCCTGCGATACTAACGTTTCCAGTAACATAAATAAGAGCACCACGACAAGGATGATCGATATAGTATCTATGCCCAGTATTCAAGGTAAAGGATGTATAATTTTTTACAACCATATCACCATCCCAATTACCCACTTCATTTGCTGGTGTTATACCAGTATCGCCTGAACTATTGAATGCCCCATCTGTTCCATCACCGAACCAATTTGCACCGGCACCACCTGCAGCGGCGCTCATCATTACAACTTTATCTGTACCTATAGGCATAATATTCCCCCTAACTCATATCCGCGCCAGCTTGGAAACCGTACCAAATGGTTCCTGCATCCATAGTAAAGAACATATAGATGTCTATTTTTCCTGATCCACTTGTTACATCTGGTGCCGAACCACCCGCCCAATCTACTGTACCGGGCCACGATATAGTTCTGTCAGAAGAATCTTGAGTCCACACCAATGTAAAAGCACACGCTTTACCAGTTGGGCTTGGGTTACTAAATGTGAATGCAGTGTTCTGATCTGGAGTTATTGTAAATACATTTCCATCCTCTAAATCTATATCAACTGTAGCTGCTGCCGAAAGAGCAGTTTTAGTTTCAGAATAATCTTTAATCTCTGGCTTTTGAATAATTTGATCGGCCATTAACAAGGTTCCAGTCATTGTTCCACCAGCCAAAGGAACTGCTGCAATATCTGATAAGACCTCAGAAGCGCTTCTTCCTTCTACCGCTGTGCCGTCAATCCTTAGAAAGTCATCATCAGCAACACCAGTAGCAAACTGTGCTACATCATATTGCGATATACCTTGAGCTACAGCTAGTTCTGTTGAATCAATTTCTAAACCACCATTAGCCTTTAGGTCTGTGCTGAATGCTGTACCTGTTAGATCTAGGCCATCACCTGCTGTATATGTAGTTCCTGCTGGGGTCTGCCATGAAGACGTTCCATCTCCATCCTCCCTGAGAAACTTTGTAGCGCCTGATTCCCCTGTGGACAATATCGCAGTACCCTCAACATCAAGTGTTGTTTTTCCATCTAACAAGTTAAGCTCTGCTGCAGTTGTAGTTACTGCTGCTGCGCCAAGAGTGGTAAACTGTGCCTGTAATACTTCTTTGATTAGCCTGAGATGATCGTCCCCTTGCGACACAGGGTCACTAGAAGTGGGGTTCGTATCAACTAGTTGGCTAATATATGTTGCTGTTTCTAATCCCATGATTAATCCCCTTAAAAGTAGCCACTCGTGTTCATTACTCTTAGCTCAGAACCAGAGTGACGATCTTTGTCATCCTGAACTTGTAAATCGTTTACAGCCTGTCTATAAGCTGTAGCCCATAACTGCACTCTTGCGTCATTCTGTAAGAAAGGCTCTGCCTCTAATAAAGCTCCATATAAATATATATCGGGATTATATGTAAGCATACTATTAGTTGTAGCGGCAGGAGTTAATGCAGGTATTCGTTTATAATAAAGCATAGAATATCCATCAGCCGTTGCTGGCGAAGGACCAAGCCTAAAGTTTTCACCAATGATGGTGAATGCTTCTGGAGTTCCACCAGTAGATCCAGCCCATATCCTATTCATTATCTCTGGTGTAACATAAGCTAATGGAACTATAGGGTCAAGAGTTAAATGGAATGTTCTTGCCTGTATGTAATCTGTGGGTAATGCGTAATCTCTAGTTCCCGCAACCAGTGTGCCGGTAGCAGTAGTCTCCATAAGCCTAAGGCGCAAGTTACGATTGATTCTTGCTTCCGCCAAGTCTATGAACTCTTGTATTCTATCTGTTAAGTCGTCTCTATTTAACCAGTTAGCGACAGCAGTTTGAAGTTCTGCATAAGTTCCTATAGCCATTATATTGTCATCTCCGCAATGTATACTGTTCCAGCGGCAGATACCTGTAAAGCGGATACTTTCTGTCCTGAACTAATGCGCCAATAAGTAGGCCAGTCTTTCTCTTGGTAACCTTCCCCAACAGCCTCGTATTCCTTCCATGAGTTTGTTTGTGCCGACCATGCACCAACCACATCACCCCACGGTGTATTGTCCACTTCTCCACCGAATGCAAGAAAAGCGTCTTCTGTAGCTGTTATCATTACAGTATCAATACCAGAGCCAACGGCCTCTGCCATTTCGGTAGAGGTTGTAGTAGTGGTTATAGAATGTAGCTTATTAGCTAATCTATAAACATCTGGCTTATCAATTCTCATCTGGTTAATTCTGTTATATAAACAACTGAATTACTACCACCAGCTCTTAACCCAGAAATCCTATCTCCAGGGCTAACACGTATGTAATGAGGCCAATCCTTAATAAAGTAACCGCATGAACCAGCGGTAGCGGCACTTCCATGCTCGTCAATTTTAATAAACACAGGTTCACTGGCATTTATTATAATAGCGTAGCATTGTGCAGAGACAGCATCACCCAGTGTTACTGAGGTTGACAGCGCTGTAAACGTATAATTAAAATTGTTTAATCTGTATAAGTCTCCCATCTTATTTACCCCTATAGTTTGGTTGGTGCAGTCCTAAAATATTTGTTATCAGGATCGTTTAAATATTTAGCCAGTAACTTTGGATCTTTATCAATTGCTCCATTGGTTTCATTCTTCCATTGCTCATAGACATTAAAAGGAATAGAGGCTACCTTATGCCAGTCTCCCCTTTTACCCAAGCTAAGTTTATCACCATATAAGTTATACTCTTTTTTATTCTGTTCTATTGTAGGTTCGGCATCCTGGTAAGTAGTTATAGATATCTCACCATCAGGCTCTTCAATCCATTCCTGATGTCTATAAGGCATTACATCCAACAGTTCTCCACTTCTTCTTTTCATCCTACTAAGAACCCCTTGCCGCCTATAGCTTTAGTCTGATCGTTAGACCATTCCTTTAAATGCTCTTCAGCAGTCTTTTGCTTTGGTTTGCTTGGAACCTTTTCTTTCTTAGCACCAAACGCTTTTCTTAATTTACTTTCGCTTCCCTGAACCATAAAGTCATTACCCATTTTTCACCCTCATGTGGTGGCAATCCTTGATGTAATGACAGGTCATGTGCCTGATTATTTTCATCAACATTGCCAAACATTAATAATCTTCCACCAATAGAACCAACAATTAAATTTAACTTTGGAAATGCAGTGGACCCACCAACAGCGTTATTTAAATAAACCAAACAAGTTAATAGTCTTTGTCCACCGTTCTCAAGATGTACTCCATCTAGTGCATCATAATGTGGTTTATATTCCTGGTCATTAGTATAGCGCAAAACATTTATAGGCTCTGCCCTTTCTAATGGTATAGCTGCTATATCTGCAACCCTTTGACATACCTCTGGAAAGTCAGAGTGAGCTATCCAAGTTCCGTGAGAAGTCCTGTCTTTATCTGGAACTAAGCCATCATCTGTTGCTACTGTACTTCTTTCTAGCTTACTTCTTGAGTGCTCAATTACTTGATTGCATTCCTCAGAAGAAATAACCCCATCTACCACCGCAATGGTAGGAGTCTTTACATACACAAACATCGCTACCCCTTATTTAAATGGATCTTCTACCTTGTGTTTAGGACTATTGCCGGGGGACTTATACCCAGACTTACCTGTATCAAGTCTCTTAATGGCCTTAACTAAACTTTCATCACCGCCTCTATGGACAGGAGAGTATAAAGTAATTGGGCCCTCTACTGATTTTTTCTTGCTCATTAGCCTTTCTCTTTTTGATTGTCTTGGCCCTTGACGTTACCGCCAGTACCTAGTTTAGAAATGATACCTGTAATACCACCATAAGCATCCCCTTTACTTTTAAAAGATTTATCAGCGGCCACACCCTGTGGGTTATCTGACCACTTCTCTGTTCCCTTTTTATAAGCCATAACTACCTCCTTACGTAATGTAAAAATACTTGGGCTAACTTGCTGCCCGAAAATTCATCCCTCCAGTGAAAGTTCTCTGATCCTTTGTAAATAAGACCATCTCCTGAATCCAGACTTACTTTATTAATCTTATCTGTCTCTACATAGATAGGCCAGATATCTTCTTCAGGTTCACGCTTCAAAGTTAGAGTCACACTAAATTCACAGCTATTTTTATCAGTGTGTTTATATAATACATCACCATGTTTGTAAACTCTTAAATAAGAATAAGTAGGAATCAAATCAATACCTAAATATTTTTCCATATCTACAGACAGATAACACATTAAATTCTTCATGGCTAAGTCATCATGAAAAGCGGGAGTATCAGGAACCTGGCTGTCTTTCCATTCGTTAGGAAGTGTCGCTATATTATAAGCATACACACCAAGAAAGTCTAAGAGTTCGCCTGTAAGCATCCCCCTTATTATTTTAAAGTTAGTAGGCCCAAGAGACATAGGAATATCTATCTCCTTTGGTTACAGGCTCTACCCTATGCGGGTACATAAAGTTAGAAGGGAAGATAATAACATCACCAGTCTCAAATGGTACAACCTTATCTCCGAACATTACAAACTCACCACCTTCAAAATTATCATTAAGCTGCCCAACAACTGACAGCATCGGTATTCCTTTTATCTGACCATCAAACAACGAACTGATGTGGTCACAGTGTTCAGCCATCTTGTGAGACTCTGCATACTTTAAAAACTTAATAACTGAATACCCATTCCATCCGTTAAACCAGCTATAACCAAAACCTCTTATATATTCTGTTAGCGCAGAGGAAAGTTCTTTAATAATAAAGTTGTTAGCTTGAGCAAGATCCTCGTACCAAGCTGGGCTTGTAAACCCTATGAACTCTGGCTCTAGTTCGTGCTTAGACTTAACTTCTCTCTGCCATCCAAACCCATGCTCAGGATCATTTGTTTCATAACCAGTAAAGTCGTGACCCTCCCATTCACAAACTTTTAACTTTTCTACAGTGGACTTACAGAAGTCTTTACTTAGGAAGTTCTTTTTATGAAATAAATAATCTTCTATATCTTTCTTCATAGATAAGTGGGGGCTTTTACACCCCCACTCTTACACCTATACGTCAGCCAAGAAACCGTTAGCTGCTTGGTTCTTAGACATGAGTCCGTACTCTGCAATTATCATTTGCTTTATACTGTCCCCAGTCTTTGCTAGACTTTCAGTCATGAACGGACGTAGATACGCCACAGCCCAGAAGTCAAAGTCTATAAACCAGCAGTCTCGCGCTCTCTGGAACCGATCTGGAATTATTTTAAAAGTTCCAAAATCGGAAACATAAACGTCAACAGATGCCACAACATGAGCAGGTGCAGACTTATCTGCCGCTGTTCTTAGTTCTGACACTGTTTGAGTTAACGCCGAAATCACCTGCTTATTAGCGGAGCCAACAAGAATGGTGTCTGGAGTTCCACCGCTATCAAAGCATTCTTTGATTACGGTCTTCATACCAGCTTCGGTTAATGTACCCGTTGATGTAGCATCACTAGCAGCATCCGTACCATTACCGCTAGAAGCAGAGCCTAGCCCCGGTGGGGAAGGTGCGCCTCCAAGAGTATGGTAATTGGTAGCTACCCATGCGCCTAGACCTGCTGTCGCTCTCGCGGTTGCAGGGCCGGGACTTGGGCCAGCACCAGCGGATTGTGCTACGTTATCCATCAACATCTTTTCCATATCACGCTTCATTTCTTTGGCGCGTTTCGCTAACTGATACGCTTGGGAAGATTTACGCCCAGCAAAATTAACGGCCTCGGCTGTTCCAGAAGTCTGGACTGCCTTAACCGATATCTGGGTATAATTCCCCACCCTAGTTGGTTCCTGCACGGCAGAAGAAGTTGGATCATTTCCCTCAGTAGCGCGGTTAGCTGCTGCTGCGGTTAATGCATCTGTCTGCCATTCAAAGTAAGTATTCTCAGCAGTCTCGCGACCACAACCACTTAGGAACGGTGTCTCAGTTGGCGAAATATTATAGATGATATTACTAAGGTCTTCCCTGATACCTACGGCACCATAGGTTTCCCTAGTATTCGTCGGAATAGCCATAACATTTCTCCCATTTAAAGTTCAACAAAATCCTCAAACAATCCTACTGCATCATTTACATGACCTGATTGCTGAAGCCGTTTCATTTTCTTTTGACGCACGACTTTATTGCTAGCAGACTTCTCAATGCCTTTACCACTTTTAACAACCTTCACTTTCTTTTTAACTTTCTTGGTTTTAAGATTCTTTTCTTTATTCTGTCCTTCTTCCCAAGCCATTGCTTGCATAAGAATAAGAATAGAGCGATGGTCAAACAGTTGTTTAACCTCTTCATCATTAAAGCCTTTAGAGTTAGCAAAGTTACGCAATCTTCCAGCAATAGCTTTTTGCTGTTCAGGAACTCCCCATGCCGGTATTAGTTTTACTAGCTTGTTGTATTCCTCTTGCGCCCATTGATTAAATTGGTATTGTTGCTCTTGAGCTTGTTTTTGATTTTCTTCAACATAAGTCTGTTGTAGATTTTGTATATGAGATTGAGCTTCACGATATTCATCACGTTTAGTAAGGTACTCTTCCTTATCTTCCGCTTTCAATCGCTCCCAATCTATTTTTTCATATTCTTGTAACGATGCAAGATTTAACTGTGCTGCATTCGCTAAAGAACTGATATACTCTTGTCGCGCTTGTTGAGTCTTAGCAACCTCTTCCTGGTAAAACTGTCCAGCTTCATCAAGTTGCCTTCGGTACTCACTTAGCTCTTGCGTCTTTTTTGTATAATCCTGTTGTCGAGAATATCCCTTTAAGAGTTCTTCTTCAGTAACCTCAACCTCTTCACCATTAATCTTAACAGTGTAGAGTCCGGGTGTGTCGTCCTCCTCTTCAGTGATTTCTTCTTCGACTTCGGATTCTTCTGAGTCCTCCTCCTCTGCCTGTAATTCCTCATCAGATTCTTCTTCAGAAGCCTCTAATGGTTCCTCTTCGACTTCGGTTGATTCTTCAACGTCCTCTACTTCTTCAGACGTTTCGGCCTCTTTCTTTTTCGGTGTATCCTCTTCAGGAACCGCTAAAGATAGAAACGCTTCTTGTGCTTCCCTAATACTTCCTTGGGGAAGAGTTGGTACTGCTGGTTGCGGGGCTTCTTGCGTATCCGCCATAATCTTTACTCCTTGTTCAAATAAATGGATGTTGCTCTTTTAGAACTTTGTTCATGTGTCCAGTTTCTACGATGGACTTTATATGAGCATTGATTCTATCAAGCAGTCTCATTGCAAGCCAGATTGATTCTCTGGCCTCAACTTCTGTAGAACCGCTAACATTCCAGCGATTCATTAAATCTTCTTTTATTGCATCAAAGGCTTCATTAAATAATGGATCATTTAAAAGTGACTTTGCCCTTCCCTCTCTTTCTTCTGGTGTCATGTGGCTCCTATAGCTACGGCTCGTTTCTGTTCTCTTTCTAAGTCAATCTCTTGCTGTTTTAAACTGGAGTCAACTTGTAACTTCTCATATTCCTGCTGAATCTTCTGGGCCTTTAACTGAAGCTCACCAGCTTTAATCTCTAGCTCTTGCCTCTTGACTTGAGCCTCCATTAGATCGGCTTGCTCTTTAGGCGAGGGCTGCTCCTGCTGAGGTGGTATAGTTGCTGGGTTAGTTAAGAAGTCATCAACATTCTGGAATCCCATTGCCTTAACCAATGATGCTCCAAGGTTATACATATTCTGTTCGCTAACAATTCTTAATCCACCTTTCATTGCCTCTCCTGCGAACTGAAGCATCCTTGAAAGATGAGCCATCTGTTGATCTTTGTTTCCTTGACCTAACGCTACAGATACCGTACAATCAAACTTATCATTCCATACATCAGGACGGACAGGAACCCATTGGTTACGTAACATAATAACTCTCTCGTGATCCTGATTCTTCATAAGCAATTCATAGATGGTTGTCATCAAATCTTTAACACCAGTCTCAGCAAAGTTTCTAGCAATTAACTCAACCCTGCTTTGCGCTGCGCCCATGACTGCATTAACAGCCGTAGCAGTTGTGTGAGATGTTAAAGCATTCTCATTCAGACCTTGTGACATCCTCGATACACCAGCTCTTGATTCTCTAACTCCATCCAGGTATTCTAACATCTGGAAGGAATAAGGTTCTAATGCTGGGGTAGCTAAAGGTGTAACTGCGTTTGGAGACTTAACTCTAACCACACCGCCTGGTCGTTGGGTAAGAAGGTCATCTAGGTTGGCCTGACCCTCTAAAATTGCATAGCGCCCAAAGTTCTGGTTATACATGTTGTCCATGAGGTTTCGCATTAATGTCGATTTCATGAGCTGCAGATCCATTACTAGATCAGCTATAGACAACCCAAAGAACTTATGTGGAATCTTTATCGGAGTAATAGAAACAAAGGGTACTGAATCAATCTCTTCGTTCTCAAGAATGGTTGAACCAACAACGCAAACCTTTCTTAATTCAGTTATCCCATCACCGTCATGGTCTACTTTAAGAAAGCATTCATGTAACCAATAGTTTCTTAAACCCTCGTCACCATAGTCCTCGCCGCCCCAACCTTCCCAATACCGGGCAGACTTATCAAACGCATAACGTTCTAATCTTTCGGCAGAGAACTGAGTCATGTCCTCATCGCCAGCACCTAGCTCATCTGGATCTAAATCTGCATCAGGATACATCTCTCTTAACTCGGATAAAGTTTTTTCTACCCTATGACAAATAAATCTAGCATTCTGAATATCCTTTGATTCTCTGGATATAAGGAACTCAGAAGGCGGAACGTTCTCTATCTTCACTCTACCAGATCTTCTCTGGCGGCTGATGATTACATCATGGTAAGCAACAACCCCCATCATCTCATCTTCTTCTACATATTCTTCATGGTGGATCTCTTCGACTTCAGGATTGCCCACAAGAACTTGATACTCCATCTCATCAAGATGAGTATACTCTTCTCGCTGTGGTTCATCGTAATCATCCCACCATACTTTGACTATACCATTCTTACTTAATAAAGCGTCAGTAAACCACGAGTAAAGAATTTCCCAACCTGGATTGTCTTTAGTGAATACATAGTTTACGTAGTCGGTAGCCTGTTCAGCCATCTGCACGTCTTCTGGACCATGAGGTGTGAACTTAACCATCTCATCCCCGGAAGCGAAGACTCTCATTAAGGAAGGTTTAATCCATTCCACAGTATCCTGCACAGTAGAGTCTACATACTGTGACCTACCCTCAACCTCATTGCCAAAGGGAAGGCCATAGTAATATTCCATAGCCGACTCTCTCTGTTGAGAGATTGTGTCACCCATATACCCGAGTGAGTCTGTAATCTCCCCTCGTATTCTAGTAATTAGTTCGTCATCTGATCTATCGTGTGCCATTAAACTATTCCGTAATTCCCATAATTAACTTCCTGCGTCCATGCTGGATCTTTACCAGAAACAGCAAACCGCTGTGATTGAAATGCGTATCGTGTTGCAGACATAAGATCATCCCTTATGGGAACCACCTTATTAAATTTTCTATGATACATCCTAAACTCTTCAAACCAATCTGATAGGGTTGAGAAGACTTTAAACTTGTCAGCCTCTATTGCCTGAAGCATCGCCATCAACCCTTCCTCAATAGAGTTGGAGCCTTTATTAACCCCCAATGCTGGGGGATTAGAAAAATGTTCTAATAAAAAGTTACAACCTAAGTTTCTATACTGGTCAGCCAAGCCCGGATTTCCCATGCTATCCCTGCGATTGCCGTCATGCGGGTAGGCTATGGGTATAAAATGCGGTCTTGTCTTGATGTTCTCTGAATGTACTGAAGGGCTGGCTTTAGAGGCTCTATAGCAGTCATATACGTAAAATATGTCCTCATCTCGGTCAATTGCACACCAAACTACAGCCGTTGGATGGTCCCAACCGAAGTCTATTGCCGCTATTCTAGGCCAATGATCCTCGATATGCACCGGATCTGTTACAACTTGCTCTTCCCCAAGGGGAAATACAAGCCCAGAACCTATGGATGGCCTGCCATATCGTCTCATTTCCCTCTCATGTGGGGAATAAGAGGATAGAATCTGTTGCATAACGTCTTCATTAAGGTGTCCGTTCTCACCTTTCATGCTCTTAACTGACTCAGATGCGTCATCCCATGTCGCATTTACTAATGATTGCCCCTTTTGTAGCCTGTTTATGAAGGATGCTACTGTCTCGGTCATCCCACTTTCAGGGGTAAAGGTCATATAAACCATCCCTTTACGGTCTAATGTCCTAGTTACAGCCTGACTATAAATATCTCTTGATGGTTCTTCGTCTAACCATATACAATCCACACTACGTCCCTGCCATTTCTCTACACCCATCTCATAGGCTTTGAAGAATAAAGAAGAGTTCCCACCGGATATATGCTTTATGAGGGCCACACTCTTAGCATTTGGTACTCCTGGCTTTCTTTCTGTTTTAATAATAAGGTCTTTAGGTATAGTACCTGACCCGAAAGCCTCTGGATCATCGGGGGAACCCAATAATTCAAACTGTACAATGTCTCTGGTTGTCTCATTTGAGACTCCACCGGCCCATGCTACGATGGGTTGACGATACACTCTCCCTTCCCACCACTCAGGGTATAGCCCTGTTAGGTGGTAACTTAACTCCATACTGCCGCAATAAGACTTCCCTATACGGTTAGCCGCCATTAGAAGCCTCTGGTTGGCCTCTGAGCCGCTTTTATGGAATTTTAGCTGGTAGGGGTAGGGGTCGTAAGAATCGATCTTAGAGAAGCGCTCACGCCTTCTCTGTTCTTTGAGTAATTCTACAGCCCTAGTGTTTGAGGAGCGAATCGAGTTCCCGTTGGATTTCTTCATCCGACATTTTTTCCACAGTGGTCTGTTCTATTCTTTCTACAGGTTTTAGTCCCGCCCTATCCAGTAAGTCCTTGATTGCCCCAAGGCGTACCGAATCGCTTTCTGACGTTTCTGCCAATTCCGATAACCACTTAATACTCGAAGGCACATGATCTGCCAATACTTTTTGAGTTTGCTCATTGATTTCCTTTCTTAAAAGATTCTTTAATTCATAGCCTTTCTGTTTGGCTGTCTTTTCCGAATAGCCAGCCTCGATTGCAGACTGGGTAGCATTACCTGTCTTACTGTAGATATCTATGAATTTGTCTTGTCGTTCTGTCATTAGAAGAATGCCCATGATTTAGGCATGGATGCTTGTTGTCTCGCTCTCTCTTCTCTGTCTCTTCTCATTCTGGCAAGCATTTCCATATTTAACTTATGCAGCCTTTGTGATTCGGCCTCCTGTTTCTTTTTATTCTCTTCTTCCCGCTTCTTGGCAGCGGCAGCCTGCTTCTTAGCGGCGGCGGCTAAGGCATTAAGTCTGGCGGCTTCTACGGCTTGTCGCTTCTTATCAGCAGCAGCCTTTGCTTTCTTATTTCTCTGTTCTTCCTCTCTCCTAGCTCGTGCAATAGCCTTTCTGTCATCAGCCTGTATTTGTTCATCCCTTTCCCTGGCTTCTCGCTCTATTCTATCAGCCCTCTCTCTTGCTTCACGAGCCTGCTTTTCGTGGGCCAATTGCCGCTTTCTAGCATCCTCCGCTTGTTTTTCTAATCGGATTCTATCTTGCTCCGCTTTAGCTGCTATCTCGTTTATTCTTTTTTGCTCGTCTTCAGCCGCCTTGTCTTCTTCGGTAAAGACTTCGGTCATTTCTTCAGGACCGCTGGGGAGTGAAGATACTGCCTCTGGTATATCGACCCCTAAAATCTGAGAAGTCACAAAGTCATCAAACTCTTCTGGAGTTGTCTCTGGTCTTACATTTAATAATTCATTAAAAGGAGCATTATAATCAAGTCTGTCTCCCAATAGATCCTCTATCGTACCAGGAAAGGTAGACTCTTCTTCAGCAAAAGGATCTAAAACAGGCATCGTATCTATGTGGTCATCTGGTAGCCATGTACTCGGATCTACAATAGGTGTATTAAACACTGGCGTATTATCTGTTAGTATAGTGCCTTCTGGTGTATCCTCAACTATTACTGTACCGCTATCAGTGCCGACAGGTGTAACAGTGGTTTCTTCTGGGATATTAAAAAAGGATTGAAGGGTGTCAGCATTGGTCTGACTAAGTATACCTGGATTATTCTGTAGAATAGCCTCGATAGAGTCAGTAGAGACGAGACTGCTGTCATTCACAGTAAATAGGGGGTCATAAACCCCACTGTCAATTGCGATTTCTGGATAATCCCTGAAGTTAATATCTTCCGACTCGTAACGGTAAGGGTATGATGAGCGATCCTTCGGTGCGTCCCAATAACCGCGTATAGCTTCCTTTGCTGCAGCTTTCTTTATCTTTGTTAGTATTGGATCTTCATCTTTCCCTACCTGACTTAAAGAGTAAAGTAAAGGAGATCCCATTTGCGTAGAAAGAGCAGCCTTTAGACCAGCTTGATAACCATAAGTATCCGCACCAAATCCATGATGCGGTACATTCCCTTCATGCTGAATCGGAGATGTATACCCTTTTGGAGCCTTTAAGTCTCCACCAGCCACCAATGCATCAAGAAGGTTTCTTTGACGTTCTAATTCTGGATTTAAAGTGCTAAGAGCTTTCCTTTTAAATCCGCCACTCGTTATAGGAGCCAACTGTCCTGCACCACCCATGCCCTCTCTTTGTTTTGTATATACCGCTTCTAAGTCTGGATAACTCTGCACATAGCCAGCATAGCTCCCATCTGGAACTATCCTTCCTTCATTCTGACCAGAATTTAGATAATGCTGTTGTCCCCAATCACCCATACTTTGATACGTTGTACCTGGAGTCACATTAACCATACCACCCAGAGGGTTCATTAGCATATCACCTATAGAATCAGATATAGTTAATTGTGGATTACTAAAGAATCCACCTCTTGTTGGTGAATCAACCACTTGTCTTCCCACCATATTTCTTGTTCCATCTCTTGAAGATCTTTGGCTTCTTCTTAGCTAGGAATCTTTTTTGTTTCTTTGATTTAAATGGCATTAGCGTTTCCTTATATTACCTTGGATTACCCTCCGCTGAGTGGGGAGGATATATATATATACAGAAAAAACAAAGGGGGGTGCCCCCCCGGGATACGACCCCCCCGTGTCCTCGTCCCTCGGCCACACCAATGCTCCGCTACAGATAGGTCGCATTGCTTCCCTCGTCAACAGCACTCGGTTACAGCTAGGATCTCGCAAGCTCGTCTCTATAACAAACCAGTTCGTTGGTTTGAACTGTCGTGTGTGTGTGGGGGAAGGATATACAAAACAGAGGAGTTGCTGTTCTATCTAAAAGATGTGTAGCCAGGTCTGTGTATCTGGTATCTAGCTGTACATGACTTATCCACATAGCTGTCCTGTTGTATCGGGCAGGTTTGTGGGTAAGTGATGTTCAGGTAGTTGCCGTTAACAGCGTTTGATAATGAAGAAGACTTTCTACCTTGCCGGAATTCCCAGCAAGATGGAAGAGTATATTATTCTCCAAATGCCATGAATAAAAGTAACACTTTCTCTATACCCTGTGGTAGACTTCTGTACATGGAATCAATCAATACAACAGGAGCAAATATGGACATGAGCACAAGTTACGAACTACCCTACGATCTCCGTAATATCGTATCATTACGCGGTCGTATTCTCATCACTCAGGCGTTAGTCCTCGCAATCGAGGAGCTGTCAAAGGTGGAAGGCGTCCACCGTCAGGTTGGCAACATTGCCGATATGCAGTTAATCTTGGATAGCGATTTCGCTATCGATACGCGGGATTGATCCGTCGGGCTGGCATCCCGTTACCACTGCCTTAACCTTCAACAGGAGATAATATGAGGCAAAAGTAAACTTGACAAATGGGAAAAAGTGTGATACAATCGAGGGGTATTAAAGAGTTAGAGAGATTAACAAGTAAATTAGGAGATAGTTATGGACTACAAACCTTATCCAAAGTTTCTATCTAAAGAATGGTTTAAAATGTACTTCAATCTATATATAAGGAGATAGTTATGGGCGATATGGAAGAGTATTTTTGGGAGTTGTCATTGCGTGTTAAAGAAGTAGCTGATAAGATGTTTGACCTTAATAATCAGATGCAATCCTGGGCTTATGAATTAAAGGGGATACAGCATGAGTTAGGTTCCTTTGATGCTGATCTTGATGAGCCGGACCTGAATGGTAAGGAAGAATTTGATCGCGCTGTCGAGGGCGGTGACGTTGACGGGACTTTACCTTAAATAACAATGACTTACGGAGATTAATCATGGATAGAATACCTGGTATAGATCAAGAAGTAATCGACAATGACTTAATGGAGCAGTCATTAGAGTTTGAACGGTGGGCACAAGCATTAGAAGATGAGGGTCTTGATAACTTTAGCATAGAACAGGAGGTATAATGTCACACTTTTACGGTAGTGTTAAAGGTAACAGAGGTTATGCAACACGAGGTGGAACCAAGAATTCAGGGTATCATACTATAGCTGCCAGTTGGGACGGGGCTATAGAAGTTAAGTTGATCTATAACCCCAAGACCGATGAAAATATTTATATAGTCTATCAATCTAAATGGAATGGAAAAGGTGTTGATAGAGAAATCGCCAGAGGTATCATTGGAGATGGGGATTTTTCTAACCCCGTTCATAAACACGAGGAGGCGTATGATGCTGGCTATCGGGACGGCCTTGATGACGGCTATAAGGAAGCTATGGGATCGCGTTAGGATGCTTAGTCTTGCGAGAGTATTTAACTCTAGGTGTAACTGGCTTGCTTGGGTAGCGATTGTGTTTAGCTACCAAGTTACGCCTCTTGAATCGCTTGGTCTTGCGAGTTAGCTTTTCGTCATAGTCCATTAGATGTTCCTGTTATACTTATAACACATAAGTAATAAGCCTTTGATATTAAAGGATAATTTAGCAAAGGGTATTCCGCATACAAGATTGCTCTCTATAGGAAGGTTTATTATCTCTATAGGGGGCAGGATTCATCCTCTCATAAGGTGTCAAGATTAATGCTTGACAAATGATTTAAAGTATGATACAATATACGCCTTACTAAACAATCAGTTAGAGGTCATGTGTCATAATATATGAGTCAGTTAAAAAGAATAATAACTAAGGCAGAGAACTGCTTTCAAAGATGTGTGGTTGAATTAAGAAAAACTAAAGGAGTATCAGGCATACCGATAGATGTGTACCTTAATACCTGCCTGGATTGTGTAGAGATGGTGAACAAACTACCCAATCTCTCCAAGACAGAGAGGCACAATGCGAGACAAAAGATATTTGCTGTGTATTTTAAGCTACAAAAGTACAGTGGGCCAGAGAGACAGACAACACACCCCTTTCCAACAGGTAAGGAGACACATATGGAAACAATTGATAAGCCATTAGTATCGGCCAACTCTTACAAGGGAGGGCTGGGGTTTAGCAGTGTAGCAGATGGTTTATTCCTGCAAAATTCAGGGTCGAAGTCTAATCCATACTGGAAGCCTACCAAGACAGCACCAGTAAAGACCCTACCTAAAGAGGATTACCCTGCTATCATGGAGGAGTACGAAGAGAGGCGTTTGGATGATGCCCGTCTAACTATGGCTGAGTTCCACGAAGAAATGGACCGAGAAAAAAGGGAGCTACTATATGAGATGCGACAACTGCAGCAGGGACGCAACACAAATAAACGAGACGTACCAATTATGTAGCCGATGCTATACTGTAAAGTACAGCACCATGAATATTGATGGGGAGACTATGAGTTTACCTGAAGCGTTTAAATTACAGCTAGAAAAGTCAGGGCTTGCCCGAAAAGAAGGGGAGTCTATGACTGACTGGAGTGGTAGATGTAGGGCATGGGCCGGTAAGCAGGGATCATATGGAGCATCGGCAGTTAAAATCTTTGGAGGGAAAGCATGAAGACTTGGGAAAGAGTTTTAATTTATAGTCTTATTTTATTATGTGGTTTTCCAAGTATTTTGGTATGGATGATCTACTTGGGCAATCGTTTTAATCTGTAATGACTACCTGGAAACACTGTGAACGTATGGTTGCCAAGCTACTGGGTGGTGAGAGAACTGGTTGCAATGGTGAGTCACGTAGAGATGTTGAGCATGACAGGTGGAGCATCGAGGTCAAGCATCGCAAGACTCTACCCAAATGGTTGCACTCGGCTATGAAACAGGCAGAGATAGAGGCGGAACATAGAGTACCCATCGTGGTACTGCATGAAAAGAACTTGACATATGAGAAGTCTTATGTTATAATACGCATAGATGATTTCGTTTATGAGACTGAAGAGAATGGCTTTCCAATACCAGAAGGTAAGGAGGGAACTGATTGAGTCGTACACTATTTGAAGAACTATTTGATCCTATTAAACATGGAGTAATAAACATGGCTACAAAGAGTGAGTTCTTAAACGAGCTGTATAAAG
>VTLG01000999.1_pt1 | contig 21907 bp, 37 predicted proteins | sample 4694571 | NCBI WGS metagenome assembly VTLG01 (sample SAMN12604809, study PRJNA352737) | marine metagenome | biome: ENVO:00000447; feature: ENVO:00000209|ENVO:00000569|ENVO:01000036; material: ENVO:00002151; isolation source: viral sequences binned using virsorter ... | reverse complement strand
GAGTACAGTTCTTGATGCTCTTACATTTAGTTTATTTGGTAAACCTTTTCGCAAGATTAATAAGGCACAATTAATCAATACTACAAATGAGAAGGATTGTATGGTCGAAGTAGAATTGACCATAGGTACAACACAGTGGAAGGTAGTAAGAGGAGTTAAACCAAATAAATTTGAAATTTATAGAAATGATGAGTTGCTAGATCAATTTTCTAATGTTAATGACCAGCAAAAGTGGTTAGAACAAAATGTGATTAAGATGAATTACAAATCTTTCACCCAGATAGTAATATTAGGATCGAGTGCTTTTGTTCCTTTTATGCAGTTGACTAGTAATAATAGAAGAGAGGTGATTGAAGATTTGTTAGATATTAAAATTTTCTCTTCAATGAATAATATTATCAAAGAGAAGAGTCGTTTACTTAAAGAAGAAATAAAGGTTCTTACTCTTAAAAAGGAATCTCTTAATGATAAAGTTTCTATGCAAGAAAATTTTATTTCAGAGATAGAGAATAGAAGTAAAGAAAATATAGAGGAAAATAAAAAGAAGATGAGATCGATAGGTGATGAGATTTGTGTATTAATGTTACAGAATGAACATACGGAGGATCAGGTATTTGGACTTACTGAGGAACAGGAGAAAGTAACAGGTGCTACTGAAAAGTTACGTGAGTTTGGAAATATTAAAGGTAAAATATCTCAAAGAGTATCGACCATTACTAAAGAGCATAAGTTCTTTACAGAGAATACGGTTTGTCCTACATGTACTCAGGCAATCGAGGAGGAGTTTAGAATAAATAAAATTAACGATGCTCAAAATAAAGCAAAAGAGTTGCAATCTGGTTATAAAGAACTAGAGGAGGCAATTAAAAACGAAGAGAAGAGAGAGCATCAATTCACTGCACTATCGAAGGAGATTACTAACCTAACGCATGGCATTTCTAAAAATAATACTAGGATCGCTGGATATCAACGACAGCAACAGGATCTGGAATCGGAAATTCAAACAATTACCGAACAACTTGCAAATAGAAATACTGAGCATGAGAAGTTAACAACCTTTAAAGACAATTTAACAACTACATACAACGAACTATCTTCTAGGAAGGATACCATACGTTACTACGATTTTTCGTATGGATTACTTAGGGATGGTGGAGTTAAATCTAAAATCATCAAGAAGTATCTACCGTTGATAAATCAACAAGTAAACCGTTATCTACAGATGATGGATTTCTACATAAACTTTACACTTGATGAGGAGTTTAACGAAACTGTCCAATCTCCTATCCATGAAGATTTTTCTTATGCTTCTTTTTCTGAGGGTGAGAAGATGAGAATTGATCTAGCACTCTTGTTTACTTGGAGAGAAGTTGCTAGAATGAAGAATTCAGTTAATACAAATCTTCTTATAATGGATGAGGTCTTTGATAGTTCATTGGATGGTCTTGGTACAGAAGAGTTTCTTAAAATAATTAAATATGTTATTAAAGATGCAAATGTTTTTGTTATATCCCATAAGAGTGGTATGGACGAAAGGTTTGAGAATGTGATAAGATATGAAAAGATAAAAGGTTTTAGTAGGATGGTCTCGTAATGTTTTTTAAAAAAGTGAGTTTGGTTACTGGTGGATTCGATCCTATCCATAGTGGTCACATAGCATATTTTGAAAGAGCAAAGGATTTATCAGATTATCTTGTAGTAGGATTAAATACTAATGAGTGGTTGACTAGAAAGAAAGGACAATATTTTTTACCTTGGATAGAACGTGCAGAGATCATTCGTCATTTGGATATGGTAGATGCTGTTGTATCATGGGATGATGAAGATAATTCTGCTTGTGGTGCTATTGCTAAGTGCTTAGAGATATCTGAAAAGGTTATCTTTTGTAATGGTGGTGATAGAATTAAAACTAATACCCCAGAGATTAAAGGATATGGTGATGATCCCAGAGTGGAATTTAAGTTTGCTATTGGTGGAGATGATAAGATGAATAGTAGTTCTTGGATCTTAAATGATTATTTTAACAGGCAACGTAAATTATTAGGTATATGATAAGGAAGTGGAGAGATTCTATACGTTTAAAAATCCGTAATTATATAATCATTGATGATTTTTTTCCTGATGAAATTTGCACAGAGTTGAGAGAAAAATCTCTTAATGCTAAAGAATACACCCAGAAGTATTGGGATTATAAAGCTTTAGATTTTGATAATGATAATTCAGAATCTTTACAAGATATATCGAACAAGTATGTTGTTCCTAAAATACCCCTAGCCGAAAAATATTTGAGGTCATGGAGTTTTGTATATGATAATGTTGCAAGGGGTGTACTTCCTCATTCTGATCCTTCATTTATTAATGTGAATATTTGGGTTACTCCTGATGAATGTGTTGAAGATTTTAATAAAAATGGGTTAAGGATCTATAGAAAACCTTCTCCTATTACATGGGATAAACTTCCTGAGGATTATGATGGTCATCACTCTTCAGAAATAAAAAGTTATCTTAAACATTCAAAGTATGATAGAATACCATATAAGTATAATCGTGCTATTATTTTTAAAGGTAATACTTTTCATTCCACCGATAATGTTCATATGAAACACGGTGAAGAAAATAGAAGAGTAAATTATACATTTTTATATGAATATTAATTATGCCGACGTTTACACATACACCTACTGGAAGTAAAGTATTCTTTGCTCACATTCCTAGAACTGCTGGAAGATATGTAGATGCAAATCTTTTATGGAGAAATAATTTTGAATGGGATGAAATTCATCTTGATACAGGAAAGGGGGTAATGACTGATTTACATGGAGCAGAAATTGCTCATTGGCATAAGGATATTTACGAAGAACATTTGAATGTAAAAGATGTACCTAACTTTTCAATTGTAAGAAATCCTGTTGATAGATTTATTTCTGGATCAGTTTATCTTAAAAGATTGTATGGAAATGATTCGCAAGAGTTGTTTGAAGATGAGAATTTATTTTTTTCAATGATTGCTAATATACCGATGATGGATCCAAGTTTTTCTGCCAATTGGTTTAGATCTCAAATAGATTTTATGACTGATAGAACAAAGATATGGAAATATGAGGATGGTATGGGAGATAATTTTGTCAGTTGGTTAAGTGGCATAATTGGTGTTGACTTAAAGTTTGATGAGGATATAGACTATCCAAAGTCCCGTGATGAGGGTAATAAACTTGACAAGACTCCTAAACTTATAGATAATGTGAAACAACTTTATAGGAAGGACATTGAGCAATTCTATCCCGAACTGGCAGCATAATTCGGGTAAACCACCGAAAAGAAAGCTGAAACCACAGGCACTACGGAGTGCTAGAGACAGACGCAGACACTTGATAAAGTGTCTACTAGACCCGTCCAAGAGACGGGTTTCGTCGTATTATGGGTACATACAACAGGAAACAGATGGCAGTTCAACAAGAAATCAAGTCACAACTAGCAAAGTTGCTTGCTACTGAGGATATTGTAGTAGAGCACAAGCATTGTGAAACAGCACAATTCAATGTAGATACTCGTGTATTGACCCTTCCTCTTTGGGAGAAAGCAAGTAATTATGTATATGATATGCTTGTAGGACATGAGGTAGGACACGCACTCTTTACACCTAATGAGGATCCCCCAAAGCACGTTCCTCATAACTTCCTAAACGTATGTGAGGATGCTCGTATTGAGAAATTGATGAAGAAAAAGTATCTTGGTATTGCCAAATCCTTTTATAGGGGATATAATGAAATGCACCAAGATGATTTCTTTGAACTAGATGGTGAAGATATTGATAATTTTAATCTTGCTGATCGGGCTAATCTATATTTCAAGATTGGTTCGTTCCTTCCTATATCTTTTTCAGATGCTGAAAAGGAGATTATCACTCTAATCCAAAATGCCGAGACCTTTACTGACACCATCGCAGCAGCAGAAGCGTTATATAATTTCTGCAAGCAGGAGAAAGAAACAGAGGAACAAGTTTCTGAAGCAACTGAAGGAATACAGTCAGAACTTTTTCCAGAATCCACTTCAGGTAGTGATTCACATACTGGGGATAGTGACACTGATAGCACTGGCAATTCTGATTCTTCCCTTTCTGACTCTGATGGCAATGCTCCTTTGGAAAGTGGGATCGGTAATACTGATAGTGATACTAGGGGCAGCGATAATGATGCTTCTCTAGAACCTACTGTTGAAACAGCAGATGCATTGATGGGTAAGTTAAGAGATCTTACTAAGAATGCAACTAGTGAAAATGTATATGTAGAAATTCCTAAACTTAATCTTGAGAGTGTTATTGTACCAAATAAAACTGTTCATGAAATAACAGATAAGCATTATAGAGCAGAAGATGAAAGATATAGTGAAGCAATAAAAGCAAGAGCAGGAGAGGATGTTCCTGAAGGACTACAATATCTTTATCCTAAAACTACTTTTCAATTCCCTGATGACGAATATACAAAATTCAAAAAGGATGCTCAAAAGGAAGTGTCGTATCTTGTTAAAGAATTTGAGTGCAGAAAGTCTGCTGCTGCTTATGCTCGTGCTTCAACTTCTAGGACTGGGGTTCTAGATACAAGAAGTCTTCATACCTATAAGTTCAATGAAGATCTATTCAAGAAAATAACTGTTCTTCCTGATGGTAAGAATCACGGTCTAATCTTTATACTAGACTGGTCTGGTTCTATGCAGTATGTCCTTCAGGATACCTTGAAGCAACTCTATAATCTAATTTGGTTCTGTAGAAAAGTTCAGATTCCTTTTGATGTATACGCATTTACAAGTGAGTATAGAAATAGAGTTGAATTAAGACATATGGATCATTACGATAGGTTGAAAACAGAAACTGTTCAACACTGTGATAGAAAGGAAGGTTTTCTTCATGTTGAGTCTGCGTTTAATTTATTACACTTCTTTACTAGTGAATCAAATGCTAAGGAACTAGAAAAGCAAATGATTAATATATGGAGAACTGCTTATTCATTTAAGACTCGTTCCATTTACAGTTATCCACATGAGTTAGTTCTTTCAGGAACTCCATTAAATGAAACATTAGTTACTCTTCATCAACTTATCCCACAATTCCAAGAGAAGACTGGTGCTGAGAAAGTTCAGTGTATCATTCTTACTGATGGTGAAGGTTCCCAGATTCCTTATAATAAAACTGTTTATCATCACTGGGATGAGAATGAGTTCTTAGGAACTTCTAGTTGTCATGGAGATCGTTCTTTCCTAAGAGATCGTAAACTTGGTAGAACTTATAAACTTAAGCATGGATATAGAGATTTTACTGATGCTCTCTTAACTAACCTTAAAGATAGATTCCCAACTACTAACTTTATTGGTATTCGTGTTCTTGAAAGTCGTGATGCAAGATATTTTATTGGACATTATCACTATGATAGTGATAAAATAATGAATGAGTGGAAGAAGACTCGAACTTGCACTATTACCAATTCTGGTTATGATGCATACTTTGCTATTTCTGCTACATCACTTGCTCAAGAATCTGAGTTTGATGTTGATGATGAAGCAACAAAAGCACAAATCAAAAGAGCATTTGTGAAATCACTCAAAACTAAGAAACTTAATAAAAAAGTTCTTGGTGAATTTATCGAATTGGTGGCTTAATTATGGCAATTAATGATGACATAAAAATCTCTATCAACCTCAATGAGTTGGTAGAGATCAGAGCAAAACTTATTTCTCAGTATGATGATTACTCAGAAAAGGTATGTAAAGGCGAGTATCTAGATGGTGGTGATATTGATCGTATCGCAACTGGATTAAGAGATACTTTAACTTGGGATGCTCTTTACAGTATGGTTGATGATGCTGTTTTGGATTACTTGGGTATGAAAGAAACTCATTATGGTGAGACTGCTGGTGATGAACCTGCTAAAACTTATGAGAAGAATAGACAACAGTTTAAGATGGTTAAATTAGAAACACCATCATGGACAATTGAAGTACCAGTGAGAAAAAACAAATGACCATCTATCCTTTTTATAGAGTCTTTACTGAAAAGGGAGAACAGTATTGTGATTGTGGATGGGAGAAACATGCACAAGAACTTGTTCTTCTTAATAAAGATGTGCAACCATTATATTATAAAAGAATAGATGCACCCAAACCAATCAATCCAGAAACTGTTGATGTTAGTGTAAGTCCCACTGAGGAATTACCTGGCCAACAGGGATTACCAAAAGCAGTTGACAGACTTCCTTTTGAACCAGAACCAGAGGAGGAACTTGGATTACCACAAAGCGAATTTATTGAATTTTAAATTATGACCAAAGAATACATTAAAGACATCCCTAATTGGGAAAAAGATTACCTTGATACTATGAAGGATAATCTATCTAAACAACAGATAGAACTTCTTAGTGGTAGAGATATTAAGGCACATGAAGGAATGATATATGGTCAGATGTATGCTGACTGGAAAAAAAGAAGGTGGGATGAATGAGAATGAATAATGAAACTAAACTAGTATTTGCACTAGAACATACTGCTCATCTATCAGATTTGATAGAGGGTAATGAGTATGAACATCATTTAAGAGATGCATTAAGTACTCTTGACGTAGAGTTCAAAAGACAGTTAGAATTAGAAAAAGATCGTAAAGCAAACATTAAATGATTAAATAATTATTCAAAGGCAAACTAATGACCAACCCATATCCCAAACCACGATGGGATCTTGAGAATGATGTACTTCGACTGGAACAAATGATTATCCTCTACGAACAAGAAATCGCAGAACTGAAAATTGAAAAGGAAGAATTGAAAGAAGAAGTAACTCTTCTTCGGAGAAAATTAGAATACTATAAAACAATAGTGAAGGAGGAAGGAGAATGAGTGGAGATCCATCACTAAAAGATCCAGTTATTTTTTATTCAGAAGAAATGACTGATTCAAAAATTGTTCTTTTACATCATCATGGTATTAAGTTTACCTCATACAATTATCGCTTAGAAGAAGACGAAGAATAAATAAGACAGATACTCTAGCAAAATGAACAATAAGATTAAACTGGCTATTGCGGTGGCTGTAGGAATAGTTGGTGGAGGACTTATCGGTACTCTTGGTGGAGGTGAGTCAACCAAACCATTGGGTAGTGCGGCTTCTGCACAGGAGTTTCCTGAATGGACAAGAGATGGTTCTGCATTTAGATGTAAGGATGGTAAGGTTCAGGGATGTATTGGTGGATATAGTTGTGGAACTTCTGGAAGAACTGGAACTACTCAACCTGTTGCAGTATGTCAGAAGTGTGAGATGTGGGTTGATTTGGATGAATTCCTACCTGAGAATCCAGATTTTGATGCTAATATGTTCTTACAAGTTGATCCCAATTATGGTCCTAAAGACTAATGAAGACTTTTAAAGAATATCTAGAAGAAAGTAGTCTGAGTAGAATTAAATCTAAATCAGACAAAGGTGGGATGGCAATCATCTCTGGAAGTCGTGGCGACAAATCTGCTAAGGAAAATAGAGCAAGAGCAAAGCAGTTAGATCGTGATATTAAGGGTAAGGGTTTACCAGGTGCTACAAAGGTATCTGGAAGATGGGATGAGAAGGATGATAAAACTGGTAAAACTACAAAGGTTAAAGAACGTAGTCACGTTGTCACTTCTGGTAAGAAGGGTAAGAGAAAGTTTAAGAAAGTTATAAAAGCACTTGGTAAGAAGTATGGTCAGGATGCCGTCTTGACACAAACCAAAAAAACTGGTACAGTATCAGCAACTAGAAAAGGTGGACTCGGCAAACAAGCAGGTAAAAATGTTAAAAGATTTGCAGCAGGTACAATGAAACCTGGTAAATCTTCACCAGAAGGTGATACCAAAATAAAAGGAAAGACTTTTACTTACGGGTAACATGATACAGTTTAATATCGATCCAGAAGCACCTGACAATGTGTTAGGAGAAAACCCCCCATATGATGATTGGTTCCACAACCCCCTTGATGATATGCCTATTGCAACTGACAACCCAAGACCTGAGGAAGAGATTGCTGATGTTTATGCATCAAGGCATGAATCAACTCCTGACTTTGAAAAGAGTGCTGAAGAGATAGTGACAATGCACGAGAAAGCATATAGACTTGCTACTGCAAAGTATAATCCCTTTGCAGTAGGAGGAACAGAAAGTATTCATGATTTTGAAGGAGGTTCTGAAAATGTCCAAAAATTATGATGATTCCAATTGGAGAGAAGAGTATAAAGGATATACTTCTAGTAAGTATGAATTAGATCTGCTTGAAAATGGTCCTAAAAGTCTTGCACAGTCGTGGATGATGGGTGCATTGCACAATAAGTGGAAGAAGATGAAGGGGTATCGTGACCCAGAACCACCTGATGTATCTTCATCTATGAGTGAGTTCTTTGAAAAGCAAAAGACAATAAAATAAGTGTCCACTGGGGGTCGAACAGACCCCTTTTTGATGTATTATAAGTATATCGAAAACAAATTACATCATGACCTTTGAAATTAAAATGACAAAAGACGAAATCATTGATGGTTTGAGAAGCACATATGGTAAAGAGTTTACTGCTGCAGATGTTCGTGGATTCTGTGCTGCTAATGACATTGCTTATCAAACAGTCACTAAAAAACTTAAAGAGTTTTCAGTTGGTCGTGGTAAGTGGAACCTAGAAGTTACCACCAGAGCAGTCGAGAATATTGAAAAGTCTTTCAATGCTCCTGCTGTTGAACCTACTGTTTCACAAAACTTAGTTCCTACTCAAGATGACACATTTGTCAAGTTTGGTCCATTCAATGACCTTAAAAAAATTCTACAAAGTAAGTTATTTTATCCTACTTTTATTACTGGTCTTTCTGGAAATGGTAAAACATTTGGGGTAGAACAGGCATGTGCTCAACTAAATAGAGAATTAATTAGGGTAAATATTACAATTGAAACCGACGAAGATGATCTTATTGGTGGGTTTCGTCTTATTGATGGGAATACTGTTTGGCATAATGGACCCGTCACCGAAGCTTTGGAGAGGGGAGCTATCCTCCTTTTAGATGAAATTGATTTAGCATCTAATAAAATCCTATGCTTACAACCAATCCTTGAAGGTAATGGTATCTTCTTGAAAAAGATTGGTAAGTTTGTGCAACCAAAAGCAGGGTTCAATGTAGTTGCTACTGCAAACACAAAGGGTAAAGGATCCGATGATGGTAGATTCATTGGTACTAATGTACTTAATGAAGCATTCCTCGAAAGATTCCCTGTTACCTTTGAGCAAGAGTATCCACCTGTATCAGTAGAGAAGAAAATTCTTGGAGGAATTGCTGCTAAGTTAGGTGTAACAGATACAGATTTCATTAAGAGACTTGTAGATTGGGGTGACATCATCCGTAAAACATTCTATGATGGTGGTATTGAAGAGATCATCAGTACTCGTCGTTTGGTTCACATTGTTCGTGCTTTTAGCATCTTTAATAATAAGGCAAAAGCAATTCAAGTTTGTGTAAACAGATTTGATGATGAGACTAAGCAAGCATTCTTAGAACTCTATGATAAAGTTGATGCAGACTTCGAGTTGCCAAATGAGGAGAGTTGAGGTATGATTAATTCATGGAGCTTACTTTATGAGGAAATTAATGGTACTATGGACAAGACCTATCCAATTGAAAACAACGAATTGAATAACGAAAATATAAACATTACAACTGGAATTGGGAACACTGCAATTTACAATGTTCCCAATGATGTTGAGATTGATGATGAGAATGATGACACTCTTTCTATAACAGGTGGTGATTTCATTGATTTTAATTCACCAGAGTATTCTGTTGACACTCTCAATTTAGATTTCTCTGGAATTGAGGGAATTAATTTATCATCAGCATTTAGTGATGATACAATCAGTTTTGATATACCAACACCTGGAATAGACAAAGATTGTACTAGAAAATATAAAGAAGATGAGTCTATCGAAGCTCTTAAGAATTATATTTCTACCACTTATGGTGGACACTATACTTCTGACAATAATAATGTCCAGACACTTGACCTTATTGAGTCCGTAGGAGATGCAGAATCATTCTGTCGTTCTAATGCAATCAAGTATCTAAGTCGCTATGATAAGAAGGGACAAGCAAAACGTGATATACTAAAAGCACTACACTATTCACTCCTACTCTACCATTTCAGTGGGCAATTAAATGAAACTCCGACCCGTGGTTATGAAACTTTCTGATTCAACTCTTTCACTCCTTAAAAACTTTTCGACTATTAATCAATCGATTCTTTTTAAGCAAGGAACAAGACTTCGCACTATTAGTGTGATGAAGAATATTCTTGCAGAAGCAACTATTGATGAAGAATTTCCTAAGGATTTTGGTATCTATGATCTAAATCAATATCTAAATGGTTTAGGTCTTTATACTAGTCCAGAACTTGATTTTGTTAATGATGGTTACGTTGTAATCAAAGAAGGAAGATCTCGTTCTAAATATTTCTTTGCCGATCCTAGTGTAATAATTACACCGCCAGAGAAGTCAATTGAATTGCCTAGTGAGGATGTTACTTTTGATTTAAGTACTGATCAATTAGATAAGTTACTTAAAGCAGCAGCAATTTATCAACTTCCTGATTTAGCAGTGGTTGGTAAGGATGGTGTGGTTAAAGTTGTCGTCAGAGACAAAAAGAATGATACCTCAAATGATTTTGCTATTACTGTTGGCGAAACAGATGCAACTTTCTCCTTTAATTTCAAAGTAGAAAATATTAAAATTTTGCCTGGTACTTACACTGTAGTTGTATCTCAGAAACTTCTTTCACGTTTTACCAATAAGAATCAAGATCTTGTATATTACATTGCACTCGAACCAGATTCTACTTTTGGATAATGTCTAAATCTCATAATTACAAGAACCCTTCTAAGACACAAGATCTTGGACATGTAGAGGCACAAGTTACTAAGGGTAAGAAGTATTATGATGATCAAGGGTGGGAAATTTCCCCACCCATTAGTGATAGAGAATGTATCTATCGTTGCTTAGAAAATTGTGAACAATTAGCAGGACTTGATAGAAAACAAGTTAGGCGATTGATGGAAGAGTTTAAAACTATGAAAACTGAAAGGGTAAGAAACGAAGAGTATCCTGTATTATGAGCAAAGAAATTCCTACCAAGGAGTATATGCAAGACGGATGGGATTCTGGTCCTATTGGTTGTCATCCCTATAAACGTGGGAGTAGGCACAATAAAATTGGAATGTGGATTATGTACATTTTCTACGGTATTGTATTACTACAAGTTCTTCATGCAATGACAGTAATACCATTTTTTCCAATTACTTTTTCAATATTATTAGGATTAGGATTTATTTGCTACGTTGCTTGGAGGGCAAGTTAAAATGGAACTAACAGACTTAAATGTTAATAATGTTTTGAATGAAATCCGTCCTTACATTGAAGCGGATGGAGGATATTTGGAATTTGTATCAATTGATTATCTAGAAGAAGGACCAGTTGTATTTGTTAAACTTTTAGGTGCGTGTGAGTCATGTGCTATGAGTGCTATGACACTTAAACAAGGTATAGAAAGTCACTTGCAAGCACAGTGGCCAGAAATCTCACAGGTGATTCAAATATGAGACTAACACAAGAAGTAATTGATAAGATTCAATTGGCAATGACTCACACCAAAATGAATGGTGAGACTAATTGGAAAGATGGTGATGAGATTGATGTGTGTCTTGGTGGCACATTTGCAGGTGATAAGTTTATTAGTATCATCAACAGAACACGTAGTAACACTACTAAAAAATGAGATTTAAAGCAACAGTTTATGTAAAATTAAGAGGATCTGTATCAGATGCTGCTGGTAATGCTGTTATGAATAACACTAAAAGAGTTGCCCCTAATCTTAAACCACATTTATTAAGGATTGGTAAGTGTATTGATTTTTGGTTCGATGCAGAAGATTATGAAACAGCAGAGAAGGAGTTATATACTCTTAGTGATTTACTCTTATCAAATACTGTAATAGAAGATTGGAGTTATGAACTTTGTGAAACAGAAGAAACTGGTATAGGAAATATATCAAATGATAATGCAGGTACATCAAAGCATCATTTGTTTGGAGAATGAAGCACATTCTATTTGATTTTAAAAAATGTTCATCTGACATTTTAGATAATGAACTTTACATAAAGTTCAGTTTAGAAGGAGCAGCAGAAGTAGCAGGGTGTAAAATCCTCAAAATAGAAACTCATAAGTTTGAACCGCAAGGTGTGACTGCATATGCGTTATTAGCAGAAAGTCATATGAGTATTCATACTTGGCCAGAGAAAGGTATTGCAAAGTGTGACATTTTTACTTGTAATAGTAACAATGACCCATTGGCAGCGATAGAATATTTAAAGAAACGATTTCAAACTATCCACGTTAACAGGTGGACTTGCGATAGATCATTATGAATATCTTTGTTACTAACTGGGATCCACATGTATCAGCAAAAGTATTGCCTGATAAGCATGTGGTCAAGATGCCTTTGGAGACCTGTCAAATGCTCTCTATTATCTTCTCACATTGGTATTATGATTGGGGTGATGATCTAGTTAAAAAGATAGATGGCACTCCATACAAGACATCTAAGGGTGCATTCAGGAATCATCCTTGTACCCAGTGGGCAGCAGCAAGTATATACAATACTGCGTGGTTAATTCAGCATGGATGTGCTTTGGTTGATGAATATCAACACCGATATGGTAAGGTGCATGGATGTGCTGATGCACTGTTTGAAGCAAAGAAAACATTTCATAAACTTGCAGGAGAAGTAATTACATGTTATTGTATGGTGGAGTCCTTTACTCGTGCAATGCCAGATGAGTATAAACATGACACAAGCATTGACACTTTTACTGCTTACAAAAATTACATTAGGAGCAAACCTTGGGTTGCATCTAATTATTTACGTGACCCATCCAGAAAACCAAATTGGATCTAATTTATGAGAGATGAATTCCTTTGGGTTGAAAAATATCGACCAAAGAAAATCGAAGATTGTATTTTACCAGAGCAAACCAAGAAGACCTTTCTTGATTTCCTAGATAAAGGTGAAGTGCCAAACTTATTACTTTCTGGTCCTGCTGGATGTGGAAAGACAACAGTTGCCAAGGCACTTTGTGCAGAATTGGGGGTTGATGTCTATGTCATTAATGGGTCGGATGAAGGCAGGTTTCTTGACACTGTTAGGAATAACGCCAAGAACTTCGCATCTACAGTCTCTCTTAGCAGCGAGTCGAAGCACAAAGTCATCATCATCGATGAAGCAGACAATACCACTCCCGATGTACAACTCCTTCTTAGAGCGAGTATTGAGGAGTTCTCCAACAACTGTCGATTCATTTTCACTTGCAACTACAAAAATAAAATCATTGAACCCCTCCATTCGAGATGTGCTGTGGTTGAGTTTGGTATTCAGGGAAAGTATAAACAAGAGATTGCGGCAAAATTCTTCGGAAGATTAATATCAATATTAGAGCAAGAAAGAATAGAAGCAGATAAAAAAGTTCTAGCAGAATTAATTAACAAACATTTTCCTGATTGGAGAAGAGTTCTTAATGAGTGTCAAAGATACTCAGTTGGTGGTAAGATAGATACTGGTATACTTGCCCATTTTAGTGATGTTAAGGTAAATGATCTCATTAAAAACCTCAAAGAAAAAAACTTTCCAGAAGTACGTAAATGGTGTGTCAATAACTTGGACAATGATCCTGCTGTATTATTGCGTCGCATTTATGATAGTCTATACGAATCCCTTGTCCCTAGCACTATTCCTGCTGCCGTTCTTGTTATTGCGAAATATCAATATCAAATAGCATTTGTTGCGGATCAAGAGATAAATATGCTTGCGTGTTTAACAGAAATCATGGTAGAGTGTAAATTCAAATGAAAACTAACCTTGAAGAAAAAATCAGAAATGCTGAAGAGCGAATTTCTGAATTGAACACACTCATTCATTATTGGAGGAAACAAAATGATCTCAAAAGAGAAAGTAAGGAATCAAGTAAAGTCTAGATTTTATTATCTATTCTGGGGTATTGCAACATTTTCTGTGGTAGCAGGTCAAGTCTATGTTGGGTCTGGATATAGAATGTTTGCTCGTTCTTTAAATAGAATCTTTGATACTATTGAAGTGCAAGTAAATAACACTCCTTATGAAAGATTTTATTAATGAGACTTGAAACAAGAGAAGCAATGGAGATGTTGTTTTCAGCAAAATGGAACTTGCCGAAAGCAGCAAAACATTGTAATCTATCACGTAAGGAAATGATGATTACCTTTAGTGAGTATTGTGCTTTGCACGAACCAACTTATACTAAATTTGAAAATGCAATTCAGTTGCATTTAAACTATGAGCAAGAAAGGACTAAAAACTCCACTTAGATATCCAGGCGGTAAGTCTCGTGCTGTAACTAAGATGGCACAATACTTTCCAGATATGAGAAAGTATGTAGAATATCGTGAACCATTTTTAGGTGGTGGTAGTGTTGCGATACATATGACTAAGATGTATCCACATTTAAAAATTACTGTTAATGATCTTTATGAACCCCTTATAAATTTCTGGACTCAATTGCAAACTTTTGGTGATGAGTTAACTAATAAGTTGATAGATTATAAGATTAATCATCCTAATCCTTCAAAAGAACTAAGAACAGAAAAGGGTACAAAGTTTCCTGCACAAGAACTTTTTCTTAATTCAAAAGAAGTTATTAATGATAGTAGTTTTGATCCTATAGAAAGAGCAGCAGCGTTTTATATTGTTAATAAATGTTCTTTTAGTGGATTAACCGAGAGTTCATCTTTTTCAAAGCAAGCATCCGTTTCTAACTTCTCTATGAGAGGTATTGAAAAATTACCAGAATATTCTCAAATAATATCACATTGGCATATTAATTCATATTCTTATGAGTATTGTTTCCGAACAGATATTCATGATGGATTGTTTATGTATCTAGACCCTCCTTATGATATTAAGGATAATCTTTATGGTAAGAAGGGTGCGATGCATAAAGGATTTGATCATGATCAATTTGCAGAAGATTGTAGTCAAAGTTCAGTACATCAATTAATCAGTTATAATTCAGATCAACTTGTTAAAGATAGATTTAAAGGTTGGAAGGCAGGAGAGTTTAATTTAACTTATACTATGCGTTCAGTTGGTGAATATATGAAAGATCAACAAGAAAGAAAGGAATTACTACTTTTTAACTATGAATAATATTGTTTATTACTCGTATAAAACAAGTCACTATGATCATGTAAATAATCATGAGTTAAAACGTTTTGATCATAGTATTAGTTCTCTTAGAAAGTTTAATAATGAAATACCTGTTTATTTGTTTTGCGATGACCCTGAGATTATTCCCCCTTATTTCTCTTTGGAGTATGATGTAACAATATTACCTTTTGAAAAATCACATACTCATGGAATGTTATTCATTTATAGATGGCATAATCTTAAATTCTTTGATAAGAGGAGTGGAGAGTTTGATAATGCTAATATTCTTTATGTAGATTCAGATACTCTCTTCTATGGAGATGTTCAATATCTTTTTGATCATTATAACTATGCAGAGGTATTTGGTAGAGAGGAGTTTGGTTTTCGACATGATCCTAATACTGGTGGAGGAAAGGATATACGGAAGGCACTTGATTATGTGGATCAGTGTATTGTAGATGCTGGTGGGACAACCCAGATATACAAATATTGTATGGGTGTGATGTTATTTAATAATGGACTTCATTTAGATATAATAGATCGTTTAGGTGAGTTAGTGGAGTTGATGTTTAAGATAAAGGATAGTAAGATTCCTTATCCAGTTCCTAATCCTCGTATATACGATGAATATGCTATGTGGGTTATACTGAGTAGGATTGGTGTTATTGGTGGTCTCTTCGGCATTCAGGACGTGACTCAGGGGTATATAGAACAGAAACATAAAGAGTTCTTCAATCCTATTATTATGCATTATACTACTAAGGGGGAGCAACAACTTGCACAAGATGATGAAAGATATAGTAATCTTCTTAGAGATGTTGATGAGTATAGTGAGCAAATTGATCCCTTTCATTTACTATGAAAAAACTTTGGAGGATATGGAAGTATGCACTGGGTAGTTTCGCTGATGAAAGAACTAAACGATACGACAATCACGTTGTTTTGGTACGTTCTATTATTTTCTTTTCTTATCTCATTACTAACTGTTTTATTATTGCAGGGGTCATAAGACATTGGAATTAAAAGACTGGTTAAATTCTATCAATTTCAATAAGCAGGATCTTATTGAAGAAGATCCTTCTGCTATAAAAGATTATCCTCCATATATAATTAATCGTTGCTTGTCTGGACATCTCGATTGTGTGATGTTTGCTAATGAAATGAATAAGTATTCATTCCTAGATAAAGATATGCAATATTCTTTTTATCTAAATACACTTAGGAAAAAGAAGAGATTTTCGCCCTGGCTCCGAAAGGATAAAGTCACGGATCTCCAATGTGTGAAACAATACTATGGTTATAGTAATGAGAAAGCATCTCAAGCACTGAAAATTTTGACAAACCAACAACTGGATTTTATTAAACAACGACTTGACATTGGAGGATCGAAATGACTAGTTCCACCGTAGAACCTACTGTACAATGGTCGCAAGATCAAATGGTAGAAGTGACTCTGAACGAGCCAGATGATTTCTTAAAAGTAAGAGAAACTCTCACAAGAATTGGTGTAGCATCAAGAAAGGAAAAGAAATTATATCAGAGTTGTCATATACTGCACAAGCAGGGAAAATATTATATTGTACATTTTAAGGAACTGTTTGCTCTTGATGGCAAACATGCTAACCTTACTGCTAATGATGTACAGCGTAGGAATCGTATTGCTCGTCTTCTTGCCGATTGGGGTCTTATATCTGTAGTTAAAGCAGAAGCAGTGGAGATGGTTGCCCCTCTTAATCAAATCAAAGTTCTTTCTTTTAAAGATAAGGGAGATTGGATTTTGGAGCAGAAATATAATATTGGAAAGAAGGGGAAGACTGAAAAAGAATGACGGTTAACACTATATTATTAATCCTTTTGGTGATCGTTAACTATACAAATTTCTATCTTACTCATATGCATGGTAGAAAACCGAAGAGATTTAATCGGAAATCATCACCTACCTTTTCAAGGGATCGTGTATAATTAGTTATGTCGCCGTAAGGGACACAAACTAAACACTCGCTTTAAAAGGAGAACTACTATGACTAACCTAGCCAGGTATCATGCTGCAAATCTTCCAGATCTGTTTGATAAGATTACAAAGAACAGCATAGGAATGGATGACTATCTCAATCGTTTTTGGGATATGGATACAACTTCAAACTATCCTCCATATAATTTAATACAAGTAAATAATGTACTATCGAGATTGGAACTCGCTCTTGCTGGTTTCAAACAACAAGAAGTTAAGGTCTACACGGAGTTTGGAAAACTATATGTGGAAGGCCAAAAAGAAGATAAGGAAACAGATGGAGAATTTCTCCACAAAGGATTGGCCCAACGTTCCTTCCAACGAGTTTGGACGATCTCAGACGATACGAAGGTTGGATCCGTCAAGTTTGAAGACGGACTCCTTACCGTGGAACTGGGAAAAGTAGTTCCTGAACATCACTCTCGCAAAGAGTATCTATAAATATAACTGAATATCGTTCGCCGCAATTAGAGGGGTAACTGGCACAATCCAGTTGACACCCCTCTTTTTTATTGGTAGAATGGTTGTACGTAGATATGTGTTATGACTGTTAAGTTACTACTCTTAAAATCTGGCGAAGACGTTATTGCCGATGTCACTGAAATGGGATCAGGCGATAAGAATGATAGGAGGGTAGTTGGATATTTTCTTAATAAACCTTGTATCGTAAAGATGAGAGATCCGAATGTTCTCTCAGAAGAAAATGATGGACCTGCAAAGGCAGGATTTGCAGTTTCTTTATTTCCTTGGATGCCACTTTCCAAAGAAGATACAATACCAGTTACTGCTGATTGGTTAATCACTATGGTAGAACCCATAGATAAATTAAAACAAATGTATGTCGAGGACATCGTAAATCATGGCAAAAGAAGTAAAGATACTAGCACTAGCAAATCGACAGATTCTGATTAGTGAAATAGAAGAAGTCGGTTCTGCTGATATTGGAGAACCTGATTGCAAATTAATTAATCCTTTTGTTATCACAAAGGACAAAACCCTTGAACCATTTTTAGGAAGTGTCACAAGGGAGACTACATTTATGATGGGATCTGATAAGATACTTACGTTAGTAGATCCAACTCCTCAATTACTTTTAAAGTATGAGGATCTTCTTGCCCCACCAGCACTACCACCTGCAACACCTATTGAAGAATGAAATTCTACACCAATGTTCAACTAATCGGAAATCAGTTTTTGGTACGAGGAGTTGAGAATGGTAGAAGGTATGAACATCGTGATGAGTTCTTTCCGACTCTATTTGTTAAGTCGAAGAAGAAGACTAAATATAAAACGTTGAATGGAGAAGCAGTTGAAGCAATTAATCCAGGATCGGTACGAGATTGTAGAGAGTTCTATAAAAGATATGATGAGGTGGAGGGATTTGAGATTTATGGCAATGACAGATACATTTATCAATATATCTCAGAGAAATACCCAGAAGATGAAGTCAAGTTTGACATATCTCAAATTAAGCTTGTTACTTTGGATATTGAAACTACGTCTGAGCAAGGTTTCCCTAATGTGGAGTCGTGCGTCGAAGAGATTCTGGCAATCACAATCCAAGACTATACAACTAAGCAGATCATTACTTGGGGAAGTAAACCTTTTAATAACAAACAGAAGAATGTAACATATAATTATTGCCCTACGGAGTATGAATTACTTACATCATTCATAAACTATTGGATGCAGGATGTTCCAGATGTGATTACTGGATGGAACATACAGTTATTTGATATACCTTATATTTGTAAACGTCTTGATCGAGTTCTTGGTGAGAAGTTGATGAAGAGGTTCTCTCCTTGGGGACTGGTAAGTGAAGGTGAAGTTCATATCATGGGACGTACTCATATCACATTTGATGTGGGTGGTGTAACGCAGTTAGATTATCTAGATCTCTATAAGAAGTTTACTTATAAGGCACAAGAGTCTTATAGGTTGGATTATATTGCAAAGGTAGAGTTGGGTCAGCAGAAGTTAGACCACTCTGAGTTTGATACGTTTAAGGACTTCTACACAAATGGTTGGCAGAAGTTTATAGAATATAATATAATTGACGTGGAACTTGTTGACCGTCTGGAAGACAAGATGAAACTGATCGAACTTGCTTTGACTATGGCATATGATGCTAAGGTCAATTATAGTGATGTGTTCTATCAGGTGCGGATGTGGGACACCATCATCTACAATTATTTAAAGAAGAGGAACATAGTTATTCCTCCCAAGAATAGATCGCAAAAAAATGAAAAGTATGCAGGTGCTTATGTCAAGGAACCGAAACCAGGAAAGTATGATTGGGTGGTTAGTTTTGACCTCAACAGTCTGTATCCTCACCTTATTATGCAGTACAATATTTCCCCAGAGACCCTCAGGGAGACTCGACATCCCAGTGCGAGCGTTGAAAGGATCTTAAATGAAGAGGTAACAGACTTCAATCCAGAATATGCTACATGTGCCAATGGAGCACAGTATCGTAAGGATGTGCGTGGATTCCTACCAGAGTTGATGGATAAGATGTATGGTGATAGAGTGGTGTTTAAGAAACGAATGCTTGCTGCTAAACAAGAGTATGAAAACAATCCATCAAACACCCTCACCAAAGAGATTGCTAGGTGTAACAATATCCAGATGGCAAAGAAGATTGCCCTTAATAGTGCTTATGGTGCTATCGGCAATCAGTACTTTCGGTATTACAAACTTGCTAATGCAGAAGCCATTACTTTGTCTGGCCAAGTATCCATACGTTGGATAGAAAACAAGATGAACCAAAAGGTCAATAAGATCTTAAAAACAGAAGGTGTTGATTATGTTATTGCTTCGGATACTGATTCCATTTACCTTAACTTGGGTCCTCTGGTTGACCGTGTATACGAGGGAAGAGAGAAAACTAATGAGGGCGTTGTCACGTTCCTTAATAAGGTGTGTGAAAATGAATTTGAACCTTTTATTGAGGGTTCTTACCAAGCGTTGGCCGACTACGTAAGTGCCTATGACCAGAAGATGCAGATGAAGCGAGAGAATATCGCAGAACGTGGCATCTGGACTGCTAAGAAAAGATATATTCTAAACGTATGGGATAGTGAAGGTGTTCGATATGAAGAACCTAAACTAAAGATGATGGGTATTGAAGCAGTTAAATCTTCAACTCCAGCACCTTGTCGCACCATGATTAAAGATGCTCTTAAGATAATGATGAATGGAACAGAAGATGAAGTAATTGATTTTATTGATAAGTCTCGTAAGAAATTTAAGTCACTTCCACCAGAGGATATTGCATTTCCTAGATCCGCATCTAATGTAGAAAAATACAAAGCATCTTCTACAATCTATGCAAAAGGAACTCCTATACATATACGGGGTGCATTATTATACAACCACTATGTCAAAAAACATAAGTTGGATAATAAGTATTCTCTTATCCAAAATGGCGAAAAGGTCAAGTTCTGCTACCTGAAAAAACCTAATATTATTCATGAGAATATTATTTCGTTTATTCAGGATTTTCCTGTGGAGATTGGTCTTGACAAGTATATAGATTATGACCTACAATTTGACAAAGCCTTCTTGGAACCACTCAAAATCATTCTTGATGCGATTGGGTGGAATGTTGAAAAAACTGTAAACCTAGAACTTTTCTTCTCCTAATGGAATTACCTATTAACGATAAAGATTTAGCAATTATTGTATCTGCACTTTCTCTAGGTGGTGATGCAAGATTGTATCATCTTTTGAAAGGAGTGAAGGAGGATCGAGCACTAAAAGAGAGTACAACTTAATGGATTTTTTGAAAGACATCGTAAAGGAGATTGGAGATGACTTCACCCAACTCGCATCCGATATTGACGAAGCTGAAAGATATGTGGACACAGGTTCGTACATTTTTAATGGACTTGTATCAGGTAGCATATATGGTGGGGTATCTGGGAACAAGATTACTGCTATTGCTGGTGAATCTAGCACTGGAAAAACTTTCTTCTCTCTCGCTGTTGTTAAAAATTTTCTTGACTCTAATCCTGATGGGTATTGCTTGTATTTTGATACAGAAGCCGCAGTTAATAAACCCCTATTGGAATCTCGTGGCATAGATTTAAATAGACTCGTAGTAGTTAATGTAGTAACCATTGAAGAGTTTAGGGTCAAGGCACTGAAAGCAGTTGATAAATATATGAAAATGCCCATAGAGGATCGCAAACCATGTATGTTTGTGTTAGACTCCTTGGGTATGCTTTCCACAGAGAAAGAGATTAGGGATGCACTAGATGATAAACAGGTGAGGGATATGACCAAATCCCAACTTGTTAAAGGTGCTTTTAGAATGCTCACTTTGAAACTTGGTCAAGCAAACATTCCACTCATAGTCACAAACCACACTTACGATGTCATTGGTTCTTACGTACCTACAAAAGAAATGGGAGGCGGTAGCGGCCTCAAGTACGCAGCGAGTACAATCATATATCTCAGCAAGAAAAAAGAGAAAGATGGAAAAGAAATCATCGGAAACATTATCAAAGCAAAGACTCACAAATCACGTTTAAGTAAGGAGAATAAGACTGTTGAGATACGTTTATTCTATGATGATCGTGGTCTTGATAAGTATTATGGTCTATTGGAACTCGGTGAGATCGGAGG
>VTLG01009682.1_pt1 | contig 21911 bp, 15 predicted proteins | sample 4694571 | NCBI WGS metagenome assembly VTLG01 (sample SAMN12604809, study PRJNA352737) | marine metagenome | biome: ENVO:00000447; feature: ENVO:00000209|ENVO:00000569|ENVO:01000036; material: ENVO:00002151; isolation source: viral sequences binned using virsorter ... | reverse complement strand
TGTATCCACCAATCATTAGCGGCATCTATTCTCTTGATAATAGTGAATCTTGGCTTAAACCCACACGGTAAATATTTTGGGCTATTCCCTCTGCCTTGGTAAAACCCAAAGCGACTAAACCCTTCTATCTCTGCAAATAGCCAAACGTGCATTGGGTTTATATTTAAAGCATCACCTATAGTGAAGCTGGTGGTAGTTGCGCCGTTGGCTGGGAACGGGGTTAAGTCACCTGCAGTAGCGTCGTCTCCCCCCGCCCAAGTTGTTTGAGCTTCATTAGTGTTCAGCTTTAGGTACTTGTTATCATCAAGGTGCTGATGCCAACAGTAGTGCCCCTCGCTGTAAAAGTCGCATTGGTTGGGTTCAAAATCCCCTACGTCCCCTAACACCCCATCAAAGGCAACTGCAAATGCTGGCTTCTTTCCAAGGCTATGTTTTAAAACTAGGTTACTTCCAATAGTTCCATCGTAATTGTCGTACCTTATAACACTTACCCCTGAGTCATCGTTGTAGTGCTCACTGTCAGGGTTTTGACCACTGCCAGACCAAGTGCTTGAGCTTCCAGTTTTCCCCATCCTCCAGCAATAGCCTACGTATTTCTCAGGAGTGTCCCCACCGCCAAAGCCGTCAGTTTTATGGTTCGTTTCAGGCGCACCATCAACGGTAAACCCACTGGAGCTAACAGAGCTAACACCTGCATACCCACTCATGCTGTCTATAGCCTGAGCATTCAAATAGGTTTCGCCGTCTATGTTAAGAGCGTACTCACCAAATCCCATAACAGAATCAAAGTAGTAATTACCATAGCCAATCTCTGAAGTCCTGCTCCTCACCCATATAATTGCAGGTTGAAAATCAAGACCGCTTATTGTTTGGCTGTCAGTGCCTGACCCCATGCTGTCGTCATAAGTTCCGTCCCAAGTTTTAATATCGAAATAGCTTTTAGGGCTTTCTATAGGAGCATTAATCTCTGAAGTCTTCATTGCAACAAACCCTGTTGGTGGTGCATAAAAGAACTCATTCTGAGAATTGTCTTCACCGCTTGAAGGTAGATTGCTCGACTTACAAAAATCCTTGTTTTGCCCAAAGTTAGCTATGAAGTAACCGTCACTGCCTTGGTTGGAGTTCCAGTTTGAGTAGGCCGGATGAAGCCATCTGTCTGTAAATAAATTTGATTGGGTTGGGCTAGTTCCATTTGACGGGTTCCCGTCACGCCAAACATTATTCTTTGAATACCAAATTTTCCCCCCAGCTACATCCCAAGCAAACCCAGCTATGTCTCCGTCTGCAAATGCTTCGGGCCACCCGTCGTTCCATCCTGTGTTAGCGTTACCATACAGATACCAACCCTTAGCGTTTGATTGAACCAAAAGCCCCCAGCTTTCCCCGTCTGTATCCTCACCTACGTTTCCTGACATATTCCATCCATCTAATGCAGCTAGGCCGATATACTGCTGTGCTTGGTCTACGTTTTGAATCTGCACCTCCCAGTAAAACTTCTTACTACAGTAAGCCCCATTAGCTCCCATCACTGCGGCATAGGATTTATTGCCGGAGTCAACTTTCTGCAGGGCTAAACCGTTCCATCTAAGGTCATCTGTGTCTGAGTTAAATGTCGTTAGGGTTGCAAAGTTGTTATAGGACTTACCTTGTTCAGGTGTGTCAATAAGGGTTGTATTAGTCCCAGTAACCACAAAGGCTGCCCCGCTATCACTTGAGCCATCAGCACCTAATGTCTCGTATGGGCTCTTTGGTGAGATTGTTGACGGGACTGTGTAGTTTGTAGTGTGCCCTACCCTGCTATCCATATGGAAGTTAAACAAAGACCAATGAGAATGTCCGTCAGCCGAAGTATGTGCTTTATGTTGACCTTTGTTAAAGGAAGGGGTTGACGAATTAAAATTGTTGTAACCAACAGTAGCTCCAGTTGTTGTACTTTGTTTTTCTCCGTCTAAGAAAAAATGTATGTCAGAGTTACCCGAACTCTCACAGCTTATCTCTATATAGTGCCAAGTATTTGGCTTAATCGCTTTTTGTCCTGTTGGTTTTATTGTGTCAAACGCACCAGCATTTTGACTAGAACCATCAACAATACATAAACGCAAATCGCTTAAGTCTATATTTACAACCCAGCCACTATAACCGAAGTTCCCATGTTCTGCGTCAGTTACAAGGGGAATCCTAAGCCTTTGAGTATAAGATGTACTATCTCTAAGAGCTATTTTATTAAACTTAAACCAGCCAGCCATATGCCAAGCATTGTTTAACCAAAAGAGCTGGTGATTAGGGTGAGTGGTCGTGTGCCATCCCTGCATAGTCCCCGTGTTAGTGGCCCAGTTCATCGCATAGGAATGCTTTTTCTCTGTGTAGGGGCCGCTTGTTTGCATATGCGAACCACCGCAATGATCTAACGAGTCGTGACGTACATTGCAGGAGTTACCGTAGGCCGTTATTGTGTGTGAGCTATCGGAAATATCCACAAACTCAGACGAGTCAGAGCTTGTTGGTTGCAGTAAAAGTTTTGTGTTGGTTGTTTTTGAGGCTTTAGCAGTCGCTAGTGACGTAGACTCAGCCGTTCCATTAACAACTTTAAAGTCTGTGATGTACCCGTGAAAGCTGCCGTGACCGCTAGTGCCACCGGAAGAACCTCCGTGGCTTCCTATGCAAAACTCCCCACTTCCACCAGTGAGGCTTGTTGAAGAACTGAAGCCTGAAACATCTGAGCTATCAAGCCCGGTAGACCCATCGACAGCTATACCTAAAGTTCCACCACTACGAGTAGCTACTATGTAGTGCCATTTCTCCTTATCAAGAGTTGTAGAAGAAGTAACCGAGTAGCCATTAACTGTAAGCTTGGGGTATCTCCCATCGGCTACACTGTTATGTTCTAAGGTTATGGACGCCCCCTCGTTAGAAGGGTCTCCGTGTCTCATAACAGTTCGATTACCTGCTGCTTCGGTTGTTCCTGTTGTTATATGATTCCATTGAACCCAGCAGCTTATAGTGAAATCATTTGTGCCCCAGTCAAAATCGGATGAATCAGAGATAGCCACACCGCCTTCCAGCCCAGCGTGACACCAAAGAGATTGAGTGTCCCCGAAAGGAAGGCTACTAGCAAAATGGCCATAAGGGGTAACTGTTACTCCGCCGCTAACTTCGTTCTTAGGCTTGCCACACCAGCTCTTGGTGGGCTGAAGAGCTACAACACAGTTTGAAGCGGTAGAGCTCTTCTTGGCGGAGGGGTTAGAAGAGTTGTAAGACGTGTCCACGCCCCCTTTAAACATTCTAAGGTCTCCTATGTGACACTGGGGCTCGTGATCGCTGTTGGATGAGTGGCTGCTGGTAGTCCCAAGAGTAGCTGTCCCTGTCCAGCTTGCGTCTGCATTCTGAGAACCTGTTTGGGTATCTTTCAATACTCCATCTCTGTATATCTTAATGTACCCACCACTATCCCTCGCTACAACATAGTGATACCAAGTGTCTTCAGAAAGTTGATCCGAGTCAGTAGCCAAAGCAGTGCCGCTCACATAAACCGCAATAGAGCCTTTACTGTTGTGCCCCTGTACTATGATCCCTCCAGTGTTAGTATATCCTCCAGTGTATATGGTATGGTATCCGGTAGAGTCACTATTAAACGCACCTACCTCATATCTCACCCAAAAATCTATTTGGAACTGTCCTGTCCCAAAACTCAAATCACCACCGGATGTAATAGGTAGCTCTAAATAATCAGCCGCAGCAGAAAAATCGTAAGCCGTGTCTTCTCCTTGAAACGGGTTTCCCCTTTGATGGTGAACTGATGCGGCAGACAGGTCGTAGGTTTGAGGTCTAGTCCCTAAATCGGCCACCGTTATATTGGACGTAGTAGACCCAGCAGCAGTGGGTTGAAGAAGTAGCTCGTTATCAGTGTTATTTGAGTAGCCACCCATTTTGAGGTAGAATGAATTACCCTCCATACTTCCGCTGTATTCTTTAGGAATCAAAGGAGTTCCTGTAAGAGCGCTCCTTTCAATAAAGTTATCCATTGGGTCAACTGCTACTCCGTCTAGGAAGTAGGCAGCAGTTATTAAGGAATTGTGCTGATTGCCCCCAGCTTGTTCGTGAAGCCTTCCTATTTGCTGTACTATGCCGCTTGTTTCGTGAATGCCAGCTTGGTTTTGAGATGGATAAGTTGGCGTTCCATTAAACTGGGTTTGTCTTTCTCCGTTTATAAAAACTTTAACCCTGTCACTTTCAGTTGATAGCGTGCTGTCGTAAGTTACACAGCAATGAGACCATTGCCCGTTGTCTCTTATCTTTGCAGCCGTGTACATGTTAAATTTAGTGGAGCTACTAACCCTCATTCTAATATGAAGACCGTCCCTAAGCGTGGTTCCATTAGTTTGATGGTGTGCGTATATTAAAAGGTCATTAGCGTTGCTTGTGCCAAAACAGATAAATGGAGAAAAATTGCTATTAGTATGTGGGTCTGAGTAGCCCTCGTTCCCTCTTTTAAACCAAAAGGCAGCAGTAAACTTTTTATCGTTTATACTGGAGGAGACTTGAGTTCGGTGCATATACGTGGCCCCGTCCCCAGTCCAACTTTTAAGGCTTACAGAGGGATCGCCTGAGTTAGTATTTACTAACTTGTCTGAGAGAGTTGACATTAACTTAGAGCTGCAGATGCAGTGATGTAAACATTACTTGCATCTTTACAGTGATAACTAATTAAAAATGTTCCACCTGCCGTAAGGTCTGACAAGAGGGTTCCGCCTGCTTTTATGGTGCTTTCTTTAGTGATTGCATAAGCCCCTGTGTTTATAAGAATAATGTACCCACTCTGAGCTGCCGTTTCGTTTGAAAACCTAAGCTCTGTAGCTGCAGCAGTGGTTATCTGAAAGTTGTTGTCGGAGTTCATATTCATCGTAGCCACACCACTTGAGGGAGTTACGGTTCCTATCTCTGAACGCTGCACCCCTGTCCAAGTGTAGCTGGATGTTACATCCACACTACCAGTAGCCCCAGTATCTCCTTGTGGGCCTTGGGCTCCAGTTGCTCCGGTGTCACCTTGCGGCCCTTGAGACCCAGTGGCTCCAGTGTCACCTTGCGGTCCCTGAGCCCCTGTTGCCCCTGTTGAGCCTGTGGCTCCTGTTGCGCCTGTGTCCCCTTTCAGGGCTGCTACATTACTACTACTGAATCCCATTTCTATTCCTCCGCTCCATAAATAAAGTAGTTAACTTTACTTGCTGTTGTTGATTTCCCTTTAAGAACCTGTGCATCAAGCACAACTACCATATGCTGAAAAGACCACTCAAGGGTTTCATTTGAAGCAAGAGACACCTTTAGCATCCTGTCTGAGTCACTTGTTCCGTTCATGTAGATTTCAACGGTCTCATCAGATGAGTTAGTGTTGTGCAAGATTATGGTTTTAACCATCCCTGTCACACTTGATGGGTCGTATATGTTAGCAGTTGAGTTAGACAACTGACCGCTGTTCATTAATTTATGTGATGCCGCCATAGTTTTATCCGTATAGCCAAGCTGTCTTGGCATCCATTGTTATGTCTGTTGATGTGGAACCGCTGTCAGCAGCCTCCACAAGCTCACCCTTAAAAGTCATGTTGTCTCTGGATGTTAAAGCGCTACCACTTTCATCTATTATGTTATGGCCACCGGACACAGTTGCCCAGCTTGCTGCTGATCCGTTGGTGGTTAGGTACTTCCCACTATGTCCTGATTGAGAGGGAAGTGAATCAACATCAGACCAGCTAAGATCAGTGCCATCGTTAGTTAAAAACTGACCACTTGATAATGTTGGAAGAGCTGCCTTAACATTTGCAGCATCAGTTACATCTGCTGCTGTTTCGATACCATCCAGCTTAGTATGATCCGCATCCGTAAAAGCGTTAGTGTCTGATTCTGCTTCATACAGCGACTTAATCTCTGCTCCAGTTTGGTCGGCTGTAGCTGAAGATTCTATACCATCTAACTTAGTCTTATCACCGTCAGCAAAAGCTCCTTCAGACGGTTTAACTTGTAGGGTAGATATTGTTACCGCCTTAACCCCAGCTAAGTCAGTAAGCTCGGAATCCATTAACGCCCCAGCAGCAGCAACATTTGTAGCATCAGTCACGTCTGCACTGGCTTCGATACCGTCCAGCTTGGTTATCTGCGTGCTGGTAGCTAACCCTGTCTGAGACGCTGTGGCATCTGGGATCGCAGAGGTGTATTGTACGTTTGGCTTGTTGAGTATTTCGGACAATCCGCTTGAAGAATCCCAGTCAGATTGAACATTACTAACCTTTGCAGTGTTAGCTGTGATTGCTGAAGCCTGCGATGAGGTGATAGTTGTAGGCTTGTTGAGTATCTGGGCGTCACCACTTGAAGCATCCCAGTCAGCTTGAACATTAACTTCTGCGCCAGCAGCCACACCGTCTAGCTTGGACTTGTCAGCGCTGGACATTAACCCATTGTCTGATGTAGTAGCTGCGTCTGTGCTGGCAGCGTCTATATTTGTCCTAGCGTTACTCTTCTGGGTTGAAGTAAGCCCTTGGGTGCTGGTATCAACCCTGACCCTATTTCCAAGCGCAGTTGATACAGTGGTAGAAAACGCTGCGTCATCTCCCAGTGCTGCAGCCAGCTCGTTAAGTGTGTTTAATGCAGCAGGGGCAGAACTAACTATCCCACTAACCTCAGTGTCTACATAAGCCTTAACACTTTGCTGTGTTGGAACCTTAGTGGCTGAGTTAGATGTTAGGTCGTCCTCATCAACTACAAAACCCATTGACGCAGTAGAGGAATCTGAGTTCATTACCGCACCTGCGGCATCTACGTTAGTAGCGTCAGTTACATCTGCTGCCGATTCGATCCCGTCCAGCTTAGTTATTTGTGTGCTGGTGGCTAATCCTGTCTGAGACGCTGTGGCATCTGGAATTGCCGAAGTGTATTGTACGTTTGGTTTGTTAAGTATCTGTGCATCACCGCTTGAGGCATCCCAGTCTGACTGGACGTTAACCTCCGCACCTGTGGCTATCCCGTCGAGCTTGGTTTTGTCGCCATCAGCAAAGGCTCCCTCAGATGGTTTGGCCTGCAATGTGGATATTGTTACCCCTTTAACCCCGGCTAGGTCGGTCAGCTCTGAATCCATCAGTGCCCCGGCAGCGGCAACATTAGTTGCGTCTGTTACATCTGCTGCCGTTTCAATACCGTCTAGTTTAGTTATTTGTGTGTCAGTAGCTAGGCCAGTTTGAGATGCTGTAGCGTCGGGTATGGCCGAGGTGTACTGTACATTTGGCTTATTAAGTATCTGTGCATTACCGCTTGAAGCATCCCAGTCAGACTGCACATTGACCTCTGCACCTGCGGCTATCCCATCCAGCTTCGTGTGATCGGCATCAGTGAAAGCATTCGTATCGGACTCAGCTTCATAGGCCGTCTTTATCTCCGCACCCGTTTGGTCAGCGGTAGCACCAGCCTCAATACCATCTAACTTAGTCTTGTCACCATCAGCAAAGGCTCCCTCAGACGGCTTGACTTGCAAGGTAGAGACGGTCAACCCCTTAACCCCAGCTAAGTCAGTTAACTCTGAATCCATCAACGCACCAGCCGCAGTAACATTTGTAGCATCAGTCACATCTGCTGCCGTTTCAATCCCGTCTAGTTTAGTTATCTGCGTGCTTGTCGCTAATCCTGTTTGCGATGCTGTGGCATCAGGTATAGCTGAGGTGTATTGCACATTTGGCTTGTTGAGTATCTGGGCGTCGCCACTTGAAGCATCCCAGTCGGACTGAACATTAACCTCCGCACCTGTAGCCACCCCGTCCAGTTTTGTTTTTAACGCATTAGTAAAGTTATTTTGCGTAAGGCCACCATCTCCTACGCTGTACGTAGTATCTGTGTCTGTAGAAGTAATGGTTACAGTATCACTACTAGCATTAGTTGTAATGGTTACATTACTGCCAGCAGCAATATTTAAAGTATCAGTTGTACTATCAGCAGCTACAGTATCTTGACCTGATACTGCAATGTTAGAAAAAGCATTTTGGTTTACATCACCACCAGAACCAGCAGCAGACCATTCAAGACCTGTGGCTGTGCTGCTATTGGCTTTTAAAATAAAACCATTAGTGCCAACAGCTAAAGCAGTAGGATCTCCTGATCCATCTCCAACAAGCAATTCTCCTTTACCATCAAGGTCGCTGTTCATTACAGCGCCAGCGTTATCTACATTTGTAGCATCGGTTACGTCAGCACTAGCCTCAACCCCATCCAGCTTGGTCTTATCACCGTCAGCGAACGCACCTTCAGACAGTACCGCTTGCTTTGAGTCAATCTGAGACTGAATACTGCTGGTAACGCCGTCAAGATAGCTAACCTCCTGAGTGGTTAATGTTGTAGAAACCCCATCCAGTAAATTTAATTCCGATGCAGAGGCAGTAATGTCGCTTATATTACTAATAGTATGTGTGTGTGCAGAAGGGGTGCGAGCATCCGTGAGCCTAGTGTCATCACCCTTAACCACTTCATTTCCAGCAGCATCACCAGTAGATGGTACGTTTTTAGATGCAGCAGTACCACTGTCGGTTATACTGGACAGTGTGTGGGTGTGAGAACTTAATGAAAACCTATCGTCTAAATTGATGTTCTGAACAGAAGACGCATGGCCAAATGTATCAAAGTTAATGTTTTGAACTACGTTTCCATTATTATTACTTGTATCAGAAATTGTAGACGTGTCTGAATGACTAAATTGATTGCTGGTCGAAAGATCTAAGCCTTGCCCTGCTGTATAAGTCGTGCCGCCTCCCCCGCCTGATACAGTTCCGAACTCTAATCCTGAGGCGTCTGACTTAACCCGCAGCACCTGACCAGCAGTACCTATTGAGGTAAGCCCTGTGCCACCGCTGCCAGTAGGAACTGTGCCTCCTGTTATTTCCTGCCCTGATAAACTAAGGTAATTTGTGTTACCTAAAGTGACTGCGCTGTCCGAAACTTTTGTGTCTATTCTTGAGTCTATTGCCTGAGTAGAAGCTATCTTATCGTTAACGGACACCCATGACTCACTAGATTCAATTAATGCTGCGCCCAGAATTGAACCTACGTCTATGTCTGAGTTCTTCCACCCCACACCGTCATAAACTAAAACCTCTCCTTGAGCCGGGTTTACAATGACGCAATCATCAAGTGTGTTTAATGCCAGTGTTGTAGGGACCCACTGAGTTCCATTCCATACTAACGCATTGTTGTTCGCCGGAGAACTGTCTGACACCACGTTGCCCTGAAGCAGGTTAGCATTCCATTGAGACAGGGTGTTCCCTACAGCAGCGGGTGAAACGCTAGTGCTTATGCTTATATCAGCAGATCCATCTACATTAGATAAACTTCCAGTTGCATCACCTGTCAGGGTAATTGTTCTGGGTGTCTCCCATTTAGTTGCTGTATCCGCGTTACCCGTTAAAGCTCCTACAGCTCCGCTGGTAAAAGTTACTGGCTGGGCAAATGTTTGAGCCGCATCTTTAAGGGGTACATTAGAGGACAACTTAGAGTCCTGAAGTGTTCCGCTTGTGTTATTGATAGGTATATTTGTATCGACAACATCAAGAAATACATTCCCATCATTGTTCGAGCTATCTATTGATAACTTGCTAGACCCGCTTTGTAATGTGGTAAGGTTTGAGGCTGCAATATAATTCCCTATCGGCTTCCACTTTAAGTAAGTGGGATCAGGGGTGCTCATTGTATCGTCCCACAAGTAAACTGATGTGGAACTTCCGTTTCCTGACGGGCTTACTCTTCGCCAGAGCTGCTGTCTAAACTGGGCATTATTAGTTGCATCAGGTACAGAAGGAGTCCCGTCACTTCGGTCATTAGTAAAAATGAATGCAGACATTAGCTAAGTCTGATCTTCAGAGTACCATCAGTGTGGTACATAGCACCCACCATAACGCCTGCTGCCGCAGCAGCGGTGTCATTCGCATAGTTACCTAACTCATCAAACTGTATAAAGTTACCTATCTTCTTCCACTTCAGGTAGGTAGAATCAGCGGTGGCTGTATCATCCCATAAATACAAATTAACATCTGACCCTGTAGTGTTTCTTCTCCAGAAGTAAGCCTTCCAGCGTGGTTCAACATTAGCATCAGGCACATTAGGAGTGCCGTCTGTTTTATCATTTGAAACTACAATAGTGCTCATGAGTTTGATGTTAGGGTTGAAACTACGGATGCGTTATTATTGCAACCTTTATTAAAATGGTTAACTGATATGTCAGAAAGCGGGGACACCGTTTGGTAAGCAACACGTTTACGGTCCCTTGCGTTTAGGTATATCTGCTGTCTTAGCTTGTTATAAGAAGAAAGATAACTGCCGTATAATTGAAGGTCTTTGTCCACTTCTCTAGCCAACTTAGCCTTAACATGCTCAGCTACAGCCTGTATAACTTCCTCTTCTCCAAATGGAACCGTATCAGTGTCAGTAAAAGTTCTATCAATAGACTGGTAGAAAATCTCAACTTTATCTGTTGATGTAACCTGAGGGAATACCAGAAAATTCATTCCATTTGGGTGGATTGATATTGCTCGATGACCTTCAGCCGCGCCACAAAGCAAGTCATTCCGGTTAGCCCAAGGCCATACTGTTAATGGGTACTGGTAACAAGGATCGTTCTGGTCGGAAGGAACAGACAGGTCACTATCCCAGTCGAAGTCTTCAGCCCCGTCAAAAAAGTAGACATCTGTAATTCTGATATCACCCTCAAGAGTGCCTGCACTAGCTTTCTGGTTGTTTGCTAATGGTTCAGAATCTTTTATCGTACCATTAGTGGAGTAGATCAGAGGCCCTCCATGAATACGGTAATAAGGTACATAGGACTGTATATCAATAACGGACGATAATATCATCCGATCAATATAGTCCTGAATGTTTAGTCTGCCCCCGTCTACTGTAAGGTAAACGCGAACGGCGGTCTTGAACTCAGCCCACGTCATATACCCTAAAATTAAGGTCTAGCCGCCCATCAAGCAAATTATTTCTTGCCTTTACGTCTTCCTTTTGATTGGGCTCTATCTGTAGCACCTACGACTAAGGCCTCATCCACACTAACATCTGGCAATGCAGCTTCAGCTTCAGCCTTGGCCTCTACTACGCTTTGCACAGGACCCGCAGACTCCACTTGAGTTAGGGTTGGCGGCTCTGCCTTGGCCGAGGAAAGACTGCTCAAGGGATTGAACTCTCCCGCTGGGATGGTTTTTTTTTGAGTTAGCTCCATCCACTCTTTCTCACTAATCTCGGAAACACCAACTTCCTTCTCCTTCTTTAAGGCTTGTTGCTCCTCCTTGTCGTCTGTTTTGTAGGTCCCGTGCCACACCCCTGCAATTAGGGCGTTCGGCTCGAACACTATTTCCTTTTCGTTGTTTTCGCCTGCAGTGAAAAGGCGGTTACAGTTTACTGCTGAATAGTACTTTGTTGCCATAATCTTAGTTATTAAAAGTTAAAATAGAGGGGGCCGAAGCCCCCTCTTAATGTCCCTAAGGACTCTGCGTTTCTCCACCCCCTGAGGCTTAGCTCGTGGTTACGGTGCAGTTAGTTGCTGTTACCGTTGGGCAAGCATCTGAGAAGTTCTCGATGACTGCGTGACGGTTTGCGTCACCCACGCGCACCTCGAAGGTTTTCGAGTTGAGCAAGTAATGGGTAACATTTGGCGTGATGACACAGTTGTACAGGTCATCAGCCGTGTTGGTTTGGCGCTTAACGCTGTTTGTCCCGATCACGTTGATGTTTACATCACTCCAGTCGATCATCCACAGACCACGAGCACGGCTCTTAATGGCTGATGCGAATGCGCCTAAGCGATCATCAAAGTATGGATCAGTAAACACGGCTAACTGGACGCCTTGGTCCGGTAAGTCGTACACGTTGTACTCCAATACGGTTGCACCGTTATAGGTGATCTTTTGACCCGGCTGATAGAACAACTGGGAAGAGCTGCTATACTTCGTAGCGTAGTATTTCAGCATCAAGTCACGAATCTTAGCCGCAGTGAAGCGGTCAGTCATCGCGTCAATCACCTCAACTGAACCGCTCGTAGTTTCACGATAGCGCTTCAGCAGATAACAGGTTTCAAAGATGCTGTCTAAGCTCAGAGCTGCATTCTGCTTATCTGAAACCTTACCGCATCTTGATAGTTGAGTGCGAATACCGAGGGTATTAGCCTTGAACTCAAGAGGACAACTGGTATTACCGGGGTCCATTACTTGAGGAAGGTTAGTGTACCCTTCAACAGTTTGCTTCTCGTTGATCTCCTGACCGTAGAATACAGTGTTGTAGAATGCCTGCTCCATCTGCATTTCCTGCTGCTTGCGCTGTTGCGCGAGAGGAAGCTGACGGAATTTCTTGAAGTATTGGCTGGTAAGCGGAGCTTCAAGAGCTTTCAGGTACTCATCATTGTACTGGTGAGTCCAACGAGTAGTCTGTTGCCAGTACTCGATTAAGGTCATGTCGTTAACCGCAGGACCTTGATGACACCAGCTTTCGTAGTCAGATACACTGTTTGCCAGAAGCATCAGAGTACCAGCAGTAGGCTGATATGGGGCCTTTGCAGTAGAGTTATAACCGTTAAACGTAGTGGAATCTACGTTAGGCTTAACTACAACAGTAGCTTTTTCTACTCCACCAGCATTGGCGTTAGCAGCAGAAACCACCTCAAACTGGATAGCTTGAGCAACATTGGACGTGCCAAGGTTCTCAACCAAGATGTGCATCCCCGGAAGGAAGTACTTCTCCAAGTTCTTTAAGGAGGACTTGAACTGGGAAACACCTGTATTAACAGTAATGTCCCAAAGCCCTGTGTGGTTAGTGCCACTGCCTGCGTTCGAGTTGGCGCTGCCTGCCTCGATAGCAAAGTAGTTAGCGTTAACGACGTTACGACGTGGAACCAAAGTGTACGGTGCAATCACCGACTTGTTCCCGCCACCGCTAGACTCTCGAAGAGCAACATGGCGAGAAAGAAGTAGATCTGTGAGGGTCCGCTCACGAACACCAGCAAGGCGAGCCTCTTTGGTTTGTGCGATAATGCGGTCCATCCCTACCTCTTTGAAGCCTTGGTCCTCAAAGTCTTGTTTAGTAAAGGCACGGATGTTGGCTCTGGTTAGAGTGCAACCCGTGCTGTCATCCACAACAATCAGTCGTGGGTCACAGTTATTCGTAGGAAATGCCATAACAAAACAATGTATAACTCATATGCTCAAAAAGCACATACAGAGATAAATATAAGGCGTGTTTAGGATTAGGTTTTTTTATTCCACAAAATTTGGGAATTGATCTCTTAACCCTAGTTCAGAGATAACATTGTTTCCGGGGTGGCTTGGGTCTTGTGGTGTGCCACCTTCCCCCTGACCCGGAGCTGCGCTAACTGTTGTCTTTGGTGGAGTGACTGGCTCTACAGGCTCCCTCTTAACCTGCTTCGGAGCCTGCTCTTTCGGCTGTTCCTCGGATTCAGATGGCTTTCTTACAAATCCGTATTGAGATATTTGTTGCTCCATGTGTGATATTGACGACTTTATCTGCGACTTAGCATCAGCAGCTAAAAGGTTTCGAACATCAGTGTTGTCAAAGGTCCAGTACTTAGAGCTTAGATTTGGGTCGCTAGAGGCCATGTATTCATTTACAGGGAGAAACTGCTTTCCGTCCCTAAACCTAGCCTCTCCTCCGTTCTGGCTAAGAAAAGCCCCTTGGTCTGCAAGGAATTTATCAAGGTAAGTTAAAGTATCCTTAGCTTCATCAAAGGTTTTGAAGCCTTTGTTGTAGTAAAGAAAGTCCTCATACACCCTAGCAGACTGGCTTGCGACATTATTAATAACCTGTGATTCCATAGGGAATTTTTTAGCAGCTTCAGTAGCTTTGCCTTCTCTTATCATAGATGAAGCCTCTACCCCATCGACATTAAGTACATCACCAATGAATTTGTCAGCCTCACTAGCTATTCTGGGACGCTCTTCTATTAGTTTAGTCTTTTGTTCTAGCTCCTTAAACTTCTCATCAGAGTTTTTCTGGAACTCCTCAAGCGCTTGCTTGCGAACCATATTGCGCTCAAGACGTTTCTCGTCCGCCTTCGATAAGGAAGGTTTATTTTTTGAGATAAACTTTTCAATCTCGTCAGTGTTGTTTTCGTAGGAAAAGTCCTCGTTCTCTTTACTTTTTTCAGTGATCCACTCATCAAGATCTTTGTAAAACTTTAAAGTTTTTGATTTAATCCCTTTATATTTGTCAGGCATCTCTTCTTCAGCAAATCCAAGAAGCTCAACTTCCAACTTCTGCTCATCCATCAGGCCTTCCGTTTCATCCACATCTGGTTCTTTTGCCTGAGAGGGTTCTGGTGTGGGTGGTATAGGCAGGTCGGAAGCCTTTTGGTTCCTTGATGTCTCATCCCTTACCACATCCCTTATGGAATCCATGAAGTCCTTAGCGAACTCATCCTTACCCTGAACAGTAGTTCTTGGTCGCTCTACCTTTTCTTCCTTAACCTCTGTCTCTGGTTCTGGTTCAGCCTTGGCCTCTGGTTCAACCTTGGCCTCTGGTTCAGCCTTAACCTCTGCCTCTGCCTCTGGCTCTGGCTCATCCTTAGACTTCTCATCTTTCACGATGATGTCCATGTCCTCGTAGAGACGACTTACCATCATGTCCTGAAGGCCAGTATCTTCTGGCTCACTATAGTCTGGTGGAGGTTGGGCTTCTCTTACCCTAGCTGAATCAAATCTTTCAGGCACTTGCTCAGTTGCCTGCTTGTTTTCTGTTTGAGGTTGTTCTTCTGTTGCTACTGTTTCTTCGCTCATTGTTGTAATGGGGGTTGTTGTGGGGGTTGTGCTGTGCCGCCCCCGCCTTGGAGGACTCCAGCAATTTGTTGAATATCTGCACTGTTTTGCTGAACCATCTGAGCTAATTGTTGCATAGCTTCAGGCGGAACTCCCCCTCCCCCTTCTAACACACTCTGCCCCTCCTCGCCGGGAGGAGGTTGAAGCCTGAGGTCTGTTGCCCCAAGCAATCTAAATATCTCATTTATAATCTCGAACAGTTTTTCCTTCGGTATTGAAGGTAAGAGTAGTTGTGATTGTGAGATAATCTGGAATAACTGAATAAGGTTTTGAGCCGACATTGTGTTTAATGCACGCTCTGAACCGTCCCTACTGGTGAAGATGTAATCATGTACAAGATTTGATGTGGTTCCGATTATAGTTCTACGTGTTCCGACTGAGCTCATTGACTCATCCTCGTCAGGGTTGAACCTAAATCCTGCACGTATTATTACATCGTCAGTGTACCTGTTAACCACAGGTAGGTAGACTTCATTGCTGCCCTTAGATATAAGGCACTCGTAACAGATCCGCTTCATTGCAGACCTGCCCTCATCAATGGACTCACTAATAAAGTTGTAAACTGATTCGGTAGTGTTGTTGATTATAGTAACCTCAGTAGCAGAAGTTTCACGCGGAGCAGGCTGTCCTTGCTCTTGCGGAGACAAGGCCATAAGCCTTTCTGCTGTAGCTAAGAGGTTGTTCATAGATTGGAATATAGTAGTGAGAGCCGTGCTTGGTGATGACCTTACAATTTTAAATACGTTGTCACCCTTGGGATCTATGCCCAGATCCCTTAACTTCTGAAAGCTTGCCTCTAGTACATGGGTGGACGCATAGAAATTCTTACCAGCCATTGTATTCCTGAACTCTTCTAGGAGTTTTACTCCTTCATCTGTGTCAGGGAAAATATCAGAGTTAATTATCCCTACACTAAACAAGTCAGCCTTAGCTGTCTCAAGGAGCTGTGACAACAGGTTTGTCATCTGGTCTTGGTAAGGCATTAACTCGTGGGCTACTGATAGATTAAGCAAACGTGAGTCATTTTCGTTAAATGAAAACACAGCAGCAGGAGTGCTGGGCATTATTTCAGCAAAGATAATTGTGTTATCCCCTGCCACTTTTAGGTGTACCCATACAGGATAAGGGTATTCACCAATCCCCCAATCCCTAGGGATAATCTTCCAATAGTACTCGCCAACAATAACGGAGGCTTCAGCCATTGTGCCTGAGTACCTGCCTATATTATTAACCCTGTCGTTGTAAGCTGAAGGATCAGCTAGGGTTGTTGCTGGTGTAATCTTTGTGTAATGCTGAGTAAAGTAATCGGAAAAGGTTGTGTATATAGAATCCTTAGCTTCGCTGAAACCGACAACATCTCTGTTGAAGAATGCTGGATTTGTTGCAATCTCTTCGTAGCGAATCACATCCCAGAACCCACAGTAGTTGCATCCACTGTCTGTGTTTAGTGATGACAGTGCATAATTGTTATCCCAGAAAACACGAGACGGGTGTGGCGTTATCCACCCCAACCCTTCCTTAGTAACCCTACTTACTTTAGGTATCTTGCCTTCGTACTTGCCATCCACCTTGAACTCTTCAGCCACAGGGTCTTTAGTCCACTGAACCTCCCTTTCCCAAGATGCCCTTGGGAATGCTACAGCGTGGCCGTAAAGGAACATATCCCTAATAGCCTGTGTCTGAAAGTGACGGTAATCGAATTGGTCAGCCATAATATCCATGCGCTGAGACAAGGCATCAGCTCTTAGCTTTCCAATTGAGCCTGTAGTTCTGGACTCGTACTTAAAGAATGGATACAGATTGTTGTATTTATTTACCTGCGCTGCCAGCCGCCTAGTTATGAATGATCTGATTAAGTTTACATTAACCTCAAAGAACTTAGGGAGATCTATATCTACTATCTTACCGCTCTCATCACGCTTCGCGTATTCCTTTAAGGACTTGCTCCCCTCTAACGCCTGAACACAGGCCTTCATGTCGATACGCTTCTGGGCGTACATCACCAGCGGCATAGTAGACTTATTGATCGGGCTGGAATCCCAAGCCAAGTCTACAGCGCTGTATAGCTGATGGTTCCGCAGTGAGTAGGTTACGTGCTCTGTCATGCGTGAGCCAACTGTATCCTCGATCTCCTCCCTCCTCTTGTAGTCTGGGTGATCTTCGTCCGATTGAGTTAGAATCTCTCGGAGTCGTTCGTTAGTGGTTCCTGCTTCTTTGAGGATCTCGTAGTCAATCATGGAAATATAATCGTTGGTTCCTGTTTACTGATTCTTTCGCAAGCCAGCCAATTCTCTAACAGTGCAAAGTGAAGTGCCACATAAGGAGGAAACTTGTCCTTCTTTAACCAGCGCTTCATTTGATTTGGAGGCACACAAAACATTGTGCCTAACTCTAGCTCTGACAGGCTTAGCAGCTTGCATAATCTCCTGACTCTGACCGCATCCCATATTCCGGGTATCCCTTTGGAGGAGTAGTAATGTTTTAATCTTACCGAGCCGCCAGTTTCTAGTGGGTGTAGTTTAGTACTTGCCACCTTTCTTTGATTTAGATCCTAAGACCATCATTACTGCAGGCATTGAGTCTGGTGATGGAGGTGGAGATGATTCTTCTCCCATAGGAGCTTCTTCGTTTTCACGATATGAATTAACAGTGATATCTTTAACCGAAAACACAGCCTGCTCTCCTGTATTCTCGTCTAGGCTTACTGTAAGTGTAAAGCTACATTCATCCCCAGATGCTTTCGTAGCTAAGTAATCTTTCATCTCATTATCGTTTGAGATATCCAGTGATAGTTTATCGTTCGTTTGCATGATATATTAATTATAGGGTATAAGTCTTAACCGACGCCACACTTTATGAGATTGGGCCTTACGTCCTGAACACTCAAGTAATTCCTTCCTGATAGTTCCATGCGGAACATTGGGTATGTTATGCTGTCAAACTTGTGTATATACCTAGACCTCTTGGGCTTTGAAGGGTCCTTCTTGTCCCCTGTCAACTGATGCAGCATCTCAACTGCATTCCTACAGGTCGCGGAAACATAGAACTCATCCTGCACAAGCTTGTTGCTCAGCAGCCGGACCCTAGCTTCAACGCTCCCCTTTCCCTTGGGGCATCCCATTAGCTTAATCCTTCCTTCAGAATATCTTTCAACATCCCATGCGTCATAGCTCCCGTCACCACCGGGATGCCATTGGTTGATAGCTGATTCGTCAGAGATGTGGTGAAACTTGAACTCATTGTCTAGCCTTCTGTTCCAGTAGTCCATGCGCCCTACGATCTCCTTAACTAAATTTTTATACAGAATCTTCTCTCCTAGGTGGTCTACTTCATCAAACACTGTCCATATAGCCCCGTCTTTAGTAGGGATAGACTGGAGAAATGTTACGGCTGAATACACCTGTCCCAAGTCATAACCCACTATAATTGGGTGTCCCTTCATTGGGAGTAACCCCTTGCCTGATAGCGCATCCCCTCGCTTATGCACTTCAGGCATGTAGTATTCCCTAAACAAAGCCTCACCTGATGGCCTGTCTATCCACTCTCCTAGTATCAGCCTGCGCTTTTCAATGGGGTCGTTCTTAAGAATCTGATGTAAACTTTTGAGGTATGTCTTGGGTAGTCGATGGGTGTTTTCGGCTATTGGGACGTGATAAACACCGAAGTCTGGGTCAGACTCACCTGTCTCCTCGTCCAAGACATCCTCAAAAAATACACGATAGACCCAGTTAGACGGGCCTTCAGGGTTGCAACTAGCAGTGTACTGCTGGGGTCCTTCTATGTTTGTTCGGCGGTTTAGCTGCGCTGCTGGATAAGTAAAGTACTCCCTGCCGTTGCAGTTTGTAAGCTCGTCAACATAGATAAATGATGGAGACATACCCTTAATGCGTGGCTCCACTGCTTCAGCGTAGGGTATGGATACAAGGAGAACCTTAGACCATCCGTTAAATCTATTGCCAATCCATAGGTGTCTGTCCTTAGTGTTGGGGTCCATCTTGGCATTCGTGTACTCTAACCCCATACCTTCTTTCCATTTAGGGAGCACGAGGGTTTCGAGGTCATGAAGGACACCTTCTTTTCCTGTCCTTATCGACGGGGATACCACTAGGGCTAGAGCGTTCTGGTTCTCATAGCAATGCCTTACCAGCTTATACAGCAGGCCCATAGTCTTCCCGCTGCCCTTCTCCCCGTAAGCTAAGAGAAACTTTGAGGTGTCCTCAAAGATCTTTTTCTGGGTCTTGTTTAGATCAGGATACCAGTCTCCATCAGCGTCGTTCGATGGCTGCTCAGGTGGCCTGTCAATAGCCGAAACAAAAGCATCTAATTCTTCTTCGTTATTCATCAGAAGATACGCTTACATTATCGGCTTCTATCTTAATTGCATTCACGATAGGCCTGAATCCCGGCTTACCCCTTGACTGTTCTCCTCCTGTGTTTTCTTGGAGTTTATGCTGTATTACAGCTTGAGTCATGGAAGCCTTCAGGGCTCTATCGTAGGTCCGTCCTTGAATCTCAAGCAACCTAGACCTATCTTGTCGGAGCATCTGCTCCTCTTCTAACGTCAAACCACCATCGTCTAGTCTGTCAGTTATCTCCTGAATACTAGCCATAATCTCCACAAAAGTCTTAGTCATACCGCCTCCGATAATCTCAACAGCTTTTGTGAAGTGTGTATTATGAAATTTATGTAGGGCATCAGCACTTTTTACGGCCAGTGGAGAGAGGCCGATTGATGTCAGTCCGTCTTTCAGGTTCTCATCTTCCTTCTTCAAGGCTTCAGCCACCTGTTGGTCCTGTAGTAAAACCTCCCCCTCCTTGGCTTTGGCTTGCTGCTCTCTGCCTAGCTCAACCATGTCCTGAGATTGAGGCTTATCTATATCCTTAGCCTCTTTAACCCTCCCTTTCTTACGCGAGTATTTAGCCCTTAACTCTGGGTCTTTATGGATCATACTCCGTAAAGCTCCATAGCTCATACCCAATAAAACTGCTGCTGCCTTTACGGAGCCGGACTCCTTTACAGCAGTGTCTATTTTAGATTTTAGTTCAGGACTTATGGATGTACCCTCTCGTGGTTGACGTGCTGCTGTGGCCCATGTTCTCTGCCACCTTAAGCTCTGCAAGCTCTTCTTGTAATCGTTTAATTAAACTCTCCTTCTCATCTACGAAAGTCCGCGATGCGTAGGTATGCCTAAGTCCGTGGAAGGTGTGACCTGCAAGGCCTGCCTTGTTGCAAATCTTCTTAAATTGAACAGAAAGTAATGCTCTTCTTGTTTTTGATAGGTAAATATCCCTGTTTTCTGGAAATAAATACTTAGGGCTTGATATACAAACATCCCTTAGCAGCCTCAATGTCCTGTCACTTAGGGTAAACGGGCCGACTCTCTTGTCTCTTTTGTCAGTCCATACTGTAAGCTGATCTCCATCAAAGCAATCCAGTTCAAGGCGGCATATGTCACCTAACCTCAGGCCTGTATCGAAGGAGAGGGAGGCGGCGAACCGCCAGAACACATCGTCTGTAGCGGCAACTATTGCGCTGACATCAGCCTCGCTAAACAGTTTCACCTCACGCTTCTCCTTCTGGGCGTGGCTAAGGATATCTTTGGATACGTCTACCCCCTTAGCTGGGTTGCCCACACGCCAACCCTCGTCGGCGCAGAACTCCATAAATGTCTTTATGGCAGAGAGGTATGTGCCTCTCGTGCTGGCCTTGATGTTTGACTTAGGATTGTTAACCCACTTTGATACATGTTCTAGGCTGACATAGGCAGGAGCCCTGTAGCCTAGCTTCATATCTAACAGCCACTTGCTGACGCAAATAATACTGTTATACTCTGTCTTTTTAGATCTTCCCTTGAGCTTGATCCTTTCTTCCCATCTCTCAAGGGCTTGACTTAATGTTACCTTTTTACCTGCAACTATTCGAGTAATAGCATCAGAGGTCAGGACTTGAGCCTGCGCTGCAAGTTCCAATGCCTCAATGTTAGACTCTTTGACCACTTCTTCTGCTCTGCTTTTGGATTTAACACGGGTAGAGATTTCTTTCTGCTTCCCGTCTGCTCCTCTTACTTTGCAATAATAATACCCATTAGGTTTTTTTACTAACTTCATTTTTATCCCCGTGTTCTTCCTTCCACCTCAGGAGAAAGTCCTCCTTCTGTGTGGATAGGTACTGCCTTAACATTTGATCCCTCACCGTAGCCTTACGTCTGACTATACGTTTCTTTAGGTTTGCTAACGATGGAGGGTACTTCTTCTTACTTAAAAGCTTAACCCTATGGCGCTTCATCTTGACTTCACTAGCCAGCTTTCTTGCCATAGGAACCTCTACCTCAAGCTCTGACTTTAGCTTCAGGACTGTATCCTCTCTAGCTTTCATCTTTTTAGCCCAAGAATCCTCAGCTTCTTGCTGTATTTTCAGCAATTTTTGAAGGGGCTCGTCATTATCGAAAGCCAACTCAAGCTTATCGTTTGGCACTTCGTATTGCATCTTTGCGGCTATCCATCCACTTAACAACCAATGGGTAGTAATAAGCCTCCCATTGGGGCGATCTCTTTAGATAGGTAAACTTAGGCCTCTTCCTCAGGTAGTCCTCTACACGCCTCATGTTAGGCTGGTTGTCAAAGTCACACCCGCAGGCCTGAATAAACCTTTTCATCTCGTCTACTTCTATTCCGTCCCAAGAAATTGATGCTGAGATTGCTTCGACTTTAGCCGGGGGAAGGCTTGATATGTCAGCAATCTCAGCAGTAGTTAAGGGCCGACCCCGCTTTTCTCTTGCGAGTAAACGGCATAGGACTGGGGGATACCTATCTAATCTGACCCAAAACATGGCTATTCTTCACATCGTCAGAACGATGTTTATATATACTATGTATAAGGTATAGACTGTCAACCCCTTTCCGCAATTTTGAAGAAGGGAAGCTCTCACCTTTCCACGTACCGCCTTGCCGTGCCTTGCACCTCCCCGCCTCACCAAACCAAAGCCTACCTCACCTCGTACCGCCTTGCCTGTCCTGACCCCGTCGCGCCGTGCCCCACCATAACAGGCCTCACCTCTCCATGTACCG
>VTLG01007938.1_pt1 | contig 21912 bp, 23 predicted proteins | sample 4694571 | NCBI WGS metagenome assembly VTLG01 (sample SAMN12604809, study PRJNA352737) | marine metagenome | biome: ENVO:00000447; feature: ENVO:00000209|ENVO:00000569|ENVO:01000036; material: ENVO:00002151; isolation source: viral sequences binned using virsorter ... | reverse complement strand
GGGTAATTTCGGACCACCAATTTTTTCTAGGCACAAAAATCAGGAAGTTGTTACATCAGTGAGAACAACAAATCCTCTTATTCAAGAAAGTCAGTAAAAATGCGGAATTATACCACATGTAACAAGATACGCTAATGTAACAAGCAATAGATTTGTTACATAAAAAGGGCAATGCCACTCATCACCAGAAAGCAAGCAGCAGAGGAGTTAGGGGTGACGGTGCAATCAATTTATATGTCGATAAAGAGGGGCAAATTAACGGCTATGGAAGATGCAGATGGAAACATTTTGATAAATAGCGACACTATGCGAGATGAGTTAAAGAAGAAATCAGCGGGTCAAAGAATTAAGAGGGTAGATCAGGGGAAAGTTCGTAATAGTAGTACAGACGATTTGATCCCTGAGTACGAAGAGAGCAGAGCTAGAACAGAATATTTGAAAGCTGAATTATTAGAGTTGGAACGAAAGCAGAAAGAAGAATTGTTGGTTCCAGCAGAGGACGTAAAAACAACATGGGTGAATATTATTTCTGTAGCAAGAACAAAGGTCTTAGGAATACCGTCAAAAGCAAAGCAGCGTATTCCAGATTTAGATACCAGTGCGATGACTTGTCTTGAGGATATTGTGCGTGAGGCATTAGAAGAGCTTGCGGTAACAGCATGAGTAGTGTTTTAAGTCTTCAACAATTTGCATTAGAAGCTTTCAGACCTCCTAAGAAGTTATCTCTTAGTGCATGGGCCAATGAGAATGCTTTCCTTTCCGCTGAATCTTCCGCAGAAGGTGGTAGGTGGCGCACATTGCCTTATCAGAAAGGAATTATGGATGCAATGACAGATCCGAATATTGAACAAGTAACGGTAATGAAATCAGCGCGTGTTGGATATACAAAAATTTTGAATCATTTGATTGCGTATCACATGCACCAAGATCCTTGTCCGATCATGCTTGTGCAGCCAACCTTGGATGATTGTCAGTCTTACAGTAAGGATGAGATAGCGCCAATGCTTAGGGATACTCCTTGTTTACAAGGTGTTGTTAGTAATCCTCGAGCTAAAGATGGTGATAACACGTTGTTAAAAAAGAATTTCCCAGGTGGAACGTTGCAATTAGTTGGAAGTAATTCTGCTAGAGGATTCCGTATGGTATCTCGTCGGATAGTGTTATTTGATGAAACAGATGGTTATCCTCCTTCTGCGGGAACTGAGGGTGATCAGATAAAACTAGGAATTAGAAGAACAGAGTATTATTGGAATAGGAAAATCGTTGCAGGTAGTACTCCTACTGTTGAGGACTTCAGTAGGATCGAACGACTTTTCAAAGATACTAATCAGCAGAGATATTTTGTCCCATGTCCAGAATGCAATCATTTTCAATATTTGCGTTGGGACAACATGAAATGGATCGACGATGATCCAAATACTGCTGCTTATGCTTGTGAATCCTGCGGTGTATTAATTCCTCACAGTAAAAAACGATGGATGATTGAACGTGGTGAATGGAGGGCGACTGCGGAGGGAAAAAGTAAACACGTTGGTTTTCATATTTGGGCTGCTTATAGTTACTCACCTAATGCAAGCTGGTCAAATTTGGTTGAAGAATGGCTTGCGTCAAAGGATAACCCCGAACAACTCAGAACCTATATCAACACAGTGCTCGGAGAAGTTTGGCAAGACGAATATGAAACGAAAATAGGAACTAATGCGTTAATGGAACGTGCTTCTTATGAGAGTTATAAGCAAGGAGTACCACCACGATCTGTTTTGATCTTGTTGGCAGGTATTGATACACAAGATGATCGACTTTCTTTATCTGTTTGGGGAGTAGGAAAAGGTGAAGAAATGTTTCTAATTGATCGAGTAAAAATATATGGAAGTCCATCACGTTCAGACGTATGGGAGCAGCTAGATGAGATTTTGACTTCTCCTTACAAGAATGAAGATGGTGTTGAAATGAAGATAGAAATCGCTGCTATTGATACTGGAGGTCACTTCACAGATGAGGTGTATCGTTACGCAAAAGATCGAATGAATTTGGGTGTGATTGCAATAAAAGGTGTTGCAAGATTGAAAAGTGATGTTTTTTTAAGTAAGCCAAATAAGATTGAAACAAATTCAATAGGTAGAAGTCTTAGAAAGAGTGTTTTGTTGTTTTCTGTCTCTGTTAATAAGATCAAAACTCATTTACATAGACGGTTAAAAGAAGCTGAACCAGGGAAAGGATACTTACATTTTTACCCAACTGTTACAAATGATTACTTTGAGGAATTGACGGCTGAAAGAGAGGTTCGTAAATCAAAGAACGGGTATTTATCGGAGAGAGTATGGATGAAAAAGAGTGGTGTAAGGAATGAAGCACTCGACGAAATGGTGTATGCCTATGCAAGTTTGCAGCGTCTTTATCAGATATATGATCGAAGAACTATATGGAATCAATTGGAAAGAAGGCGTGAAAAAGCAATGAAGAAGTTAGGAAAAGAAGGGATAAGTGAAAATAAACCAGTAGAATCACCATATAGACCTCCACAACGTCAAGTTAAACCTACTAAATCCTCTTTCGTAAGTAACTGGTGACTAATCCAACCATTCTTGTTCCTGATTTGATCTATCCAGCGGATACGGTCATTTTTGATGTCCCTGATTTCACCGATCCGATTGGTGATCCTGTAAACAACACCAATTACGCTCTTAATTGGTATGCCCGAACTAATACTGCTTCTGAAGGAGCAACAATCACGGGTGTAGATGAGGGTGCAGGTTGGAGAATCACAGTTCCGTCTTCAACTACAACAACATTTGACACAGGAACATGGACATGGCAAGCAATAGCTACTTACGGTTCAACTAGATATACAGCGGGCCGTGGTCAGTTCACTGTTAAGGCTTCTGCTTATTACATCGGGACTCCTGGTGCTTTTGATGATAGATCTCGTGCAGAAATTGATCTTGGTCATGTAGAAACTGCTATTCGTACCTTGGCGGAAGGTGGAATGGTTCAGGAATATGCAATTGGAGGTAGAAGTCTAAAGAGATATAAGATGGCTGAATTACTTCAATTAAAGGCAGAATTAGAAAATGAGATCAATATGGAAAGACGTAAAGAAAAAATGCGTCAGGGTCTTGGTAATCCTGGTCTTGCAAAAGTGAGGTTCAGTAACTAATGGCTATTTTCGGTTTTGGTCGCGTTAATTCGCTTAAAAGAGAGTTATTACAGGCTAAATCGCGTAATGCGAACCTAAAACGTGCTTATTCTGCTGCACAGAATAATCGTTTAACCTCTGATTGGGTACGACCTTCTACTTCTGCTGATAGTGAAGTTAAAGGCAGCATTAAAACTGTTCGTAATTCTGCAAGGGAGTTAGTACGCAATTCTGATTTTGCTAAGGCTGCTTTAAGGGCTATTAGGAACAATGTTGTTGGAACAGGAATAAAGAATCAAGCACAAGTTTCAATGAGGCGGGGTGATCGTCTTGCAGAAGAGGTTAATTCAAGAATAGAAAGGTCGTTTAAACGGTGGAGCAATGCTAAACGTTGTCATGTCGGAGGTAAATTATCTTGGTCAGAGATTCAAGGACTAAGTATTACTTCAATGCTTGAATCTGGTGAGGTATTTATTCGTCTTGTTAAGCAATCTTTTGGTGATAGTAAAGTACCTTTAGGACTAGAAATTATTGAATCTGATTTACTTGATGATGGATATAACACCATTTTAAAAAATGGTAATCAGGTAAGAATGGGAGTTGAAATAAATAAGTGGCAAAGACCAGTTGCGTATCATTTTTGGGATTATCATCCAGGTGATTATCAGTTCTCTTCTGTACCAAAAGAGTTAAAGAAAAGAGTCAGGATACCTGCTGAAGATATTATCCATCTTTATACGATGGAACGTCCTGGTCAGACCCGTGGAATGAGTGCATTTTCTTCCGCAATTATGCGTTTAAGAAACCTCAGTGGATATGAAGAAAGTGAAATTGTTGCTGCTCGTGCTACTGCGAGCATGATGGGTTTTGTTAAAACTCCAGATCAAGATCTTTTTGAGGATGGCAATTATGAACAAGAGTCAGTTTTAGATTTTTCTCCTGGTTCAATTAGGCGTTTATCGCCAGGTGAAGAGTTGCAATTCTTTTCTCCTAATAGACCTGATGATTCATTTACTCCTTTTGTGCAACAGATGTTGAGAGCTGTTGCTGCTGGAGTTGGTTGTTCTTATACGCAGGTTAGTTCTGATTTTTCTCAATCTAATTACAGTTCTTCTCGTCTTGAGATTCTTGAGACAAGAGCACATTATCGAACACTTCAAAATTATTTAATCGAAGCTCTTTGTGAAGTCGTTTATAGCAAATGGATTGAGATGGCAGTTATGTCAGGTGAATTAGATTTACCTGGATATGATACTGACCCAGAAAGATATGAAGATTGTAAGTGGATTCCACCTGCTGCTCAATTTGTCGATCCTCAGAAAGAAGCTGCTGCATATAAAGCTTTGATTCGTAGTGGTGTAATGACGTTATCCCAAGTAATTGCATTACATGGTGGAGATTTTGAAGAGCAAATGCATCAGCGTCAGCGGGAAGTTGAAGTAACTAAAGATTTAGGAATTGTTTTAGATACTGATCCATCTCAAGTATCGGATCAGGGTAATATGCAATCTGATGGGAAAGAATCAGGAACAAAGTCAAAAACACCAAATAACTCTAATGAGGCAGAATTAGACTAATATTGACAAAAGTTCTTTAGTGGAATTATGAGAGGCAAACAAGCCGCAAAGCGGAAGGCTTATAAAACTAAGCCTAAAGGTTTTGCTGCTGCACGATCATCCGCTGTCGCAGACCCTCCTATAGAGGTTGTTGAAGAGACAGTTGTTGAAGAAGTAGCAGAGCAGGAACGTGATTTCACATCTGAATCCCACAAAAGAGCACATACGACTCAATTTGTTCGCGCTAAGGATGAAGAACGTGTAATTGAATTCCCATTTGCTAGTGAAGAGCCAGTTGAGCGAATGTATGGCAATGAGATATTAGAAATTAGTGAAAGAGCAATGGATATGTCTCGTTTAAATACGGGTGCTCCATTACTTTTTCAACATGACACCGATAAAATAGTCGGTGTTGTTGAACGTGCTTATATAAAAGATAAGCGCGGTTTTGCACGCGTTCGACTCGCTAATAACGAGTTGGGACGCGAAATGCAAGAACTTATTTCGGATAACATTATTCGGAATGTAAGCTTCGGCTACAAGATCAATGAAATGGAGGCAGACAAGTCAACATCACCTGTGACTTATCGCGCAACCGATTTCCAACCTTTTGAAATCAGTTTGGTCACAGTGCCAGCAGATTTTAAAAATGTTGGCATTGGTCGTGCTCTTACTAATAATGAGAGCAAAAAGACGGCCTCAGCCGTTCAGTCAACCCCTAAGGAAAAAGCTCCAATGGAACCTACCCTCAATGAAGAGGCTATCCGAGCTGAGGCTGCTACAGCCAAAAGCAAGGAAGTCGCTGAAATGTTTGCACTTGGTAAAAGAACCAAGAATGTTGAATTAGCACAAGAGTTTATTTCTAACTCTCGTAGCCTTGAAGATCTTCGTACAGCCATCCTTGACAAGGTTGGTATAGAAGAAAAGCCAGTTAATCCTAAAGATGCTGAGATTGGTCTTGGTGAGAAGGAAGTTCGTAACTTCTCTTTCATTAAAGTCCTTAATGCTCTTGCTCATCCTCAGAACAAAGACGCTCAAAGAGCTGCTGCTTTTGAATTCGAAGTTAGTAGAGCTGCTCAGGAAAAATCAGGTAAGGAGTCACAGGGTTGTTTGATTCCTGCTGATGTACTTGGTTACGGAAAAAGAGATTTAGTTGTCGGCACTGCATCATCAGGTGGTGATTTGGTTGAGACAGAATTACTTAGCGCTTCATTTATTGATCTGCTTCGTAAGTCTTTAGTCTTGCAATCAGCAGGTGCGAATGTTCTAACTGGATTACAGGGAATGGTTGCAATTCCCAGGCAGTCTGGTGGTGCAACTACATATCATGTTGCTGAAAATTCAAACATAACTGAATCTCAGTTAACAGTTGACCAGGTAAGTTTGCAGCCTCGTACCATAGGTGCTCTTACTGATTATTCCAGGCGTCTACTTCTTCAGTCTTCAATTAGTGTTGAGAATCTTGTTCGTCAGGATTTAGCTCAACAGATTGCTATCGAGATTGAGAATCAGGCTATTAACGGTGTTGGAACACAGAGCAAGCCTCTTGGAATCCTCAATGTAACTGGCATTAACACTGAATCAGGTGTTGCCGCATTCAGTGATTTTGTTAACGCTGAAGCTGCATTAGGTACAGACAATGCTTTACAAGGCAATCTTGGTTATTTGATGAATTCTGCATTACGTGGAACATTGAAAACAACTGAGAAAGCTTCTGGTACTAATGGAATCTTCGTTTACGAAGGTAACAACACTATCAACGGTTATCCTGCATACGTTTCAAACTCAATGCCTAATAGCACTGCTGTTTTTGCGAACTTCAGTGATATTCTCATTGGTCTTTGGTCTGGATTAGATATCATGGTTGATCCTTATACTGGATCTGCTGCTGGTACTGTTCGCGTAGTTGCTATGCAAGATTACGACGTAGCTGTTCGTCATCCAGAGTCCATTTGTAAGCTCTCTTGATTCTTTAGGAGCCTCTTATTCTTATGCGTATTGAAATACTTAAGTCAACAATTGTTGACATGAATCCAGTTAGTGTAGGCGATCTCGTCGAGACTACTGAAAGAGCAGCCTTGATGTTAATTCGGATGGGTAAAGCAAAAGAGGCTCCTTTGAGTCAGACTGTTGTTATTACATCTGATGTTGAAGAAACATCAGTGAAGAAAAAACCAACTCCCAAAAAGAAAAAAGCCAATGGCGATTCTCAATCTGGGGTCTAAGACAACTCATGTTGCTCTTAGAGCCAATTCATTAGGCAACAGCACTGCGACTGGCTCTGCTGTTGACCTTGTTGCCTACGAAGGCGACATGATTGTTTTTCTAGATGCTTCTGCTGGAGGATCTGGAATTACTTATGCAGTCAAATTAACTGAGTGTGACACCTCTGGTGGTACTTACGCAGACGTTTCTTCAGGGGCGTTTGATACGAGTTCTGCAAATACTGCAACTGCTCAGAAGATGACCTTGAACACCAACGACCTTAAGCGCTACGTCAAATGCGTAGTGACCGTTGCTGGTGGAACAGGCACAGGCTACGTTTCTGTGAATGCTTTTGCTTCTGAGAAGTACGGAGCTTAATTAAATGGCGTTTGTCGAGACTCCTAATGCTTTCCTTGCTGATTTTGGTAAAACATGCCAGATCGGTAGTGGATCGACTTTTAAAGGAATTCTCGAATCGCCAGCAGATGTCATTGCGGGAGGCATGGTGGTTTCAAGGGAGTATCAGCTAATTGCTAAAACTTCTGATGTATCATCTGCCTCTCGTGGCACTGCAATCACTGTTGATTCAGTCAATTACACGGTAAGAGAAAATTTACCTGTAGATGACGCAGTTTTTTCTGAGCTATTACTTAGCAAGGTCTAATGGCTGATACACGTAGAGAATTAATCCTTGCTCGTCTTAAAACTAATTTAGATGCAATATCTGGTGCAACTGTTTATAGAAGCAGGGTTGAACCTCTTGCACGTTCTGAGGCTCCAGCGATAATTATTGAACCTGTTTCAGATCAACCTACAGATAATAATTTCTACGACAAATTAGATTGGACAATGCGCGTGAGAGTTAGCACAATTGTTCGTGCAGCATTGCCTGATGATGTTTCAGATACTTATACACAAGCAGTACATTTAAAGTTAATGGCTGATCAAACTGTTAATACTTATGCGCTTGATTTAACACCTGATAGAACAGAATTTAGTTTAGTCGAGGCAGATATTCCGTTAGGAATTATCAGCCAAGACTTCCTAGTGCGTTATCGTACTAGTAGGACTGATTTAACTTCTAGCTAAATCATGGCTAAAATTGAAAAAGAAATTCCTAATCCTGGTGCAGGTGGAACCTATGTGTTCGATCCTAAGACTGGGAAAAGTAAACTGATTCCAGAAACCGACACCCCAACAAAGGAAAATGGCTCTAACAAGAAAGACTTGGTTAATAGCCAAGATTGAATCATCCTACGGAACTGATCCTTCTCCTGTAGGTGGCTCTAATGCTATTCAGGTTTCAGGTGTTGAATTAACACCAATTGAATCTGATAATGTGCAAGCGGCTGCATTCCAAGGTTTTCTTGGCAATAGCACAAGAGGTACTCTTGTTGCCAATAAGCGTGTCAGCGTTAGTTTCGACGTTGAGCTTTCTGGATCGTCGAGCGCTGGTACAGCTCCTGGGTATGGCCCGTTATTGAAATCTTGTGGGCTTTCAGAGACTGTAGTTAGTTCTACAAGTGTTACTTACGCGGGTGTATCAGCTTCTTTTAGTAGTTGTACGATTTACTGCTTCTATGATGGCACTCGTCATAAAATCACAGGCGCACGAGGCACTGTTTCCTTCAATTTAACGGCAGGACAGTTCGCTTCTGCTAGTTTCCAATTTCAGGGCAGATACAGTGCTCCAGATGGTACGGCAATGTCTGGTACATGGACACTTGCCAATCAAGCTGCTGCATTAGAAGTTAACGACGCTAATGTGACCACGGCAACTTTCCACGGTGCAACATCTCAAAGGATCGAATCGTTTGAGTTGGCTTTAAATAATGAAGTCACTTACAAGGAAACTGCCTCAAGCAAGGAAGTTTTAATTGTTGATCGTGCTCCTGGGGGAACGGCTGTGATTGAAGCTCCTGCCATTGGAACTACTGATTATTTCGCTAAGGCTGCTGCGGTAGCTACTGGGAATACAAGTGTTGTTATTGGCGGCACTGCTGGCAACATCGTTACAATCAATGCTCCTCAGACTGATATTACTGGTGTTTCGTATGGAGATACTAATGGGGTTAGGTCTTTGAGCCTGCCGTACTTGGCACTTCCTACAACTGCTGGTAATAATGAGATCAGTTTAGTTTACACCTAGTCCTATGGCTTTTGTCCTTAAGAAGAGCACATCTATTGCTTGGCCTGTCACTGTAAGAAAGCCTTCTAATGGTGGCAAGTTCAAAGAACATAAACTAACTGCTCTTTTTAAGGAAATTGGTCGTAAGAAATTCGATGAATTAGTTGAAGCAGGAGATGAAGCGCTAACTGATGAAATCCTTGTTGGTTGGGAGGATATTAATAATGAGCAAGGTGAAGTCATTCCTTTTAATGATGAAAATAAAAAGATGTTATTAGACGATTTCACCGTTATGAAGGCAATTATTGAAGCTTATGGAAAGATGATGACGGGGGGCGCTGAAAAAAACTAGAAGAGGCTGCTAGATATTGGGTGCAAGGTGGATTTGTTGATGATCGGATAGCTTCATTAGAAGCATTTGGAGCAACACCTGAGCAAATAGCAGCCGCAAAAGATCAACAAGAAGCTATTCAATCTGATTTTGAAGTATGGAAAGAAAACTGGGAAATAGTAGGAATTTTTATACGTTTATCAACTCAATGGCATGTAAGTATGAGTGGTATGACAGGATTAAATTATTCATCTCTCGAATACCTATGTAGACTGTATGAAGTAGAAGATCCTGTTATTCTTTTCGAGGGGATTCAAGTCATGGAAATGGCAGCTTTGACCTGTATGCATAAGAAAAATCAATGACTTCTGCTGTAACTGAATTAAAAGTAAAAGTTGGGGTTACTGGTGATAAGAACCTCACAAGACTTTCTAGATCCTTATCGAATTTAGGTAGAGATACAGCTAAGGCTAATTTTAACTTCAAGCGTTTTAGTGCTGTTCTACAAGAAAAAGAGAAAAGAGCAGTTAAAAGTGTTAATACAACAAGGCAGTTTTCAGCAGCATGGAGAGAACTTGCTAATAGCGTAAGGATTGGAAGCAATGAATTTAAGATTGCAACAGCAGAAGCAAAAAGACTTGATGCTCAATTAGCGAAGGCGCAAGCTCGTAAGGGGATGAGCCTAGGTGGTATGGCTAGAGGTGCTGGTGCGGTAGCGGCCGCTGGTGTTTTTGGTGGGCCTGAAGGTGCTGTTGGTGCTGGTATTGGTGCAGTGATGGGAGGAGGGCCAGTCGGAGCTGCCGTTGGTGGTGCGATTGGTGCTCAGGTTGGAATGGTTCGTCAGGCTATTGGTGCTACTGCTGAATACTCTGCTGCTTTAGCAAGACAAAGAAAAGCACTAAGGCTTGTTATTGGGGATACTAATGCGTATGCAAAATCTCAAACATTTTTAGAACAAAAAAGCAAGAAATTAGCAATACCTCAAGATGTCATAGTCAGGCAATTTACTGCGTTAACTGCATCTGTTAAAGGTGCTGGTCATAGTGTCGAAGATGCACAGAAAGTATTTGAATCTATTGCTTCTGGTATTCGAGGTACAGGTGGATCATTAGAAGACATGAGAGCAGCGATGGTTGCAACTGCTCAGGTCTTCTCTAAAGGAAAGGTAAGTGCAGAAGAATTAAGACAACAGTTAGGTGAACGTTTACCAGGTGCATTTACGATTTTTGCTGAATCAATGGGTAAGACCCCAGCGGAATTAGATAAGGCATTAGAGCAGGGACAAGTCACGTTGAATGACTTTATGAAATTCTCTGAAACTTTATTTAAAAAGTATGGGAAAAATGCAGAGATATTAGCAGCAGGTCCAGAAGCAGCAGGGGATAGACTAGCAACTGCAATGAGTGAATTTAAAGATAATATAGGTCAATTGTTGCAACCTATTGGGGCGGCTTTTCAAGATACTTTCACGGATATTATTAATGCAATTAATCCTGCTATTAAAGCATTTGTTGAGTTTCAAAATAAAACTAAGATTGCTTCTATGGAAGCTGAGATTGTCAAATTACAAAAATCTCTTGATACAGGGCAAAGGATGGTTCGTGGTGGGCAATTGCTTGGTGATATCCCTGTTCAAGTAGACAGGAACTGGAAAGGAGTGCCATACAAAACGGAATCAATGCAGATTCAGGAACAAATAGAGTTATTGCAGGGTAAATTAAACATTTTAAAAGGTATTAAAGAGGAACAAAAAGATTTAGAAGAGGGAACTAATGATCTTGGTCAGACTAGCGTTAAGGTTTGGGAGAATATGAAGGGTGGTGCTCAGAAATACTTGGAGTCAATTAAAGATGTAGCTACTCAAATCCAAGATGCAATGCAAAATGCTTTCAAAGGAATGGAAGATGCCTTAGTTGATTTTGTGATGACAGGTAAATTGAAATTTAATGAGTTTGCTCTTTCTGTTCTTAGAGATATCACGCGAATAATTGTTAGACAACAAATAATGATGCCTATATTGGGTGCGATGGGTATTAAGCCAAATGCTAAAGGTAATGTTTATGGTCAGAACGGAATAGTACCTTTTGCGCGAGGAGGTGTAATTAACAAGCCAACTATTTTCCCCTTTAAGAATGGCATAGGATTAATGGGTGAAGCAGGGCCAGAAGCAATAATGCCCCTACGTCGAGGGCCAGGTGGTCGTTTAGGTGTTGAATCTTCTGGAGGTGGAATTGGTGATATTAATGTCAGTGTTGATGCTTCAGGGTCTTCTGTTGAGGGTAATGGAGATCAAAGTAGGGAACTTGGTAGGTTGATTGGTGCTTCTATTCAGGCAGAATTGGTTAGACAAAAACGACCTGGAGGTTTACTTGCATAATGGCTACTTTTGACGATTCCACTGTTGGTACAAGTACAGGCGGTACAACACCTGATTTTAAAATTAGGCGTACTAGTAATCCTAAATTAAGGACAGCTCAGTTCAATGATGGTTATCAACAAAGAATTAAGTTTGGTATGAATGTTAATCCTCGTAAATGGAGTTTGGTCTGGACCGCAAAAGATGAAACTGATGCTGATGCAATTGAGGCGTTTTTTGATGCGAGAGTATCTGATGCTGCTTCTTTTGATTGGACTCCACCAAATGAATCAAGTTCGAGTAAATGGATTGTTGAAGGTAAATGGGAGAGGAGTCTAGATTACGCAAATATAAGTACGATTAGAGCTACATTTCAAGAAGTATTTGAGCCATAAATGCCAGTTCCTATATCTGAGCTACAGAAGGCAAATCCGAGCAACATTATTGAGTTGTTTGAGTTGGAATTGAATACTACTCAACATGGAGCGACCACCGTTTATCGCTGGCATGATGGGGTTAGTGAATTTAATAATAAAAATATCATTTTTGGAAATCAAGAATATATAAGAATGCCTATTCAATGTGAAGGTTTTGCTTATGACGGAAAACAATTACCAAGACCGACATTAGCTATATCTAATATATTAGGTACAATAACAACTATTTTGCTAACACTTCCTCAAGGACTAGAAGGAGCCAAAGTTACTCGTATAAGGACACTCGAGAGATATATTGATAATGGTAACTTTGAGCCAGATTATATATCACCAGAATCATCTATTACAGAATATATTCTTACAGAAGATGATTTTCAGATTTATCAGGAAGAACAACCGAATCCACATGGAACTCCAGATAGTTCTCAAAAATTTCCTCTTGAAGTGTTTTTTGTTGATAGGAAAAAGTCTGAGAATAGAGAATCTGTCATTTTTGAATTAGTTGCCAATTTTGATCTTCAAGGAGTTAAAATTCCTAAAAGGCAGATATTACCTGCTGATTTCCCTGGCGTTGGATCTTTCTATTCGTGACTTGGAAAAACGATGCTTTAAAACATGCAAAAGAAGCTGATCCTAAAGAAGCTTGTGGTGTAGTAGTGGTTGTAAAAGGGAAGGAGAAATATTGGCCTTGTAAAAATTTGGCAACAAGAGCAGAAGATCAGTTTATTTTAGATCCTTTAGATTATGCAGAAGCAGAAGATACAGGAGAAGTAGTTGCTATTGTTCATAGTCATCCAGTAACAAGTCCAATACCTTCAGAAGCAGACAAGGTTGCTTGTGAGAAAACAGGATTGAAATGGTATATTATTCAACCTAATTTACAAGTATGGTTTCTTTTTGAGCCATGTGGATATAAGGCTCCTCTTATAGGAAGACAATGGGTTTGGGGCGTTAATGATTGTTGGTCACTTTGTCGAGATTATTATCAGCAAGAATTAGGAATTGAATTAATTGATTGGGATAGACCAAATGATCCTGATGAGTTTATAAAAAATCCTACATTTAATGCTTGTTTTGAAGCAACAGGTTTTAGAGAATTAGAACCAGACGAAGAATTAGAAAAGGGTGATTTGTTATTAATGAGTATTCATAGTCTTGGCTTAAATCATATTGGGGTATTTCTTGGAGAAAATGTTGTACTTCACCACCTTGAGAAAAGATTGAGTAGTCGTGACTTATTAGACGAATGGCTATTAAAATGTATTGGTAGGAGGATTCGTTATGTTGCGTAAAATCAGACTATACGGAGAACTTGCAAAGGCAGTAGGAGAAAGAGTCCTCTATGCAGATGTGCGTTCTGCTGCTCAGACAGTAAGATTTTTAATTGCAAATTGGCCTGAATTAGAAAAACATATATCTGAACGTTCTTATAAAGTTACTGCTGACGAATGGGAATTAGATGAAACAGAGTTAAACTATCCGATTGGAAATAGTGATATTAAGATTATCCCTGTTATTGGAGGTGCAGGAAATAATACGACGAAAATAATTATAGGTGTTGCTTTGATTGGAGCTGCAATCTTTATTCCTGGGGCAGCTCTTTTCGCAGGTGGAACGCTTGGTTTTGGAGTTACTGGAACAGGTATGGCAGCAACAGCACTTGCATTTGCTGGGAACGTAGGACTTTTAATGGCAATATCGGGTATTGCTGGTTTGTTGTCTCCTGTTCCAGATGTTGATGAAGGAGGTCAAGACCCAAGACGTTCATTTAGTTTTAGCGGGATTCAAAACACATCTCGAGCTGGTGTTGCTATACCCGTGATATATGGACAAGTTCTAACTGGCTCAGTGGTTATTTCCGCTGGTGTTGACACAGTACAGGTGGAAGTATGAAAAAGATTATTGGTTCTGGTGGTGGTAAAGGTGGTGGTGGTGGGAATAAGACCCCTTATGAAGCTAAGGATAATTTAGATTCAAAGCAATTCGCAAAGGTGTTGGATTTGATAGGTGAGGGGGAAATATCGGGTTTGGTTGACGGGGCAAAATCAATCTTTTTAAATAACACTCCTTTGCAGGACTCAAATGGTAGCTATAACTTCAAGGATGTTAGTTATGAAGTAAGAACAGGTACATCCAATCAAACTTATATACCCTTAACAACTAATACTGAGACGAGCAAACCAACTGGTCTTTCTACGATCATCAAGGCAACACCAGGAGTTGTTCAAATAACAGATAGTGATGTTGATGCAGTTAGGCTGACGATTTCTGTTCCTGCTTTACAAAGGGTGACAGATGAAGGTGATATCTATGGAACATCTATTGAATTTAGGATTGAAGTTCAATATCAAGGAGGTAGTTATGCGACCGTTATAGATGGGAATAATGGAACAATTTCAGGAAGAACGGCTGATTTATATCAAAGGGATTATTTAGTAAAACTTTCTGGAAATTTTCCAGTTAATATAAGACTTACAAGAGTGACGGATGACAGTAGTACTTCAAGACTTACAAATGCTTTTCAATGGAATACTTATACAGAGATTAAATATAATAAATTAACTTATCCCAATACTGCCTTAGTTGGTATTCGTGTTGATGCAGAGCAGTTCACATCTGTGCCATCTAGGAAATATTTAGTAAAAGGAATTAAAGTTAAAATTCCTCATAATGCAACTGTAAGATCTGATGGAAGTTTATCTTATAGTGGTACATTTAACGGGACATTAGGTGCAGCACAATATACAAATGATCCTGCTTGGTGTTTATTTGACTTGCTCACTTCCTCTAGGTACGGAACTGGAGATCACTTGGTAGAAGGGGATTTAGACAAGTTTTCTTTTTATTCAGCGTCAAAATATTGCAGTGATTTAATTGACGATGGAACGGGTACAGGTAATACTGAGCCGCGTTTTTCATGTAATGTAAGTATTCAAAATAGACAAGAAGCTTATAATGTTATTAATCAATTATGTTCTGTAATGAGGGCAATGCCTTATTACAGTGCGGGAAGTTTTACTATCACTCAAGATAGTCCTGCGGATGCAAGTTATTTATTTACTATTGCAAATGTTTTAGAGCCTGGTTTCACTTATTCGAGCACAAGTCAAAGAGTGCGACCTACTGTTTGTGTTGCTAAGTATTTAGATTTAGAAACAAGAGATATTAATTATGAAGAAGTTGTTGATGCAGCAAACCAAACAAGATATGGAACAGTTGTTAAAAATATTGATGCGTTTGCGTGTACTTCTAGAGGGCAAGCAAATCGTTTGGCAAAATGGTTCTTATATATGGAGAATGTTGAGCGAAATGTAATAAGTTTTTCTACTAGTATTGATGCAGGGGTAACGGTTAGGCCAGGACAAATTATTGAAGTTGCTGATCCTGTGAAAAGTGGGGAAAGGAGGGGTGGTCGTATAAAAGCTGCAACAACAACAATAATTACTCCAGATGATATAACAGGAATTGTTTATTCAACAGGTGCGACTTTATCTGTATTAATGCCAGATAATACAATTGAAACCAAAACAGTGACAGGGTTAGGTGGGAATGTATTTAATTTAAATTCTGCGTTATCTACAACTCCTAATGTAAATAGTGTCTGGGTTTATCAGACAATGAGCATTCAAACTTCTACATGGAGAGTATTAAGTGTTGAGGAAAAAGATAGAACAAATTATATGATTAATGCTGTTGAATATAACTCTGGTAAATATGCACATATAGAGTCGAATATTGCATTAGTTCAGAGAGATATTACCGATCTGAATATTCCTCCTGCTGCACCTACTGATCTTGTCGCTGAAGAGGTTATCTACGAAAATACAGGTATTGCAAGAGTGAAAATTATATTGAGTTGGACTTCTGGGTTGAAAACTCAAAATGTCACAGTAGAACCTACGGATAATGCTGTTGTACGTTGGCGGTACACAACAGGAAATACCAATTGGATAACAAGGACAGTTGAGGGAAGTAAAGGTTATGAAATTTTAGATACTGTTGCTGGTAATTATGAGATTGAAGTTTATAGCTTGAGTGCTTCTGGTTTGAGATCAACAACAGCGGCTGCCTTGAATCCTTTTATTGCTAAAGGAAAAACTGCTGACCCAGCTAATGTTACTGGTGTTTCGTTATTGCCGATTGACCAGTCAAGTGCAATGTTGAGTTGGACAAGAGCAACTGAACTCGATGTTTTACTTGGAGGAGCAGTCTTAATAAGACATTCAGTATTAACAACAGGGGCACAATGGCATAACAGTCAACAGATTATTGCCAATGCAACAGGATCTCAAACACAAAAACTTGTACCGCTACTTCCTGGCACGTACTTATTAAAGTTTCAAGATGATGGTGGTAGAGAGTCACCTGCACCAGGATCTGCTGATTCTGACTGGAATAATACAAGAGTTATTACAACAGCAGTTGCTCCTACAGAACGTTTAAGAGTTTCTACTGTTGATGAACATACAGGTAATTTCCAAGGGTCGAAAACAAATACAGTTTACAACTCTACTACAGACGCATTGGAGTTGACTATCACCAACAATGCTGCGGCAGCTAGTGGGGAATATGCTTTCAATACAACTGTTGATTTAACACAGGTTTATGATGTTAATCTTCAAAGAAATATCAAATCAAATAGTTATTTTTTGAATAGTTTATGGGACGCAAGAACAGCCTTAATTGATACATGGGGTGATATTGATTCAGTTGCTGCTGGTACATCTCAAGCAACGAAATGTAATTGTTCGACTCATGTCAGTACAACTGAAGACGACCCTGCAAGTGGTGGAGCGACATGGACGGCTTATCAGGAATTTAGTAATGTTTTGGTTCGTGGAAGAGGATTTAGATTTAAAGCAGAGTTGACAAGTACAGATACAAACCAGAATATTTCTGTTCTTGAATTAGGTGCATTTTTAGACTTACAAGGAAGAGTTGAATCAATATCTACTCCTGTCACAACAGGTTCTTCTGCTTATACAGTTACCTTTACAAATCCTTTTAGACAAACTCCTAATGTTGCGATTACTCCAACAGGGCAACAAACAGGTGACTTTTATGAATTAGCAAGTATCACAAGAACAGGATTTCAGGTAACATTTAAGAATGGTAGTAGTGCTGTAGCAAGGCCATTCGTTTGGTCAGCCACAGGATTTGGTAAGGAGCCAACTTAAATGAGTCCTCAAGGCGATCTGGTTGTAGCAAATGCAAACGGAGCCACATTCCGTTCAGACATGAATGACCAGTTGATGGCACTGGGTACGTTATCTAGTGGGTCGTCTGCACCTGGTACAGCTTATGCTCATCAACTCTGGGCAGATACAAGTACAAATAAATTAAAGATTAGGAATGGTGCTAACAATGCGTGGTTAGAGGTAGGAGATTTAACAGCAGCAAATTTAGCTTTAGCAACAGCAGCCTCACCTACTTTCAGCGGAACAGTTACCTCTGGTGGTGATTTAACCATGAGTGGTACTGGTAAATTGAAATTACCAGCGGGAACTACTGCTCAAAGGCCCACTGCTGTTACAGGTGCTATTCGTTTTAATACGAGTTTGACGTTATTTGAAGGATATAACGGAACTGATTGGGACCCTTTTGGAGCTGGCGCACCAGTCGGGGCTGTTATTGCTGTTGCTGGATCGTCTACACCAACTGGATATTTAGCATGTAATGGAGCTGCGGTTAGTCGTTCAGCTTATGCTGATTTATACCAGCAGTGTGGAACCACGTATGGAAGTGGTGATGGATCTTCAACTTTCAACGTTCCAGATTTAAGGGGGTATTTCATTAGAGGTTGGAACGCAGGTGGTGGGAATGCGGGGAATATAGATAGCGGGCGTAATATCGGTTCAATTCAGAATGATCAAAACAAAGAACATACTCATACAATTGATATTGACGACCCTGGGCATAAGCATGAAATTTATGGTGGAGGGAATGATGATGATGGTGGGCCGAATCAAACAGGTAGTAATGATACAAGTACACTAAATAATATGGGAAATGCAACAACAGGAATTACCGCAGATGCACAGGACCAAGGTGGAACTGAGGTTAGAGTAAAAAACATAGCTATGTATTACGTCATCAAGTATTAAATTATGGCAAACCGCAAGATATCAGATTTTACTGCTTTAACGGCTCCAGCGTCGTCAGATGTATTGCCAATTATTGACATTAGTGAGTCAGCAGCAGCAGATAAAAACAAAAAAATTACTTATGCAAATTTACTAAGTAAAGCGCCTGATGGTTCTGCGGGTACTCCATCTATTTCCTTTCTTTCTGACCAAAATTCAGGAATTTCAGGCGGTGCAGACACCCTAACTTTTAGCACTGGTGGAATAGGAAGATTAACAATTAGTTCTGCTGGACTTGTTACTATTGGCGGTTCATTAAAAGTAGGAGGTACAACAACAACAATTAACTCAGTTGATATATCAACAAAAGACCGCAATATTCATTTAGCTAAAGTCGCTGCTGCAAGTTTCACAGGAAATATTGCTGCGGGTGCTGCCACAATTACAGAGTTAAGTACTACAGATAATCTTGCTCCTGGTGTTGTAGTTACTCTCTCTTCAGGTGGAGAAAATGTCACATTAGGCAGTGGAGTCAAAGTTGTTACAGTTGATAGCACAACTCAAGTCACACTAGACACGAATTTTGGTGGTTCGGGTACAGCTACAGGTGCAACTCTTGCAGCAGGTGGGCCGACAAATGTGACTGCTGATGGAGGTGGCTTAACTTTAGAGGCAGGGAGTGATACAGACAAGACTTTCAATTGGGTCAGTACTACAAGTTCATGGACATCATCAGAAAACCTTAATCTTGCATCAGGAAAAGTTTTAAAGATTGCTGGTACTCAGGTTCTATCTGCTACGCAATACACAGGTAATGCTGCAACGGCATCATCCGTAACTAATCTGACTGTTGCTGCTGAATCTACCGACACTTCTTGTTCAGTTGTCTTTACTACGGGACCGAGTGGAGCATTACCACCAAAGACGGCAACAACTTTAACTTTTAACTCCAACACGGGCGCATTAACAGCAACTTCATTTGTTGGTGCATTAACAGGAAACGTCACTGGAAATGCGTCTGGATCATCAGGCTCATGTACTGGAAATGCTGCGACTGCAACTGCATTAGCAACAGCGAGAACTATTGGTGGTGTGTCTTTCGATGGAAGTGCCAATATCGACTTGCCAGGGGTAAATGCGGCTGGCAATCAGAGCACTTCAGGAAATGCTGCAACTGCAACAGAAGCAACTAACGTTACTGTCACTGCTAACAACTCAACAGATGAAACTGTTTACCCTGTTTTTGTTGATGGAGCTACTGGAACACAAGGAGCTGAAACAGATTCAGGTTTAACTTATAACCCTTCGTCAGGACTGCTTACTTCCACAAGTTTTGCGGGTGCGTTAACTGGAAACGTAACTGGGAATTGCTCAGGAACGGCTGCAACAGTTACGGGCGCAGCTCAAACAAATATCACATCAGTTGGAACACTTACAGGGTTAACAGTTAGTGGCGATATTTTGATGAGTGGAACAGGTTGTATTGACGTTCCAGCGGGTACGACTGGACAAAGGCCAGGGTCAGCAAACACGGGAATGTTCCGTTATAACTCAACGACCTCACAGTTTGAAGGTTATACAGCATCAGGCTGGGGAGCTATTGCAGGTGGTGGTGGTGGCTCTACTAATACAGATTTTCAATATTTAGCTCTTAGAAATGCAGCGAATAATGGTGCAGCTTCTTATCCTGGCGCTGATTTTACTTTAGTAACTTCAGGAACAACAAGCGCAATCAGTCCAACAGCAGCTAATGCTTTACTTGTTAGTTATGGAGGTGTAATTCAGCAGCCTAATACAGGCACATCGACTCCTACAACAGGCTTCGCAATTTCAGGATCAACAATAAAATTTGGGTCAAATATTGCAGCGGCCCCTGATTTTATTATTTATCAGAAGAACGCAGGCATCGGAACGCCTAGCGATGAGACAGTTACAGAGGCGAAATTAGATGCAAACGCACCAACAAATGACTATGTATTAACGGCTGATTCAACTGCAAGTAGTGGATTCAAGTGGGCGGCAACAGGTGTACCAACTTCAATAACGGTAGCGGCTGAATCTACTGATACTTCTTGTTCTCTTTTGTTTGCTACGGCTGCTAGTGGAAATCTTGCTCCTAAAACAGCAACAACCCTGACGTTTAATTCCAATACTGGGGCGTTAACTGCTACATCCTTTGTAGGTGCTTTAACAGGGAATGTTACGGGTAATGCTTCAGGATCGTCTGGATCTTGCACAGGCAACGCAGCAACAGCAACAACTTCTGGTCATGTAACTGTTACAGATAACGAAAACACAAATGAAAATAATTTAATTCCTTTTGTAGAAGATGCTGCAAGTTCAACGGGTAGTCACGGTCTGGAAATGGATGGTGATTTCCATTACAACCCAAGTACAGGAACAGTTACGGCAACTGCATTCGCTGGATCTGGTGCAAACTTAACGGGTATTGCTTCTACTAGTTTGGATGGCTGTGGTTATCAAAATGACCAGACAATTAGTTCAGGAACATATACAATTGCAGCAGGTAAAGGGATGCACTCCGTTGGCCCTATCACCAATAACGGAACTGTTACCGTGAATGGTGTTTGGGTTATCAGCTAAAATTAACTTATGGCAATTGTTCTTGATGGTTCTAGTTCAGCGGGGCTTTTAAACCTCGGAACTAATGGGACTATTTCAAATTTAGCCGTAGGAGGTTTACCAGACGGCATAGTAGATACAGATATGATTGCTGCTAATGCAGTAACAGCAGCTAAAAGAGGTGCAGGTGCAATTCTTCAAGTAATTGTCGTAACAAAAGCAACCTCATTTGGGACTACAAATACAAACCACAATGGATCACATCCTTTAGGTGACAATATTGGGGGTTTGACTGCAGATATTACAATGACTAATGCTAGCAATAAAGTATTAGCAATGCTTAGTGGTAGTGTTTCTAATTCTGATACAGATTATTATTCATATTTCTTTTTATACCGAATAACTTCTAGCGCTTTTACTTGGTTAGGAAGTTCTGTAAATAAAACTAGATCAGGAGCACATGCAACAGACGATTTAGTTATTAATAGACTTGATACACCTGGAGCAGGTACTCATACGTATCAAGGTAGGATGGCTGCTGAAGGTAATACAGCATATTTAGGTCAAGGTCAAAGCATGACTAGTGGGGCAAATGATGATCGAATAGGAGATGGTAATTTAATCTTAATGGAGATAGCAGTATGAAGTATGATTTCGACGCTATTTTTAGAGCTTATCCTGAAGCATCATCAGTTGATGGTGATATTGGCGCTAGAGATAAAGATGGGAATAAAATCATCCTTGAACAATCAAAAATTGATACTGCTAGAGCAGAGTTAGATGCAGCATATGCAGTAGATAAATATAAAAGAGATAGAGCAGCCGAATATCCTTCTGTGGTCGACCAGTTGGATGACATCTACCATAATGGTATAGATGCTTGGAAAGCTACTATTAAAGCCACTAAAGATAAATACCCCAAAGGAGGTAGCTGATTATGGCAGAAATTAAAATAGCCGCTGATTCAGGCGGAGGTTTTGTATCTCTTAAAGGTCCAGCTTCCACAACAGGTAATGCTACTATAGATTTTAAATTACCTGTAGCAGATGGTTCAGCGAATCAAGTTTTAAAAACTGATGGTAGTAAAAATTTTGGAT
>VTLG01002655.1_pt1 | contig 21914 bp, 38 predicted proteins | sample 4694571 | NCBI WGS metagenome assembly VTLG01 (sample SAMN12604809, study PRJNA352737) | marine metagenome | biome: ENVO:00000447; feature: ENVO:00000209|ENVO:00000569|ENVO:01000036; material: ENVO:00002151; isolation source: viral sequences binned using virsorter ... | reverse complement strand
ATATATAACTTCAGTTGCAATCGAATATGATGATTATGTAATCCTAGATGACATTTTCTGGACTTTTGATAATACACCAGCGACTACAACTACAACAACAACTTCAACTACCACAACTTCAACTACAACAACTTCAACAACTACTACATCAACTACGACCACTACAACTGTACCGCCAACAACAACTACAACTACTACTACAACAGTGCCACCTACAACTACAACAAGCACTACGACCACTACAAGCACAACTACTACAACAGTTCCGCCAACTACAACGACTACAACTACAATTCCCCCTACAACAACTACTACAGTGCCACCAGCTCCAGAACCAGAACCAGAGCCAGAGCCAATACAGATAGTTGTGATAATGGAAGATGGAAGTGAAGCTGAGTATGAAGAATCTGAAATAGAAGATGGAACTGTTGAGAGAGACAATCAAAGACAAGCTAACGAAGATATGTGGGGTTGCTATATCACTGACATTGCATTATTTAGGGGAGACTGCCCAGCTTATAATGATTCATTATTAGAAAATAAAGAAGAAGATATAATTATTGAATATGAAGAAGAATCAGATACCGAAGAAGAGTTTTTTGATGATGATGATATGGTATTTGAACTGGAGCTTGAAGATGAAGATATTGAATTTGAAGAAGAGTTTGTTGAACTATCTGAAGAAGAAATACTTGAGCTTGAAGAACAGATGGAACGAGACATTAAAATCTTGGAGCTTGAAGAAGAAATACAAATCTTTGAATTTGAATCTGAAGAAGAAGCTGAGGAATTTATTAAAACAGTTCTTGAATTGGAAGAGCTTAATATTGAAGAAGAGTTTGCAGTTGAAGAAGAAATATTTATCTTAGATATTGATATTGAAGATATCATTATTGTATTTGAAGATGAGATTAAAGAAGAAGAAATAGTTGAAGAGGTAATAGAAGATGAAATACTTGAAGAAGATATGGAGCTGGATAGAGCTGGAGATGTGGTTCTACCAGAGAAGGAAGTCATTGAAGAACCTATTGAAGAAGAAGTAGAGCTTACTGAAGAAGAGATACAAGAAGAAGTAGCTGAGCTCGAAGAAGTTATTGAAGAGATAATCGTTTTAGATATTCCAGAAGTAACTGAAGAAGAGCTAGAAGAATTATCAGAAGAGGAGCTGATTGAATATGAAGAAGCCAAAGAAGAAGCCATTGAAGAATATGTTGAAGAACTTGAGACCGAAGAAGTTGTGGAGATACTTGAAGAAGTTAATGATGTCGGAGTGGAGAATCTTGAATCTGCTAGCCAAGAAGTTATTGAAGTTGTAGCTAAGGTTGTTGAAGAAGTAATTCAGATTGCATCTGAAGAAGTATTAACAGATGAGCAAGCAGAAGTCGTAGGAGAAGTTCTGGGCTTTGATGAAGAGACTGCTAAAGAAGATGTTCAGATAATTGCAGAGCAAGCTCAAGAAGATGAAGTCATAGCAGAAGCTGTTGAAGTATTCGTAGAGAGAGCAGTAGAGAACGCAGATTCAACAGCTCTTCCATATACTCTTGCTGATGTTGTTGTAGAGATTCAGTTTGAAGAGTTCGTTGCTGACCCGATTGGTGCTATTATAGATATCGATTTACAAGATATTAAGATAAGTGAGATTGGAGCAGACTTAACAACTGACCAGAAGGAAAAAGCACAAGAAGTAATCGTGCCAACTATTTTAGTTAGGGTTGCTTCACTGGCATTATTGAGAAGAGAAGTATGATTAAAAAATTATGGGATTGGTTTGTAACAGCAATTAAAGAGACATTGAATCTAAGCTGGACATTGTCGGGGCTTGCCATTGCGGTTCTTACTTTGAGTGGCTCGGCTCGTGATATAACTTTAGTAGCAACAATAATTACATTGGCAATCTGGTTACTTACAATTGGATTTAGAAAATGAGTGCTGGCAATGGCTACACACAAAAAGAGATGCTCCAACTTCTCATTGATGGTCAGAACAGGTTGCATGATAGGATTGATGACTTGGAAGACAAAGTCTCTGGCAAAGTTGGAAGGCAAGAGCTCTTTGGTTGGGTAACTGCTGGAGTGGTTTCATTGACAGGTCTTATGGCATTTTTCGGCTAAAAATCTAAAAAAATATAAAAAAATATAAAAAAAATTTTGCATTAATTTAAACCCTATAAACACTGGCTTATTTGTATGGTTTTTTCTATATTTCTATACAATCAACAATTTTTGATTTGTAATCTTTGATAATATGATATACTACTTACATAAGAAAACAAAGGAGACACATAATTTAGACCAAGCGGTAAATCTTCCGAATCGACCTTCGGTAGCCGACAAAGACCACCAGCTAGTGAGTTATAGAGCCAAGACAAAACAATCGTTCCGATACAGTACCAAACATTTATCAAGCATTGGTTAGCCATCTCGTTGAGCCATCAACATTGCAATCGCAGGAGTTCCTAGTTTAGATAAAATATGTTCAGCGGTAGTAACTCGACAAAGAGTGAAGACTGTTGCTAAGGAGATGGTTGTAACTAGATTTTTGCAAACTGCTCATCTAATTGGTGGGCAGGTTGGAACAATCAGTTCCACTAAAAACAAAAGGAGAAAACAATGTATGAATTTACAATGACTAAAGAAGAAGTAGAAAACAAACTCAGTAATGATGAAGCTAAACTTGCTAAGTTACAAGCTGAGTGGCAATCACTTCTTGACATCAACAAAGATGGAGTCAAGCTAACTGAGAAGCAATCAAGAAGATTATCTAAAATCAAAAAAGATTCTAGTACTCTTCACTTAGTTATCAGTACTGCAAAAGAAATTCTTAAAGAAGAATCATACGCAAAGTAATTATCTAACAGCTCTCTACTGGAGAGCTGATAGATACTTATACAAGTATCAATGACAAATCAATACCGCACAGACAAAAAAATCGGAAGGAGTCAGCAATGACTTTTTGCAATACTTGCAACACTGAATTACAAATCAGAATTGCAATGGAAGGATTTGTAGATGAACAATACAAAGTTCAGAATACATATTTCTTCTGGTGTCGCAGTTGCGAATATGGTTACTACAAGTAACTATCTAACTACCCATCAACTTGGTGGGTAGATAGATACTTATAAAAGTATCACTAACAAAAAATAAAAGGAGAAAACAAAATGAAAACTAAAGACATAAACAAAATCAAAGAACTTATTGCTGAGAGACTTGATACCCAATATGATACAAAAGCAAATTGGGAAGAAGTAGAAACTAGAAATGGCGAGCCAATGTGGGTACATAGAGATTCATGTTTCGAGATTTCAGTCTTCTACTGGACTAAGAGAGAAACTAACAGAGGAACTTGGGTTAAAGTACCAGTTGCTAACAGAAGTGCTACTGTTGTTATGGAATTTACCGATAGAGATGGTAACAACCTTCGTAGAACTGTTGGTATTGATTTCTATGCTGGAGTAAATATTCCAGAAGAGAATATTGACCAAGTTAGAATTTCAACTCATACAGATGTACAAGTTGGCTCTCATCATGTTGCATCTTATGGAAAAGATATTCTAGTAGGCAACAGAAGTGCTTCTCTTGATAACTGGGAATACAATGGTGGTAAAGGTTACATGAAGCTCATCTGGGAAATCTTTGATGGTAAAGGATAATCATGGAAGAAATAAAAGAGATGATAATGAATCACATAGTTGAGCGATATGCAGATGCTTCAGCTGAAGTAACTAATGGCTCAGATATGCTTGATAGTTTGAACATATTATCAGATGCAGAATACTGTAAGCAAATTGTAGATTATTTGATTGATACAAAAGTCAAGCATGGAGAGAGATACGACATTGCGACTTCAGTTAAATATCTCAAGATGGAAATATCAGAAAATCATATTATGTGATTAACTAGAGCCCATTCATTGAGTGGGCTTTATGGTAATCATAAGATTACTTACAAAAACAAAAGGAGAAAAAAATGAGATGTTATTTTTGTGATGATGTCGCAAGACACACAGCAGTTATAACTATTTACTATTTTTCAGACAGTATCGAAGATGAACTTAAGCACCTATGTAATGAACACTATTTACATAGAGATGAAATGAGTTACAACAGACAAACTGGAATATAGATTAGTAATTATCTAACTGCACATCTTCGGGTGTGCAGATAGATACTTAGGTATCAATACAGAAAAAAGGAGAACTATGTTAGTAAAAGAACATACAAGCAGATACAAGCAAACAAAGATTGGAGAGTTCCGATTTAACAGAAGCTACACCATGAATGAAGATATCATGACTGGTATGACTACTGATAGGAAACTTGTAAAGTTTGGAATAGAATGGAGAAAAAATGCATGAATGTAATAACGATTACAGCGATTGTTTTTGTTGTACTAAATATGAACCAGTCTATGTTGTAGGTAGCTCGACATTAGATGAAGAATGATGAAGTTCAAATTCCATGAGACATTCACTGTTGATTTTGTTGTAGAAGCTGAGACTTATGAAAAAGCTCACGTAATGTACAGCAAGATGTTTGATAAGAATATCCAACTAGGTTATGCAAACTGGAAGGATATAAAAGAGCAGAACATTACTTCTGGTAAGTTCTATGTCTGGTATCGAGAAGATACTGAGACACCAGAGCTTTTAAAGAAGCAGTTCTTTGGAGAAGAAGAAGAAGAATGAATCGTGCTCAAAGAAGAAGACTCAAGAGTAAGAAGGGTGCTCAATATCGTGGTAGAAGCCGACCAACTGACAATGGTCGAATGAACAGTGATATGAAGGGCAGAGCTTCTTACAAGTAATTAGCTAGAGCTCATCACGATACCCTTTTGTATATGTACTAATAAATACAAAGTGGTGGGCTCTATGGTAATTATGTCAGACATGATTACTAGATTGGAGTATATATGAATACAGAAAATCCAACATCAGAAGAACAACACTTGGAAGAGTTACCAGACTTTTACCATGTCAAGTTAAAACTCACTGGCAAAAGAAAATATGTCAAGTGCAGTGCTTGTTGGAGATTGCTATTCAATGACCAGATGGTGCTGAAGCATAAAGATAGAAAATACGCATTCTATTGCACTGGCTCAAAGCACATTGAATCTTCAGAAGAATACTTGAAGTATCTTGTTGAAGTTCAATCAATCGAGCTTGGTACTGAATACCTAACTGGGCAACTTAACTCAATGACTATTGAATGGAGTAGGCACAGACACCGCAACAAAGTTGAGGTTCGTTCTGTTGCTGAACTTCCTATCAACCACCCAGAGAGAAGAGAAGTCGAGAAGTATCAGAAGAAAAAAGCTATGGTTGCTTTGGAAAAAAGATTAGCACAATTAAATGATGCACATAAAAACGAAGTGCAGAAAATAATTGCTCAAATGACTGAATTAGAAAACAGTTAATGAGCTAGAGCTCTTGGTTGTCTAAATATAATATTTACACTTGTTACCGAGAGCTTTGTGGTCATTATCTAAACTAAAAAGAGAGGAGTGATATGACTAATTTACTAAATTGGTTCTATTCATTAGAACTATATCAAGCTATGGCACTTGCATTAGGAAGTTCATTCTTAATGTTCTTTGCAGTAGCTTTTACTGTTCTTGAATATAAAGAGAGCAAGTTAAGAAAAGAAGAGCAAAGATTATTTGCAGATGATGATGGGATTCCGAATTTTGTCAGAGCAACTGATGAACAAATCGGATTACATAATCAATAATCTTTGATATAATATATGGCTATGGGTGCATAGCCAGTAGCAGTTGGAAGTCTTTATTCATACCAATACATGCCCAGTATTATGGTCTGACTGCTACTGGTTAGGCATCATGCTTAACAACATAAAAAAGAAAAAGGAGAAAAATGAGTGATATGACATTGTTGTCAGTCAAAGAAGTGGGTCAGCTTTTAGGTTTAGACCGAGCTACCATTGCTTCATGGAATCATGCAGATAGATTACCAAAACCCGAATGGGTGGTGTCTGGTGGCACGACTCCAGTGTGGACTGAACAGACAATAAAAGATTGGGCGAGCTCTGATGAGTTTGTACAATCTAAAATAGATACACGAGCGAAGAGTAGGTTGCAGAAGTGATTACTGTAACCTATTTTCGTGGTCAACCAATTCCACCCTTTGTTAAATCAAAGCATGCGTTGGTTGAATATGTACTAAGGAAGTACAGAGATGGAGAACCAATATCTAATGGAGAGTTTATTTACGATTTAAACTATTCAAGATTTGGAACTTCAATACATAATCTAAGAAGAGAAGGTTACATAATTGAAACCCTACCTTCAAAGAAGCAGGGCTTGGTTTTTTACTATCTTGTAAAAGCTCCAGATGATACTGAAGAGAGAAATCAGTTGAGGTTGGTCGCAAAATGAAGAGAAGAAAAATAAGTCATTGGAGATTCTGGGTAATGCTTACTGAAAAAGAAAAAGCAGAGCTCTATCCAAAACTTAAACCAAGCGAAATCAAAAGAATCTGGACAAAAGAATACATGAAGGTAATAAGGTATAATTGTTATCCACATGCATACAAAGAAAAATATGATGCTAGATTTGCAGTACTAAACAATAAAGGAGAAATAAATGAAGAATAGTAAAGACAGAGCAATAGTTGCTCAAGTTGCTTTTAAAGGAGCAATCGACTTAGCAGTTGCTGGCAAGATAGATATAAAATCTGTTCTTGATGCAACTGATGCTTATGCTGACCACTTGTGGAGTAAGTATGGATTTGAAAATACTTATGAATCTTATCCACCTAAATCTCAATCAAGTGGGAACTCAGAGCCATCAGACAAACAACTTAACTTTATAAAGAAGTTATTAAAAGAAGTTCCAAAGTCTGTATCTGACCCAGCACAAACTCAAGTTGATAATGGTCTTACTGGATTAGGAGCTTCTCAATTAATCAAGTCATTACTTGAAGAAAAAGAGAAGAATGAACCAGTTGCAAAAGAACCAGCTAACGAGTTTGAATCTCCATTTTAAATGGATTATATAAAGTCTGATGTATATTTCAGCATAGTTCCAGAGTGGGTAATTGATGCTCCAATATCAGCTCAAGCTGTTAGGGTCTATGCTGTTTTATGCAGATATGCAGACAAAGATGATGGAACTTGCTTCCCTAGCATTAAAACTCTAGCGGAACGCATACATGTCTCTGAGAGCACGATTAAGAGGGCTCTAAAGGAACTAAAAGCCATTGGTGCAATCAAGTCGCAGAAGCGGTTTGACAAAGCCACAGGAGAGCAGACTTCGAACTTATATACAGTAATGAGAAGCAAAGAGCTCATATATGACCTACCCAATGTCATAGATGACACTAGCCCTAGTTCATCAGAGACCTACAAACTAGAGTCAAATAACCAGAGTCATTCTTTGGAAAATAATCTGGAAGATAGAAAAAGATTATGGAGTGCTCTAGTAGATGCAATAGGTTATCAACCAACAACTCAAGTAGAGAGAGCTGGTTGGAATAAGTGCATCAAACAATTAAGAGAAGCTGGTGCAAAAGCTGATGAGATTCCTAGCAGGGTATCACAATACAAAGCGCTGTTTAAGGGTATGACCCTTACACCATACGCATTAGTAAAGCACTGGACTCTATTGGGGGAATCAGTATCAAAGATTCCAAAGCCAAGAGATTGTGAAGTAGAAGGGCATGCTATGATTCAACTAGACAATGAATTTGAAGTATGTCAATTTTGTAGAATTACTTCAGATGATATTTTGGTTTAGATATCTAAATTAAATGATGGAGATATCGAGTTAAGATTAGAGTCGGAAGAGAGCTCCGAACTGGTTATATACTCCTTTCAGTCTGGCGACAGATTATTGGTTACCATGTTGAACACTTAACTCAATCTCCAAGTAATATTTCAAACTACAAAATTAGTAATTTTTGATGATAGAATAAAATCGAACAAATGTTCTATGACAAAAGAATCAAAAAAACTTACGCAGAATAAGCAAGAAGTCGCACACAATCTTGACTTAGGGAACAATTACTACCCTTCTGGGTGGAAACCAAAACTTGAATTTGACCACAACACAAACATTGGAGAGCTAACACATGTTCAACCTCAATCAGATAACTTTAAATTTAATGAACTACTAGATTCTTGGGGATATAACTCAGATGAATTTTACATAGAAGAAGACCGAATAAAATTTTCAACTTGGGAAGCACAAGCAAAGGGCGGTCAAGTTATTCAGATGTATGCTTTTAAAGCTACGATACGAAGAAAAAAACCAAAACATAACGAGTATGTTAGGAAACTAGAACGACAGATTTCAAAGAAGAAGCCAGTTAAAGTCTCTGAACTAGCTGGAGATAATGCTTTTATGTTTTTTTGTGCTGACTGGCAGTTTGGAAAAAAAGAATACAACTCTGACTGGGGAGCTGATGAGACTATTGATTACATAAGGAATGGTATCAAAAAAGCCCAGAAGCAGATAAAAGATTTAAACAAGTCTGGTCATATAATAGATGAGATTTACATAATTGGTTTAGGAGATTTGATTGAGAACTGTTATGGATTCTTTGACCATCAACCATTCAACATTGAGCTGACCAGAACAGAACAAGAACATCTGGCTCGTAAAATGTTGCTTGAAGTACTTGATGGATTGCTGAAACTTGCTCCAAAGATAATCATTGGAGCTGTTGTAGGTAATCATTCAGAGTACAGAAGCGGTAAAGCTCAAGTCTCTACTAGCAGATTAGATAACTCAGATACTGCAATCTTCCAGATAGTTGGAGAAATAATAGAAGGTAGAGAACGATACAAGCATGTCAAGACTGTTGTACCTAATGATTTTTATTTAACAATAGATGTAAAAGGGCAGAGACTTACTTTTTATCATGGACACATGACTGGTGGTGGGTCGAACATTGAGAACAAACTTATGAACTGGTGGAAGAATCAAGGGCATGCAAGAATACCTTCTGGCTCTGCGGATTTGTTAGTTACTGGTCATTACCATCATTTAAGAGTTTTAACTGAGCGGGGAAGAACTTGGTTTCAAGCTCCATCTCTGGATACTTCTAAAGAACTAGAAGCAAGAATGGGATTGACTACTTCTCATGGAATCCTTACCTTTACAGTCTCAGAAAATGGTTGGGATAATCTTAAAATCTTGTGAAAATATTCACAAAGTATTCTTAAATATTACTAATTGTTGATTTATAATAAAAGCATGAGAAAAGTAGCTATCGAGAATGATGGTACAAAAGCAAAGATATTGCTTATTGGCAAAGATGGAGATGCTTCATATAGAGAACTACCTAGAGGTATAATTACCTTAGAGAGACTCAAGGAATATGAAAATCCTATTACACCCAATAATTAGTTGTCTAGTTTCACTTAGCCAACCAATTACACCAGATATCATTCTTGATTATAAGGAATGCAAGAAGATTGAGTTCCAAGTGGAAACAGTCTCAGTTTGGCAACCCTTAATAGAGAAGTACTTTAAACAAGAAGACTACATTGAAGTAAGCAGAATTATATTTTGTGAGTCATCTGGAAGGGCTAAAGCAGTTGGAACTAACACTAATGGCACAAGAGATATTGGTCTCATGCAACTTAATGATTCTACTTATGATTGGATTTCAAATAAATTAGGTTGGTTTGGGGATAGAAAAAACCCAGAATTTAATTTAAAGATGAGTTCTTGGCTTTATTATAAGTCTGGAAACCATCACTGGAACTCATCTGGTAAATGTTGGAAGGAGAAAAATTGAAGAAAATAAGAGTAATGGGTAAATGGCATAAAGATTTTGTCGTTAAGGATATATCAACTGCCCTTAAAGCTGGTCAAGATTTAGCTGATATGTACCCACAAGCAAACTTACAGATTGATGGAGTAATGTTTATTGCAGAACAGTATGATGATTTTGATTCTGAATTTGAAGTTTTGGAAGAAGAATAATGGATACTTTTTTAGTAGTAATGGCTTTTATTGTAATTAATGCTTTAGCTTGGTTATTAATTAAGAAGGATAAGATTTGATTTTTGATGATATATTGCTTGATGATATTGATGAAGAGATAGATATGACAGAAAATTATTCTCCCCTACCCCACTTTTTAACTATAAAAGAATCAGATATTGATGGTTTAGGTTTATTTGCAAAAGAAAATATCGATAGGGGAGTAGATTTAGGAGTCTCACATGTACATCATTATAAGTTTTTAAATGGCTATATAAGAACCGCATTGGGTGGATTTGTAAATCATAGTGAAGAACCTAACTGCAAACTTGTAGATTATAAAACCAAGATGCATCTATATACACAACAAGCAATAAAAGCTGGAGAAGAACTTACTTTAAAGTACAAACTTTATGACCCAGTAGAGATTATTGATGAATATAAAGGTAATCCAAACTGGGCAGGAGATGATTGATGAGTGATAGAAAATTTTTCGGGATAAAAAAGAAAAACAAATTCTTAGATGAAGAGATAATAAATAGATTGTTATATGCAGTTAGTGAAGGTTCATATATAGAAGATGCTTGTGCTTTTGCTGGAATATCATCACGAACTTATAGAACTTGGCGAGAGAGAGCAGATAATGGAGAAGAATACTTTGTCGATTTGTTTGAGAAGATACAAGAGAGAGAATCAAAGTTTAAAGTAGAGACCCTTCGCAAGATAAAAGAAATAGGAGAAGAAGATAGAAACCCTAGAGCTTTACAGTGGATACTAGAGAGAAAATACCCAACTCAGTTTGGAGAGACAAGTAAGTTACAGATACAAAGAGAAGATGTAGAAATAGTCGAGATGGAGTTCTCAGATGGCGAATTATATGAAGATTTTCAAACTCCAGAGCTCACAGATGAACCAGATACTTCCGATACTTCCGATACTCAGCAGGAAAAAATAAAAGATGATACACTTGAGAATCATGAATGAAGAAGAAGTTAATCAAGCATTTGTAGATATTATCATAGATAATTTCTCAGATTATAAAGTAGATGAAGATTTGTTTGCTGATACTGTTGAATATATTATTCCAATGCCAGCACCAAACTTCTATTTCATATCTCAGATTCAACCAGAACAAGTTGAAGAGATATTCAACGACTTACTAAGATGGCTTCGTGATGGATACGATTTCTAAGGTTTACAAAACCAAATACAAACTACCTAAGTTACACCCAGCTCAGCTTGAAGTAGCTAAATCAAAAGCAAGATTCAGAATCTTAGTTGCTGGTCGTAGATTTGGTAAGACAAGACTAGGTACATTACTTTGTTTAGCAAAAGCTATGGAAGGTAAGAATGCTTGGTGGGTTGCTCCAACTTATGCAATGGCACTTGAAGGTTGGAAGACTGTAAGAGACTTAGCTGGTAAGTATGGCATGGAAGTTAAAGAATCAGAGAAGACTGTATATACCAAAGCTGGTGGATTCGTAACAGTAAGAACAGCAGATAATCCAGATAGACTTCGTGGTGCTGGTCTGGACTTTATTGTATTAGATGAGTGTGCATTTATAAAAGAGCAGACTTGGAAGGAAGTACTTAGACCAACTCTTACTGAGCGGAAGGGCGGTTGCTTATTTATATCTACACCAAAAGGAATCCAGAACTGGTTCAAAAGATTGTATGATGAAGCAGAAAACAATCCAGATTGGGAGAGATGGCAGTTCTCAAGCTATGACAATCCAATGATTGACAGAAAAGAACTCACAATAGCAAAGAGAGAGATAGGTTCATTCTTATTTAGTCAAGAGTATGAAGCACAGTTTGTAGAGCAGACTGGTGGCTTAATTAAGTCTGAATGGTTTAAGTATTACACTAGAGAGACTCTTACTGAGTTTAATGAAGAAGGTAACTATCAAGATTATATCTATTTACAAAGACAAGATGGAACTGTTCGCTTTGAAGACTTGAAGATATATACAACAGTGGACTTAGCTACAAGCACAAAAGAGTCAGCTGACTTTACAGTTGTAACAACTATTGGACTTGATAAGCAGAATAATGTTTATGTTCTTGATGTGATTCGTAAAAGAATAGAAGCTCCAGATATAGTAAAGCTGTTAGAACAAGTCAATGAGAAGTGGAATCCAGTATCAATCGGAGTAGAATCAGCTGGGTTTCAATTAGCATTAATTCAAATCATTCGCAGACAAACTACACTTCCAATAGTAAAGTTAAAGGCAGATAAGGATAAGTTAAGTAGGGCTTTACCATTATCAGCAAAAATGGAAGCTGGTATGGTATTCTTCCCTAATGATGCTTTGTGGTATTCTGATTTGGAAAAAGAATTGTTAGTATTCCCAAGTGGAGACCATGATGACCAAGTGGACAGTCTTGCTTATGGAATATTGCAAGTTGCAAAGAAGAAAACAATAACAGCTTATTGAGGAGAAGATGGCAGAACGAAGGAGCTTCAGAGATATAGTTTTTGGACAAAGAAGGTTCAGAGATGACAGAACTGGCTACAAAAGAAGTACAGGATTTAATTTTTTTAGAGAAGACCCTAACGATTTAGTTTATGGTAACTCATCATACATTTTAGGATATAACTCTTCTGCTGGAGACTTTGATATGTCTGGATTGGGCAATGGACAATCAAACTCTGCTGTAACAGCTTGTCTTCAAGTATTAGGAGTATCGTTCTCAGAAGCAACATTGCAAGTAATGTTTGTTGATGAAGATGGACAATCCCAGATGATTCCTAACCACCCTTTTGCTAATTTACTTAGAAGACCAAATCCTTATATGTCTGGAGATGTAGTTCAACAATATATCATCAATGCAATGCATGTCTCTGGAGATGCTTACCTTATGAAGCAAAAGAATAATGCTGGAGAACTTGTTGCACTATATCCAATAATGCCAGAACAAGTTCTACCAAAAGGTAATCAAAATGATTTAATTACTCACTATGAGTATCAATTAGACAAAGGAACTATGGAAATAAAACCGCAAGACATGGTTCACTTCAGACTAGGACTAGACCCAAAGAACCATAAAAAAGGATTCTCTCCCCTTAAAACAGTACTGAGAGAAATTTATGGAGATGAGTCTGCTGGTCAAATGGCAACAGCTTTACTTGCTAACTCTGGTGTGCCATCAATGCTTATAACTCCAAAAGATGATTATGGACTTACTGAAACTGAAGCTGACCAAATATCAAGAACTTATCAACAGAAGGTTGGTGGCAAGAATAAAGGTAAGCCATTAATTCTATCTGGTTCTATGAATGTAGAACGATTAGCATTCTCTCCTAAAGATTTAGACATAGGAGCTCTAAGAAGGATTCCAGAAGAGAGAGTATCAGCAGTTCTTGGAGTACCAGCAATCTTAGCTGGACTTGGAGCTGGGCTTGAGAGAGCAACATATAATAATACTTCTGAACTTAGAGAGTTCTTTACTGAGCAGAAGTTAATACCTTTATGGAGAATGGTTGCAGAAGAACTAACACAACAAGTATTACTTCCAGATTATCAATCTAATCAAGCTGTATCTGCTGAGTATGACTTCTCATCAGTAAGAGCTTTGCAGGGAGATGAAAAAGAAATGTTTGAAAAACTTAATGTCGGAGTGCAAGGTGGTTGGATAACAGTTGCTGAAGCAAGAAAACAAGTAGGACTTCCAACGAATGAATCACAAGATGTATATTTGCTAAGCAACTCAGTCATACCAACTCCAGCTGATATGGAACAACCAGAGCAACAAGAAGAACCAGAAGCTCCAGAACCAGAACAAGTTGTAACAGAAGATATGGAAGAGAATCAAGATAAGGGTATAAAAAGATTTGAAGACAAAGTAGTTAGAAGAATAGATAATCAGTTTTGTGTGATTGCTGAAGAGTCTGGTAGGAACATGGGTTGTTATCCAACAAGAGAACTAGCAGAAGCAAGATTAGAACAAATATCAAGATATAGTAATAATCCAAAAGCAATGGTTGGTGTAGATGAATTTACAACAATAGAAGAAGCTCAAGAGAGAGCAGAAGAGATTGGTTGTAGTGGAACTCATCAACATGATAAAGATGGCAATGTAATCTACATGCCATGTTCTACACACGAAGAGTACGAACAAAGATTATCTGATTACAATGGCTCGGATTGAGGATTTATCTGCTGGAGATGCAGTAAGCTGGTCAATACCAAAACCACCACAAGAACCTTCAATAGCACATGGAATTATTAAATCACTGAACTCAGAAGATGAAACTGCTACGATTCGAGTATGGGCAATTTTAGAGAATGGAGACCATGAAGAAACTGATAGAGATGTTGAAATCGAAGTGGGAAGACTTCGGAAAATATCTAATTTCGTTGATGAAGAAAATAAGCAAGTTTCTGCAAGAGTTGAGCGAGTACTTAGAGACAAAGTAGAAGAACACAACGCAGACAATCCAAGATACCGAGCTACCTTAAGAATGCTTGAAGCTGTATTCAGAAGGGGAATCGGAGCTTACAGAACTAATCCAGCATCAGTGCGTGGTAATGTTCGTTCAGCTGACCAATGGGCTTATGCTAGAGTGAATGCATTTTTGAGAGCATTACGAACTGGTAAGTTTCCAAGAAGTGCATTCGATACTGATTTACTTCCTAGTAACCACCCACTTAGTTCTAAAACTTATGAAGGTAAAGAAGTTGGTACAGTTCCACAGTTTATAAGAGACAATGCCAGAAGAGGATTAGATAATCTTGAATTTGCTGGTTCTGGTCTTAGGGATAAAACTAAGAGAGAAGCCAGAGCAATGGCTAATGGACAAATATCTGAAGACAAAGTAATCCGCATGAATGCATGGTTCTTACGACATGAATCAGATTTAGTATCAGAGAGAGCTAACGAATATCTTCGTGGAGAATCAGAGAGAATGACAGCTGGTCAAGTTGCTTGGTTGCTTTGGGGTGGAGACTTGGATAAAAGAAATAGAATGAGAGCTCAGAAGTGGGCAGAGAGACAAGTCAATCGTATTAGAGATGAGAAGAACTTTGAATCAGCTTCAGAACTTATTAAGAGAAGGCAGATGCTTAGAGACTCAGAATGGGAAGTTAGATTAGATAGATTTAGGACAAAACAATCTAGGAATACTGTTTATGACCAATATGACAAACTTATTGGTAACTGGGATTTTGAATTAGCTAGACAATACTATGGATTGTTAGATGGACAACGCAAAGCTATAAATAAAGTCTTGGCAGAGAATCCACCAACAGTAGTAGGTATTGAAGTCTTAGTTAATAATGCAATAGACCAAACAACAAACAACTGGAAGGAAGACTTAGTACCAGTATATGAATCAATGGCTCTGGACTTTGCATTCTTACAAACTGGATTTCTTCTACCAGATGAAAAAGATAATGCAGTATTTACACCATCAGAGCAAGAGAGAATTACAAGAGCTAGAAGAAGAAGACCCCGCAAAGAGATTATTGAAGAAGGATTATTCCCAAGAAGAAGGGGCGGAGCAAGATTACCAATAAACAGACAATCGTTTAACAAAGAGTCTGCTAAGTTCGTGCAACAGAGATTAGATACATTCTTACCCGACATGTCTAAGACTGCTAAAGCAAACTTAAATAGAGCTCTTCGTAAATCATTCGATAATGCAAGTGAGCTTGGTCTTACTGGTAGAGAACTAGAAAACTTTATTAGGAAAGACATCTCAAAAGTAATTGGTAAGAAAAATCTAGGTAGAGCTATGAATATTGCTAGAACAGAAGGTTCAGCTATCTCAAACTTTGCAATGAATGAATCTGCTAAAGGAACAGGATTATCTCTGACTAAAGAGTGGCTTACGCAAAGAGATGGTAGAGTAAGGGATAGTCATTTATTTGCAGATGGACTAGAAGTAGGAATGAACGAACCATTCGTAATCTCTGGATATAAATTGAGATACCCAGCAGATAGTGGACTCGGTGCTCCAGCTGGTCTAGTATGTAATTGTAGATGTACATTGATTTATCATGAGAAGAGGATATAAAAATGGATAGAGAAAAATTTGAGTCTAAGACCATAGACTTAAAAACAGTAAGTGAAGTAGAAGGTAAGGTTGAAGCAGTTTTTTCTGTATTCAATGAAATAGATTCTGATGGAGATGTAGTTCTTCCTAACTCAATAAAATCTGGTTATGGAGAGAATGGTGTAGCAATGGTATGGGCTCACGACTGGAAAAAGCCAATAGGTCGTGGCGAGATAGTATCTGATGGAGACAAAGCTACATTTAAAGGTCAATTTATTATGGACACCCAAGAAGGCAGAGATGCTTTTGCAACAGTAAAAGCTATGGGAGATTTACAACAATGGTCTTTTGGATATGAAGTATTAGATTCAGAAAATGGTTCATTTCAAAAAGATGGTAAATCAAGTGATGCTCGTTACTTAAAAGAACTAAAAGTCTGGGAAGTAAGCCCAGTGCTAGTAGGAGCAAATCAAAATACATATACGATAGGTGTTAAAGAACAATCAGAGAATAACTCTGGTTTGACATTAGCAGATGAGTCAGATGAGTTACTTAATAATTTGTCTGCTCTTCTTATGAGATTCAAAGAGCTAACTGCTTTGAGACTCAAAAAAGAAAAAACATTGTCAGATAATTCAACAAGTATTCTGATGAATCTACAAGATGCTCTTCAAGAAGCATATCAAGATTTAAATACTTATTTAGATGTTGGTGCACCAGAAGAACTCAAAGATGAAGTAGATACAGTTGATGCAACTACATTGTTATTAGAAACAAATAGGGTTTTAGCTGATAGCTATGACCCAGAAATATAGGAGAAAAACTTTATGCCAAAATTAGATGAGCTAAAGAAGGAACTCCATGAACTCAGAGAGAGCACACTAAATGAGTACAAAGAATTTGAAGCAGTTGATTTCGATTCTGAGAAAAAAGAAGAGTGGGCTAAAAGAAATGAGAAAATGGCAGAACTTGTTACACAAGTTAAAGAAGCCACACAAATTGAATCCGAGAGAAAAGCTATGGAAGATGAGCTTGAAGCTGGTAAGGCAGTAGAGCCAAAGGCAATACATACTGAAGCAGTCGAAGCTAAAGAACCATACAAAACTGTTGGAGAACAATTAATTGAGTCAAGAGCATATAAAGGTTATATGGACTCTGGACAAAAAAACATTTCTTCTGAGTTAAAGTGGAATCCAAAGTATGAGTTTAAAACAACTCTTACAGAATCTGGATACCCACCAGCAGTAACTAGGTCGGACTTAGTAGTACCTACTGCCCTCAGAAATCCAAACAATGTTTTGGACTTAATTGATACAATCAATACTGACCAGTACCAATACAAGTACCTAGAAGAAAGCACATTCACTAACAACTCTGCACCAACAGCTGAAGGTTCAGCTCTTGGAGAAAATGCATTAGCATTTACTGAAAAAACAGAGAACATTAGAAAAATTGGTTCTTTCTTACCAGTTACTGAAGAGCTACTTGCTGATGTTTCAGCAGTACAGGGTTATCTTGATTCAAGATTACAAACAATGGTTCAACTTTCTGTAACTGACCAGCTTCTTGCTGGTTCTGGTTCTGGAAGCAACCTAACTGGATTATTAAATGTTAGCGGAATAAACACATTCGATTTTTCAAGTTTCTCTGGAAACTTAAAGAGAATTGGACAAATTTATGAAGCAATCACTGAAATCCAAAAGGATAGCTTCTTGAGCCCAGATGCAATAATTATGCACCCTTCAGACTGGTATCAAGTTGTAACAGAAGTTAATGCAGTAACAACAAGTGGTTCATTGAATCCACTATTCGTTGGTGCAGGAAACTTTGGTGGAGCTGTCGGTAACACCCTTTGGGGATTACCAGTAGTTCTTGATACAACAAGACCAGCTGGAACTGCAATAGTTGGAGTATTCGGTGGCGGACAAGCATGTCATATTGTCGCAAGACAAGGTATGGAAGTTGCTATGTCTGATTCACATGATGAGAACTTTGTTAAAGATATTATGGTAATGAAGGCAACAGTCAGATTGGGATTCCCAGTTTATAGACCAACTGCATTCTGCACTATAACAAACATCTAAGAGATTAGATATTGACTATAATGAGCCATCATTCGTATGGTGGCTCAATAGTCGGAGAGGTAAAAATGGAATTAAAAAAAGATATTTATATGAATGATGCTGGCGAATGCATGGAGACAACTGGTGGACTTCCTAAAGGTTGGGCTAAAGGTAAGCTCATGGGTAAAAAAGGTCAAGAGATGTCTGATGCAGATTACAAAGCATTAAATATAATTGCTAAAAAAGCACAAGCTCCAAAAGAGAATAAAGGTAAGTAACTTCAGTGGCGGTAGTAAATGGATATGCTACTTTAGCTGAATTAAAAACTTACATTGGTCTAAGTGGTTCTGGACAAGATACTAATTTAGAAAATGCTATTAATGGTGCGAGTAGGCAGATAGATGCAATAACTGGAAGATTCTTTTATCAGACAAGTTCTGAAGCAAAGTATTTTACTCCAGATAATACTGTATTTCTTGTCGTGCCAGATATATCAACACCTAGCGGTTTAGTTGTGCAACTTGATACTGTTGATGATGGTAGTTATGACACAACATTAACTATTGACACTGACTTTTACTTAAAACCAATAGATGCTGGAAACCAAGTAGATGGAGAAGAGTTTGCTCCAATAACAGAAATAGCAATATTAGATACCAGAAGTTCAGAACGATTTGACCCTACAATCGTAAAAAATGTAAAAATCACTGCACAGTTTGGGTACAGTGCAGTACCAAAAGCAATCAAACAAGCATGCTTAATACAAGGATTAAGATTATTTAAAAGAAAAGATGCTCCATTCAATATTCTTGGGAATGAGCAAACTGGACAGATAGAACTATTTAATAAGTTCGACCCAGATGCAAGAGAACTCATAAAGGGTTATATAAAGAACAGACTCTAATGGCTTCTTCTGATATTCAATTTAAAATCACTGGAGCAGAAAATCTACGAAAAAGATTAAAAGCAAATAATCTATTAATGACTCCGCTAAGAAATTACTTTAATGCTTCTGGAAAAATTATAAAAGAAAAATCAAAAGGACATGCACCAGTTGATACTGGAGCTTTAAAAAGAAGTATTAAATACACAAGAGTAAAGAACACTGGAAGGATTCCAAACAAAGTAACAATATTTGCTTCAGCTCCACATGCATCTTTTGTACATGGAAATCCTAATAAAAAATTTAGAATGTCTGAACCATTTAATAGAACTAGACCACACTTTCCACCAGTCAAAGCACTTACTGGTTGGTCAAAGAGACATGGCATGAATCCTTATGCTGTTGCTTTATCTATTGCAGAAAAAGGTACACCAATAGTTCCATTCTTAAAGATGGGTTACAGAGATTCCGCTCCAGAACGCAAAGTACTATTATCATTAGCAGGAAAACAAATAGAGAGACAATTTAAAAAAGGAAGGAAAAAACTATAATGGCATCTTTATCATCAATAAGGTCTGGTATAGCAACTAACTTAGGAAACATATCTTCCTTAACAGTATTTGGTTTTGTACCAGATTCTATTGAACCACCAACAGCAGTAGTTGGAGTTGTAGATAATATTGAATACGATTCAACAATGGCTCGTGGTGCAGATACTTATAGTATTCCAGTTTTTCTTTATGTAAGCAGAGTTGATGCTCAAGATTCTCAAGATACTTTAGATGCATTCTTAGCTTCGACTGGGTCAAGCTCAGTTAAAGCTCAAGTAGAATCTGATATAACATTGGGTGGAGAAGCACAATCTGTTAGAGTGGTAGAAGCAGACAACTATGGTGTCTATACTATAAACAACATAGACTACTTGGGTTGTGAGTTTACGATAGAGGTAATAGCATGAGTTATATAGTTATGAGTGGCATTGATGTCAAAGATAAACGCATTGAAGCTGGAACAAAAGTTACTAAACAAGATTTAGGTAAATCATTCAAATGGTTACTTGAACAAGGTATAGTATTAGATGAAAAAGATGTGGAGAGAGCTAGAGATGAAAAAGGATATTTTATAGCTGATGACCCAGATACTCCAGATGTTGATGAAGCATGGGTCAAGAAGGAAGAAGAAGAATAATGGGTTATGGAAGAAGCTATGGCTCTGGCAGTGGCTCAAGAAGAAGGCGAAGAAGAAGAAGGACTGGTAAAAGATAATGGCATTCGTTCATGGTAAAGGTACTAAGGTTCATGTTAATGCAGTGGACTTCAGTCAATATTTTAATAATGTAGATATAACAAAAACAGCTGATGTAGCTGAGACAACAAATTTTGGTTCTTCTGGAAGTAAAGAATATATAGCGGGAGAAGATGATGGAACATTTTCTCTAACAGGATTTTTTGATGCTACCGCAGATGCAACATTGCAACCATTACTTAGCGGTACAGATTTTAATTTAGTTGTTGGTATTGATGGCTTAGAGACTGGGGATAGAAGCCAGTTTGGTTCAGCTAACATTACTAACTATGGTGTATCAAGCCCAACAGGAGATGTAGTTGCAACTTCAATAGATGCTCAAGCAGATAATGGAGTTACAGTAGGTCTCGTTTTAAATGCTGGTGCTTTTACAACAACAGGAGTGCAGGGTTCTGCCAATGACAACTCAGCGAGTTCAACTGGCGGTGGCGGTGCATTCTTAATTGTTACAAGTGTTAGTGGTACTTCTCCAACTGGAGATGTAAAGATTCAGCACAGTGCTGATAATGTAACTTACGCAGACTTGATAACATTTACTCAAGCAACAGGTGCTACGAGTGAAATTAAGAAAATAGATGAAGGTACGACAATCAATAGATATGTGAGAGTACATAATACGATTGGTGGGTCTTCAACTCCTACAATAAATGCTATTGTGGGGTTTGGAAGAAATAATTAAGGAGAAGGAATAAATGGCATTTGTACATGGAAAAGACTCAGTTTTTAAATTAGATAACGCATCTGGTTCATTAACTGATATATCTGCTTTTGTGAATAATGTTGACTTCCCAGAGACAGCTGATGTTGCTGAAACTTCAGTTCTTGGTGCATCAAACAAAACTTACTTAGTAGGTTTAAAAGATGCAACAATAGGTCTCACTGGATTCTTTGATGCTACTGCTGATGCAATATTTGGAGCAGTAATAGGTCAAAGTGCTACTCTCTCTTTTGAATATAGCCCAGAAGGAACAGCTTCTGGAAAAATCAAATATACTGGCGAATGCATACTTACAAACTATGCACTCAGTTCTCCAGTAGGAGATGTCGTAGCTTACAGTGGAGACTTACAAGTATCTGGTGCGGTTACAAGAGGAACACACTAAGTAACAATTAAATAAGATAAGAAGGGAGATACATGAAACGATTATCTGCTGATGATATTAAAAACCTACCTTCAGTTCCAGAAGAAGATATTGAACTCGAAGAATGGGGATTCTCTATCAAGATTCGTGGGATAAACAAAGCTATGCAAGTTCAACTTGGTAAATTACTAAATCAAGATGATGCTGATGCTTTTGATTATCAAAGAGAACTGCTTAAGGTATGTGTAATAGAACCAGAATTAGATGATGAGCTTATTGACCAACTTTATGAGAAGGACTCAAAAGTTATAGATAAGATATTCTTAAAGATAAATGAATTAAATGGTGTTGGGGGTTCTGCGGAAGCAGAGCAATTTTGAGACTGATTACGACTTAACATTTACATTTAAACTAGCTAGAGAACTTGGCATGACTGTTGGCGAGCTTATGACTACAATGAGCTCAATGGAATACAATCAGTGGATTGCATTTTATAAATGGGAAACAGGAGAGATTAATAAAGCAAGAGCTTTAGCAGAAGCTGAAGCCAAAAAGAATAGACAGAGATAATGGCAATAGCAGACATAGCAATTCAGATAGTAACTAAGGGTGCAGACTTAGCAAAAAATCAATTAA
>VTLG01000155.1_pt1 | contig 21916 bp, 15 predicted proteins | sample 4694571 | NCBI WGS metagenome assembly VTLG01 (sample SAMN12604809, study PRJNA352737) | marine metagenome | biome: ENVO:00000447; feature: ENVO:00000209|ENVO:00000569|ENVO:01000036; material: ENVO:00002151; isolation source: viral sequences binned using virsorter ... | reverse complement strand
TATCTGTCTTAAAGAATAGATCACCAGCATCTTTACTTGTACTTGGTAGAGTAGTACCTACACGATATCTTTCATTAAAGTCGTTAATATCATCAGATAAACGTTTAACATCATTCTCAGTTGCTAATAGTTTATGGTAATTATAAACATGACCTGATCCAGTAGAACTAACTAATAGTCCTGTATTTGGTGGTAGCGGGAATGGGTCAGCGTTTGTTAAACCTTGATAACTATAACCACCTGCTAATGTATCTGGAAAATTATTGATCGTTACATTATCACTACCATTACCTGTTGTTCTAGCTGTTGTTGATGTATTACTAGCATTAACTGTAATACCATCTGCATTAGCAATACTAATTACAACACCAGAGGCAGGTTGTGTTGTAGGGAAACTGTCTTCATCTGGTATAACTTCAAGGCCACCAAGCGGTTCAATAGCGTTTGTAACATAATCTACAACTGCTCCTGAAGTTGGTATTTTGAAATCATCATCTGTAATTGTAGTTTCAGCAGCTCTATCTTCACAAATACTATTAATCTCTGATAATTCCGCTGCCAAAGTAGTACCACTTGCAAGAACACTAGCTGTTCCTGTCTGCATACCGGCTAATGTCTTAAGTTCTGGATCAGCAATTTTACCAACTGTTACAGCATCATTAACGATTTCATCAGTATCAACAGAATCAGTTGCCATCATACTGTTTACAACTGCATCAGTTTGAATTGTACCAGTAGCACTTGCATCAGATGAACCATCTATTGACACTGACCAAACAACATCTCCAGTCATGGAGATTGTTCTAGCGTATGGCCAATAAGCACCTTTACCTGGGCCTGGAGTTATAATACCATTAATATTACCTGAAACATCTAAATCACCTATAACATTACAGCCAGCTGCGTCAGTTTCAAACTTCTTACTACCACCATAGTATAATTCTACATGACTTCCAGCAGAATCATCATTAAATGTAGCAAAAACTTCGCTTGGATCGTTTTGATCTCTAAATATAATTGAAGAATCTGATTCAATATAAATATCTGTCGCCCACGAAGTAGTTCTAATATGTATATCAGAAGGAGATTCAATTATACCTTTTGCACCATCCCAATACATTTGGAAATCATTACCATCTCCAAAAATAGCTTTTATATTATCGTTAAATTTTAATGAATTAGCTGAAGCATCCCATAACAAATCTCCGCCGAAATCAACATCAGCATCAAATGTAACATTACCAGTTACATCAAGTGTACCAGGAAGATCTACATTACTTGTCCATTCAGCTTCAGTACCAGCTGCGTTGGTTTGAAGAACTTGCCGTGCAGAGCCAGGTACAAGAGTATTAGGGTTGATTCCACCAGGCGGTATCCCTGGAGTTGTACCAGGAGCAGAACCAGAACTAACACCTTCTTGTAAACGGAATAAAACTTGTTCTACATTATTATTTAAATCTTGAGCACGTATAGAAGAACCTGAAGCAAACGTAGCTTCAGCAATATCTACATTAGTATCTCTGAAAATTTTAATTGTTTGACCACTAGTCGGTATGTTTCCAGCAGTAAATAAAATTTCAGTGGCTGTTGGGAAAGTATATTTAGTTGTTGGATCTTGAAAGACATCATCTACTTCAACAATAATGTCAGTCGATCTTATATATGGAAATGTAAAAGAGTACTTGGTGGAGGCAGTACCTGTAGCTGTATAAGTTTTTGAGGTTACTTTTGTAGTTGCCATTGTTTTTTAATATTTAATACATGCAAGTAAGGCTACGTTACGTGGACGATTACCACCAGTTGAACCAGTCTTACCTGTCCGACCAACGTACGGTTCATGAGCCGCAGTATCTGAAACACCTGCTATATTATATTCATGGTTGTCATTACTTGGGTTGCCATTACCAAAATCAAGCATTATAGGTTTATTTGCAGTGATTTTATTAAGGACACCTTCACCAGTATCTACATCATGTTCGTTAATCATCATGTAGTGACTATGTTCACCAGTCTCATCCGTTTGAGCGCTTTTTATAGCTCTTCCACTATCAACACCTCTACCATCATCTAAAGCTCTAATAAATTCACCACGTAAATCTGGTAAAGTTGCACCGACAACTGCGTAAAGATTTGAAAAATCAGCTGTAACTCCTTGTACTGTACCACTACCGTTAGGAATAGTATCGCCGTTAGCTTTTAAATAACCTGATGGAGGAGTACTTGCTGCATACCAAATGACAGTTGCAGTTGGAGTAGCTAATGAAATTTTAGCATGATCAGTCAACATTTCCCAGGTTACTTGAACTTCCTGAACTTCACCCGCAGTTGCGCGTCCTAACACACGTTGGGCTGTTACTATATCTTGCATCTTAGGATAGGTAACAGCATCATTTTCAATATGATCTGTTGCTACCATTACTTCTGCAACTGTCCCGCTTGACTGTCCTGTTTGACTATCATCTCTTCCTAGTAATCTATGGTCTGCAGCTACATCTTGCATTTTACCATATGTAACGGCATCATCTGCTATCTTACTAGTTAGTACTGAAAGGTTAATAAGTTCACTTGATCCGACGCTATTATCTAGCATCATAGCATTTGAAATTACATTGTTATTAATCGTCCAGTCTGATTGAGCATTAACAGTTATATGGTTTTTATCACCTAGTGTTAGAACAATACCACTACCACCTTGGAATAATGTATAATGTTCTTGGATTGAATACAGTAATTGCTGTGTTAAATCATTTAAATCATTAGCTCTTATAGATGATCCTGTTTGGAAAACGATTAACGGATCACATATATCTGTATCTCTATAAATTCTAATAACATTAGTACCAGTACCTAAGACACCTGTTACAAATGTAAGACTAGTACCTGAGACAGTATAATCTGTATCTTTAGTTTTTGTCTGACCATCTACTTGAACTTTAACATGATCAGGATGTATGAATGGAAAGGTAATAGTAAAAACTAAATTAGTATTACCAGATTGGGTGTATGTAACTTCAGTTATGTATGCCATAATTATCTAGTAGGGACTAATGGTAAAGCATCAATATTACCTAATTTCATATTATACTCATTATTATTCTTCTCATATTCACGTTCTCTAATGCTAGATCTCATTGGTTCATGTAAAGAATCTTCAGCATAAGATTTAGCTTGACTATATGCTCGTCCAATTCTAGCATAAATAGTAGCATATTTTGTAGTATCTAAAATTTCTGATGAGATACCACCACGTCTAGCTGCACGTAAGATATTAACAAAACCTTTATATACTGTACCATCAGGAGCGGTATATGTTAATTTATTAGCATCTTTCATGATGACAGCTAACTCTCTTCGATAGATACCTTGTTCTCCTATTAGGCTATTAATAGCTTTAATTTCATGAGCTTCAAGAGGTACACCTCGTTTACTCAGCTTCATAGCAGGAGAACTATTATACTCAATATCTATAAGGAATTGACGTTCTTTACTAGGTTGATCATGTATTTCAAGGGGGCCTAGATTGAACATTCTAATAAACCAATTCTCTTGATAACCTATAGGTTTACCATCAATAGGGTCAACTAAAGGTGGTAGTGCTCTAGAAGGGTCAAATTTATCTAACCAAGCATTCCTATTTCTAAGCATTTCATCTAATTCACCCCGTATCTGACGTAATCCAGGGTATAATACCTTACCTACTTCATTACGTAAACTACCTAGAGGCACCATATTATTACCAAAACTAGTAGCAAATCTCAAAGCAGCAGCGCCGTTACCTTGTAATACATCGTGTAGTGGCTCTAATTGAGAAAGAACTGATCGATTAGTAACAGCAGAACCAAGAAGGAACATAAGTTTTTTATAAAGATCCTCTTGCATACTTGATGTTAAACTATCAGCATTATCAACAACGTCTACAGTAAGAGCTAACCAGTCACCTATTGGACCCATCCACTCATAACTAACTGATTTATCTGTACCAGGTACTTTACAAGTCTTTGCTTTCCAACCACTACGTAATCTTACACGTTGTCTAGCTTTATCATAATGACCTGTTCCAGTACATCTATCACCAATCGCAGCAAAACCCGCTGCAGTAACGAACATACTACCTATAGCAGCTTTACCTTTAACTTCATAACGAAGCATCTGAAAGGTTTCGTGTGCAAATTCATCAACTGGACGACCTTTACTTCTTAAGAAATCGATGATTTCATCTTGAGTAAAATCAATCATTTTCTTACGTCCTAATGGACCCCATAATTTATAATGATCGGTTGATAAAACACCTGCTGGACTCCATTTACCAAACGTATCAATAACATTAGCTGTTGTACGAGGGAACCAAATGAATGCTCTTGCAGCTGGGAAATGTTTTAGAAACCAATTAAAGCCTTCGACAGCAGGTGAATCAGCATTCAAAGCTATCTCACTTGTAATCGCATTAACAGTTTCATTATCAATCATTCCATTTTTGTCAAACCATTTATTATATATCTCTTCAGATAGTTGCTTTAATCGTGCATCAGTAATTTTTTCACCTGATTGAACTATTTTATTAATAGCTATATACTTAGCTTCAGTATTAGCTACAACAGACTTAGCAAAGCCGTCGAGAGCTGTCATAGAATTACCGCCAAATCTAAGCACAGGATCCATTGAAAGAGCATCTAAATCTTCATAAACTTTTAGAAGCATTGCAGCACCATCTTCACCATTCTCAGAAGCAGCATCAGCATAAGCTCTTAAAGTATCTAAACCTTTCTCAGTCTTCAATGCAATATCACTACGCATCACATAACTAACTTCTTTAGGATTAGTTGATGCCTTTCGGAAGACCAATCTCATATGGTCTAATGCTTTCGATAAGGTATCATCTAATGCAAAATGAGCAGTCATTGCCTTCTGTGCCCTTACAAAGTCACCTTGAGCTACAGCACCGAATACAGTAGCTGTACCTCTACCAAGTAAACCTGTTAAGTTACCAGCTCCAGCACGCATAGGAGTACCGATTGCTGATAGAGCTGAATTAAATAAATTACTCCACCAAGCTTTGTTGATAATAGAAGGTACGTCAGGATTAGAATCATATAATGCTTTCTTAAATACTCCTAAATTATTTTGAGCCCATTGATGTAGTTTATACATTGAGTCTACATTACCATCAGTAAACTCGTTTGCTAAAAGAAAAGGTTTAAGGAAATCAGGATTCTCTCTAGCTACAGCTTTTAATGTTTCAGTCCACTCTTTAGCTTTAGGTACAATTTCTAATAATCTTTCTCCATGTTCACCTACAATAGTATCCGCCGCAGCTGTCATTACACGTGCATCACCTGTATCTACCGCAGACTTCCAAGCATTCATATTAGATAACATAGAATTAGCTTCATAGTTAGCTAATCCTTTTTCAATTTGAAGTACTTCTAAGCGATCAGCCATTAAATCAATAGTTCTAAGAATAGAATTACCATCCTCCATTAATCTAGCACCTTCAGAAAAGTCAGCTACTTGGCCTGCTTCAGAAGTTGCCAGATAAGCTCTAGCTTTAATAGCATCTATATCGAGCATCTGTTCTTTCAACTGTTTAACAGCTGATTTAATACCCTTTTTACCTGCAATTCTAACTGCAGAGCCCTCTACTGACCTCTTGAACTCATCTAAAAGTCCAAGAATATCATCTGTATCTACTCTAGGATGTAGTAGTGTAGCAGCTAATCTTCTACCTGCCTCATCAATCATCCGTTCAGTGATACGCTTACCTGATCTAAGAGTCTTACTAAACTTCTTAGAGTTCTTGAGCTCTTCAGTTAATTCACTGATTAAAGTTCTATTTGTTAAATTCTCTAATTCAAGTCCTTCTTTTCTAGCAGCTTCATGAAGTAGATTACCTATCCTACCCCACCCAGATTCTATATTATTAGCTATTTGTGCTTCGTTCGCCATAGCTCCTGTTATACCGTCTGGGTCCTTAGAGCGGACTAATTTATCACCTTCATCTAAAGTTTGCCAATCTGGCGCATCTATATCTCTACTTATATAATGTTCAGATAGTAAATTTAATTCATGTTCCTGTCTAGCATATCCTCTTAATATCTGATCTTCAACAGGTTTATCAGAAAACTTAATAGCATCGAATTCGTCTGTAGTACGTGCATTTAATTCTTTTGAACTAATACCACCTTCCTTTGCTGGTACAAATTTAGAAGTCTTTTTCAAGCTTCTACCAGCTCCAGTTAAATATGCAGCACCTTCTACTATACTAGATAAGACGCCGAAAATAGCACCTTCATTAACGTTCTTAAGTCGTCTCTCTCCAGGTGTATCATCAACAGTAGTCGCTATACTATTAGGTATCCATTGAAATGTTTGAGGCCAATAATGTTTTAAAGTACCTAATAAGTTATCATCTCTTTGGTTTTGTTCAGCTACATAATCGACTAAACCAGCAGTACCTATATCAGCACCAAACTTTGAAAAGTATTGAAACGATCTACTGTTACCTAATTTCTGTAACAAAGGTACTGCTTTTCCTGAAGCGTGTGCTTTAGCTCCCCATGATAATAACTTACCTCTTAATGCCAGTGATGGTATAACTAATCCAGATATATTTCTTAAAGCTTGAGTGGTATTACTTTCATATTCAGGGACTTTGGGTAGATCTACACCAGGTATTAAGTTGATAGTATCTATGATAGTATCTGATATACCAACAACAGGCGCTAAGTCTTCAGCTGTACCAAGGGCTACATTCTTTACAAAGTTACCAGCACCTTGTTCATCATACCGTCTTTCAGGTATTTTAACTTGTTCTGTTTCTTCTGCTTGTACTTCCGTAGAAGTTGGCTGCACAACATCAGGTTCTTGAGGAGCATCCGTAGATACTTCTATTTCCGTAGGTGCAGGTTGTAAGCCTTCAACCATAGATTGTATATCTTCTAGATTAATGGCTTCCAGATTTATTTCGTCCATAATTATTTAGGAGTCCGTTGTTGTTGTAATTCAGATTGTAATTCCATGAGTAATTCGTCAAATTTATCCTCATCCAACCCATCCCATTTACCTTCTCTATACCACTTAGTTCTTAACCTTGCAAGTTGTTCTGTACTTGCATAATTTACAGGTAGATTTGGTACACCACGTGTTTCGCCTCTAGTACGTTCTAATAAGCGATGCTGCATATTTGTAATATCATTATAGGACATCTTATCAATACCCTTCTTAAATTTAAATAGCAGATCTTTATCTCTTAAAGCAATTACAGCTTGTTCCAAATCAACATCTGGTGTATATAACTTATCAAGCATATCTGCTAAACCTAATGTTTGAGATATCTGTGCATTATTTGGATCATTAATAAATGCTTGAAGTTGATACCTAAGTAATGTACCAGGTTGTACTCCTAACATATTAGCTTTAGCTATAAGTTCTGGTGTATAAGTCGGTCGTAATTTACCCTTAGCGTCTAAAGGATTATGCCTAAGTATATTAGTTAAAGCGTTTTGATTCAGAAAACCAGGTGTATTTAGTAGAACATCTTTACTACCTTTAGCCTCTAGATTAGCATTAACATATTGTTGACTCCATACCTTATTGTTATCTTCTGTATGACCTTGATAATTATTATCTGATCTATCATAAATTCTAAATCTTTTATACTGACCTGTCATAGTAGGTGAAAGTTTACCAATTGCCGTATTACCTGATCCATCATCTACCATATTAAACCCTTCTTTCAGTAGATATTGTTCATACATGTCTCTACCTGCCTCCTTCGATTGGACGACATCATTAGGATACATTTGCCTAGCTTTGGCAGCAAATAAAAAACGTTGATTAATTAAATGATCTTGAACTTCTGCATAAATCCCACTAAATTCTCCGGTAAAATTGTCTCCAAATATTTTTGATTTTTTTATTGGATCTGAATTTAGAATCTCACTCCTCGCCACTTTCTTTTGGTTCTCGTAGGTATCAGGTAAACCGACTTCTCTATAGTAAGCTTGATCTTCATTTACCAAGGCAGTTAATTGTTTTCGTAGGGCGTGATTAGTTATTGTTTTAATATCTTCCTTACGTCGTAGCAACTCACCCCGTCTAGTACCTTCAACAAAAGGTTTCCAACTTTCATACTGTGTTTCAAATGCTTCTTGAGTTTGATTATAAGGATCATCCCGTTTTAAAGCTTTATAATTTTCGTTATTTAAATCACCACCAGCTTGTTCATAACCAAACAACACTTGCTCTCTTATCGCTGTTTGTTCCTCTGCAGTTTTGTTTGGATCTTTCATCGCGAGTAGTGCTCTTACCAGCTCAGGCTCCCAAGCCTTCTGTTTGGCGAGAAGAGTAGCCTCATTTTTTTCTCGAATAAGGTGCTCAATACTCTGCCACTGCTCCTCAGAAAGTAAATCTTTACCAGTCTTACCAGGATAATTAAATGATGGATCTAACTGCCCATCTCTTGCGGCGTTTAGCTCTTCCTGCTTTAATTGACCAGATCGAGCTGAACGTTGAAGACGGTTAACAAGACCACCTTTATCATTACCTAGGCCTCTTAATTGCTGCTGAAGTTCAAAAGTAACGGCATTAGGATCTGTTTCGCTTCTAGCATATGCTTTATCAAGTTTGAGATTGTCATCTTTCTCTAATAAACTATGGTATATAGCATTACCACGTAAATGGCTCATCACATTTTTTGTATCAAGCCATTTTTGTATAGGTTTAGAGAATTGAGTTGCAACAATTTCGTCACTTAATTTTAGATCTTCTAATTCACCATATACTGCGTCCCTTAAAAAATCATATTCCTTACCGTCTTGTTTCGCTCTATCCCATCTCGCTTCAAAGCCATCTTCATTTTTGCGCCTTTTGTCTAGGACCGATTTCATACCCTTAACCCTAGACCAACCCATATGCTCGTGCAAATGAGCTAAATAACCACCATGTTGTGTTGTAAGTAGTTTTTTGGCTTCAGGTGATAACTCAGTACTATCTCTAATTAATTTTTTCCATTGATCATAATCAATTTCTAAAGCTTTAAAATCTTCAATCTGTTTAAATAATACACCTTTGTCTTTCTCACTAAGTTTTGCCCAATGGACACCAGCAATCAGCTTTTGTGTATTGTCTTTTTTTTCTTGGGCTGCTTTATTTTGTTTGAATAATTTACTTGCAGTAGTAGAGAATTCTGCAACTTGCTGCAGCATCCTAATTGGAGACTCTTCTTTTTGTATTTGTAAAGCTTCAGCGTCTCTTTGCCTTAAAGCTTCACCATGTTTTTCACGTTTAAGTGCGTCCTCTGCGTAATACTTCTCCAGGCCCTCAACCCAATTAGTTGGTCCTGCTCCTATTAAATATTTTGATGATTTAGGTACTGCCATAATTAAGCCTCTTTAAAGGTAACGTCAATTAAATCGTAGTTAACACCCAGGAATCCGTTAGGCATAGTAACAACAGCTTCTGGTACAACTTTCATAACTTCATCAGCCATCGTTCCTATATATTTCTGAGTTTTACCTATGTAGTTAAATTTATATATACCTAAACCAGTAATAGATTTACCTATTTGTTTAATGTTTTCTTTTAAACGTCTATCGGATCCTGCTGCAAGTGCTACAAACGGTAGGGCAATAGTACCTACAGAACTACCAATTTTTAATAAATCCATAAATGCAGCTGCTCCTACATTCCTCATAACAGGACGTGGAGGTGCAATATCAGGACTTTGGATAATGTTATTCTGTGCAAATGCTTGTAGCTGTGCTGCTCTAGTTTCACCAGCAGCTTTAGCACCAGCTCTAGTAAGTTCTCTACGAACTTGTGTTAATTGATACGCTTTACGTGAACTTTCAGCTAAGTATTTTCCGAATTCAACTGTTGCCATTCTATCTATAGAACGTCCAGTTTGACCCGATGCTGCTACTTTAGCATATTCACTATTTTCTAAATGTTCTACAAAGAGTTGTTCCTGCTCCTGTCTAGCAGCTCCAATTTGATCTCTGTATTTTTCTTGTATATCAGCATAGACATTACCCAAATTAACATGCAGAGCGTCTAACGTTTGATCGTATTGAACACGTTTAACATTCTCCAAGGCAACAGTGTTCATCCAATTACGCTCTCTGACTTGAAGCTGATATTGGTATTGTCTTCTGGCAGCTTTGTTAGCTGCTCTAGCTTCACTTCCTAAGCACACGGCAAAACTCGATAAAGGATAAGTTATTAGGCCCGTGAGAAATTTCTCTTAAAAATTTAAAGCCTAAAAATTTGAGTAATTTTAGATGGACTGTGTTTCGTTTATCAACGACGTTCCAAAGCAAAGGTTCAGTTCTACTCTCAACAAACCTTTTAGCTTCTCTTGCAAATGTAACTGGGTACTCATGAATAGCGGGTGTACATACCATCCATATAATACCATTCTTATCTACTCCGGCCAATCCGGCAGTCTTGCCGTTAGGCACTTCAAACCATACCCCAGAGCCTTTCTGAGCAGCCGAAGGGAGGTATTCCATAGGATCTAGCCCCCAACCTTCTTCGATCTCTCTACGGTCATCTGGACGTAAATTAGAGGCCACCTTAATGGCAGCCTCCACAGTTATCGGGTGAATGTAATTAGACACGTTTATAGTATTTGTTATTGAATTCACCTTCCCAGGTCATAGAGACCAATGTAGCAGGTGAAGGGTGTGAAGATTTTACAGTTAATGTTAAATTAGTATTCCGTTCATAGATAGGAACCGTTGTCTTACTATCAGGTGTGAATTGTACCTGGTTTGCACTATAAGCATCAGCAATAACTGATTCATATAGTTCAGTATAAGAAGGCCTTCCTATTCGATCGATAGTAGTTTCATAAACACCTAATGGTCCGAAACTAAATTTCACTCTATGGATCACAAGTGAACTATGAGTGGCTGCTTTATATGTTCCTTCTGAAGCTGCTGTTTGGACATAGATAGTCGGCAATTTAATCTCCATATCATAATTATAACCGAAGATTAATTTACCTGGAGGTGTCACGTCGTCAGCAGTGCTGCCATCTGAGACTCCTTGAGGATCGTATGTTTTCCAATTACCAGGTATTTTAATTCTGGTAGTATTGGTATTACTATCATAGTATTTCCAAACATTTGCAGTCATACCTTGTAATGTTTTATCTGTACCTGTAGGTAAGAGTATGACGCCTAGTTGACCTGATTGATACTCATTAAATCCAATAGGTAAATTAAACCAAGTAAATTTTGCACCAGGTTTATCGTCATAAGTAAGGTCAGTATGTGGTACTTCAACTGCATTATCTAGATGAATTCTGTATTCAATATCATCCTCAGTTGTAGTAGTTTGGAAATCATTAATTAGCATATTAGTGGAATCCTCTAACTTAATAGAGAATTTCTGCAAACCATCTTCGAAAGCACCTGCTTCATTAGTACCATTTCTGATGACTGCAAATAATGCATCATCTAACATAGCTATATGTTGAATATTTCCACTAACTTTCCATCTGAACCATGCGTTTTGCAAACGTTTCTCAACAGAGCTGAAATATCTATACCCATATATAATATTAGTATCTTTTTCACAGAAGAATATAACAGAATTCTCCCTAGAATTAGCTATTAAATCTATATTTTTTGGAAATAATTTAGAAACAATTTTTGTTTGTTCTACTATATCTGGTTGACCTTCTCTTTGTATAGCAGTCATCTCAAAGAAACGTGTGTTCTTACCAGCGTTATCTAAGAAACCTAAAGTAGTACCTAATGAAATCGGATTAGTATTATAGTTAAAATTATAAGTAGATAGAGCGTTAATCTTAGCAGTGTTGGGACTCAAGACGTCTGAGTCAGTAGTCAACATAAACTGTTGATTCTTAGTAAACAACACTAGTCCAGTATTAACTTGTATACCATCGTAAACTATAGCTGGGTACTCTGAACTACAGGAGATATCTACATGGTCAGTCGCTGTATAAGTTACAGCAGTTTTAGGCCAAAAATTATAGAAGTCTCCAGGTCGAGACATGACTACATTCTCATCACTTAGTAGTATCATTCTATTTCTAAAGAATAATAACTTACTAATATACCTTTTTCTAGTAGTATCTAAAACATCATAGTTGGGAGCTGTAGGGTCTAATTCATCACCACCTCCAGTACCACCATAACCAGACATAAAGCTCGGTTTAGGTACAGTAACTTCATCACCACATGGGCATTCATCCCAAGCAACTTGGTTTAAAGTAAACTGAGTAGCAGAAGTTCTGACTAGCTGAATGGGCATCGTCGATGGTTTAAATTTAATCATCCTACCAGGTTCTGGGCATTCTTCCCATACACCTTCTCCATCTCGATCGTTGTTACCGAAAAATTTTACATAATAATCGTCTTCATCTTCTACACTATTAGCTATCTTTACAACGTAGCCATGTTTACATTGACTTGGTAAGTCTGCAACATCATCTACTTTATTTGTAAATACATTTATTAACTCAGTAACAGGTGTATTTACATTAAATGATCCACTAGTTCTAGTTATATATAAACCGTTACCAATTTGCTTAACATCAGCACCAGCCGTAGAACCAAAGGTAGCGTTTAATATTTCAGTTCTGATATCACCTAAAATACTTTCAGCTGTAACTGTAGTTTCAGTATCAAAAGGTGTAGGTAAAGGTCTGACTAAAGCTAAGTTTGCATAAGCTTTAGATACACTATGATCTTCAACAGTTACTTTATACTTAGCATTCTTCAACCAAATATAGAAATAATCACCAGTTCTCCAACCTTCACCACCATACAATAGGTCATGTATTGTAGTATACCTGCACATATAATTTACAGACTGACTGCCTGAATCAGGAACAGCTTGACCTGTTGTAGCTATACGTAGGTATAGATTTTTTCTATCACTAGCACTGCCTCCATTAGGAGTAACTGAATAAGTATGTGCTGTGCCATTTGCATCTGCTGCATCACCTGAATCACCATGACTAATGGCAAATATTTCAGTTGCTACATTAGGACAATAAGAATCTCTATGATTACCAGCATCGTTACCACAATGGTAACCATCATCTGGAAAGTTTCCAGCTGCTGGCATTACATGACTTGAAGTACAACCATTACGACTGTCGAATTCTCTTTCTACTTTAATCCTAGTTGCAGTATAAACATCTTGAGCAGTAAGGTTGTCATATATATTCAACGAATACTGACTAGCATATGCAACCTTTCTTAATTCAAGATAAGCTTCATAAGGTTTAGCAGCTTCTTTCGTACTAGTATCCATTTCAGTATACTTAGTACGATTAGTTATATAAGTATAATCGTTAAGAGTTAGAGTTTGGATATCCGCATCATCAGTATGAGTCAAGTATGATACTAACTCTGATGCAACTGCAGATGTATAAATGACTGACATTTCCTGACCGTCACTACATCTCCACATTTTAACATCACCACCTCTACTAATTTGTCCTATATATTGCTCTGCTTCATCTCTATAATAATGAAACCATTTACCAGTAGTAACTGATTCCAACTCACCTCCTGACAGTGAGGCTATTAATCGTCCACCTGGACGCTTCATTAAACCGTGAGTTATATCTGGAAGTACATTCAAAGCATCTTTCACTTGACCTGGAATTTTTAATTCGTCAGGCTGTTGTGAAATACCTCCATTATAAGAACCGATTGTTTGTGATATACTTGCCATTATCGTCTCAATGCAGTATAAGGTTGGAATGATCTATAATAACTATCATGCGGATAACCAAAGAAGGAATAATCACCTTGATTACATTCATACTCTAGGCAAGAAGCACGAGCAATACCCTCTTGGGTGCCTAATAATTGAACTAGTTGTGGGTTACTTACTAGTTGAGTAGCTGCTCTCACAGAAGCTCGGTAAGTAATGTACCGTTTAAATACACTAGGTAAGTCTTCAAATGGCCATAAGTATACTAAATCTAAATATTTATCTTCTGAAAACCTTTCGGTATGATTCACTAAATCATAAAGAACATACTTATTATTTATTTTTCGCTTAACAAAATCTTCAGTTTGATTATTTAAACCATCAGTTAAATCATACCTTAATACATTACTAGGTATTTCTAAGATACCTTTATCGTCTGCATTAATATCACTTCTTTGTATTTTTTTATGCCGTTCTATATTGAAATGCCAGCCTTCATTCTGAATATCTTTATTAACTTCAGTTAATATATTATAGATAAAAGAGATTTCTGGATTAGATAATGTATTATAAATTTCTTTTTCTGTATAAATTCTAATCACAGAATTAACGACAGGTGCTGTAGTAAACGTTAGTGTACTACCAGATACTGTAAAGTTAGTTTCTTGTACACCATCTACTGTTGCTTTAATTTCTTTTAAAAGACCCCAAGATAATCCTGAAAGGCTGAATGCTACTTGACCGGTAGCTCCAGTAAAAGATAATTCTCCTGTCACTTCATCTACTGAGCCGAGAGTAGTCACGGGTGATTGACCAATAGCTCCCAGTATTGAGTTCACTGCGGATAGTTCGGTATCGGTGTCAATTGTCGTGGGAGTTGCCATAGGTATAAATTTTTATGAATAAAAAAAAAGGAGGGCGTGAGAACCCTCCCTTTATGTACATTACCATGCAGCAGGTGCGGTAGCTGTACCAGCGTACAGTTCCACAGCAGCAGCTGGGTTTAGCCAATCGGCTCCCATAGCCAACCTACCTAGTATAACATCTCCCTGATAAATCACGGACACGTCACCTGAAGTAACTTGAACTTGTGGGCCAATCGCTTCGACTACACCTGCGGCTTCCTTCTGGAAGATAAGTCCACAGCTGTTCTCGAAGTCAGAGGTTCCGTTACCGTAGTTGTTTACGGTTTCAGTCCTCTCGTCAAGCATCTCTACTTCAACGAAGCTACCTTTGTTACCAGGATCAGTAGTACCTGGGTTGGTAGCAGATCCAGTACCATACTTAGCACCAAACCTACCGAAGTAAGGAATGTTTTGTGATCTGTAGATTTTGATGCCAGCAATCTCATAGACACCACGTCCTGATTGCAATGCATCTCCTTGCTCATCACGATTAACGAGATAAGCACCAAGACCAGATCCATCTAGGCCCTTGATGAGGGCATAGTATTGTCTTGCATTAAGTACTGCAACACGTCCGTCAGAACTTACTCCCTTCTCATCTAAAACTGCCGCAGCATCATAGAATGCTGTTACAAGTTTATCAGGATCAAGAGCATCTGAAGCGTTAGCAGATGTACCAACACGGATTTGTGTTCCGCCTGGTTCTACGAAGTTGGCCTTCGTTACAGGGCTTGCTTTACGTGCAGCCTGTGTAATCTTACGGAAGATCTTACGGTCATAGTTCTCTGCTAGAGCATAACCGATCTTCTTAGAAATCTCTCCCCTTAAATCATAATGGGAAAGTACTTCATCTAATTCGTAAACAAATGCACTGGAGATCAAGAGATCGTCTACAGTGATTGTCTTCTCAGCTACTGGAGGAGCGTTGTCTGAGTTACCGAGAATGGACTGGCCTGGAGTATGATACTCACTATTGGTGCGTCCCGTGTAGATGAACTGCAAAGATTTGCCGTTCTTAATTGTTCTCTTAGTAACTAGATCCCTTGCAATTGTATTGCGTTGGAATCCTTTGAACATCTCTCCAGAAAATAGCTTGAGGAATAGCGCCCTACGCTCGGTGGTTGTAAAGGTAGCACCTGCGCGGGTCGCATTATCAGCACCTGGTGCGGTCAGTGACGACAACAGGGCTGCATTCTGATGAGCCATTGTTATGGATAAAGTGTATTATTTACTTTCTTACGTACGTAAAATTTTTTGATCATTTTTTTGTAGGTCTTTCCCTACCGTCTAGACGGCTGAGGGTATCCTGCGTACAGGGCCAAAGCCAATGAAAGGGAGGTCCGACTCTGAGGTGCCTCCCTTCCTTCTCACCCTAGAAGAGCTTCTTCTAAAGATTGAGGTTCATCATCAACACCTGGTGGCTGAGAATCGCTGGGTGTTAGATCCTCTGGGGGATCTTTGATCTCAGGTTCAGGTGAAAGTGAAGTTACATAAGCGGTTGGTCCGCCTTGTGATTGATGTGCCATACTTAGAAACTATATTTAGCACCTACTTTGGTACCCCAGGTGTTGTCATCATCGGTATCAGAGTCAGCAGTTAATACTGATACTTCACCATAGAAACCAAGCTTCTCTGTAGCTGCGACGTTGGCTCCTACTTTACCAGAAACTCTGGTGTCTGAGTCAGCGCCATCTGTTGCTACAACAGCAGGGCCACCTTGTACATACCAATCAAAGGTTTCATTTCCACCTTCAAATCCAACGTGGAAGTCGGTTACTGCGCCTGTATAATCAGACCCTGTATAACCGGCATTGTTCTCCACGTTGACGTAGACTCCGGCGGAAGCCGGAAGAGCAACGATTGTGGAAGCGAGTGCTAGTGCTAATGTTTTCATTTAAAAAAGTGTTTAACGTGTTCTTGTATAAGGCACGCCGCGATACTTTAGGGTGACTTGCTTTTTTACTTGCATTGTCTTTCTCCATAGTACCACACCCCCGTTCCATGATGTGGTTTCATGCGTTCCCACTGGGAATGAACGGACGCGAGTGCCTGTTGCTTCTACTGGATTCGACTATCCGAGCCGCTTTAGTTCCCTAAAATACTCCAGGGAAAATTTGTCCTGTGAATATGTAAGCGCCAACTGCTGCATTGAAACCAATCATTGCAAGCCAGCCGTTTACACGTTCAGCGTTTTGTAAATATTCTCGTGTTGTTGGTGGTTCGATTACTTCAATCTGTGGTTCACGAGCGTGTACGTTTGAGGTCATTAAGATAAATAAATTAGGTTAATGGCCGAGGACGAAAGTTCGGGTCGGCACGTATAACTTACTTCTTAGGGGGTCTCCCTTTCTTGGTACCATAAGTACCTTTTCCTTTGGGCATAATTAAAAATTAATATCAGAACGATCTAGTTTCTCAATAACATCCTGTCTATATGCAGGATCTCTATCATACCTTGGGTCACTCATAGCAGCTACGAGTTCAGGTTGACTGCGGAATACATCTCCACTGGAATTAGCAGATTTACCTGCTAACATCCTACCTTCATACCCATTAGCATTATCATACTGTGCTTTTAAACCAGTCACTGCTAGTTTAATCATTGAAATGTCTCCTGAATTAACAATTGAATCGAAGGCTTGTTGAGTAGTTTGATCTAAAGTTGAACCAGCCCATTGGATTAATTTATTATAATCCTGTTCAGTACCTGCTATACTCCTAACTGAATTAATTTCAGATTCATTTAACTCAGGAACTTCTTGTTCATCAACATCATAACCTTCTTCAGCAGCTCTACCAGCTAAGTATGAATCGATTGATGCTCTTGATAAACCTGCACTTTCTAAAGATGCATACATGTCATCTGTAATGGAACCTTTATTATCATGAAAGTGTTTACTAATAGACCAAGGATCTACATTAGAATCTTTGAATAAGCCTCCTAATTTTTCACCATAAGCTTCATTAACTGCATTATAATTAACACCACCATCTTCTAAATAATATTGTGGTTCATCAGTAGAAGGTTCTTCTTTTGATTCAACTTTAGCTGGCTCTTCAGATCCATCTTCTCCTAATTTTTTTTGCAGTTCTATGTAAGCCTTTTCTAAATCGGCTGCGTCTTTATATTTACCAGCAAGGAGTTGCTCTTGCTCATTCTCCAGAGCTTCGCCGACTTGTAAATTCTCCTGCTCTTCAGGTGTTAAGCTATTCTCCGTGGTAACTGTATCAGTACCCGGATCATATGTCATTGTTTCTGCCATATTATCTTAGGTGGGTTGTTCGTTTAATTGATCAGCTGCAGCGTTAAGTCCTTCTAAAGCTTCAGGGTTTTTGCTAGGATCTATTAAAGGTGATCCTGACATTTGACCAGCTTGGTCTACCAAAGACTGTTGAATTTGTGCAGCTTGAGCTTGTTGTAACTCTTCTTGTAACTCTCTTTCAGTCTTAACTAAATTCAATATGTCAATACCTTGTGCTGCAGCTAGTCGTTTAATAGCTTCAGAAGGATTAATGTACTTCATCAATGCTTCTGGACCTAACGTCTGTGCAATAGTACCAACGAATTGTGTAAGACTTTCTCTATCTTGTCCTCTACCAAGAGCATTTACACCTGCTACAATTTGAGGACGTACCAAATCTTTAGGTAACTTAGGTAGCTGACCACTACGAGTTAATACTAGTAATGTTCTATTAAGATATGGCACTAAGAATTCAATAGTAAGTAGTGAAAATATTCCACCGAGTTGTTGTTCCAATTCCAACTGTGTGAGGCGGACTTCTTCTGCGGTCACTCTTTCTGCTTGACGCACATTCATTAATAAGAACGCATCACTTAATCTTCTCTCAATTTGTTGAGAAACATTAGCAGCTGTTGCAAAGTCAGCAGTCTTACCTACCTGAATAACAGCAACATCTTCAGGTCTACCCTGAACGATTGCACCGTTACCAGCTTGAGCTATAGTGGATGGTTTAGTAGTTGATGATGGTGATACAAGGAAAACTACTTTAGCAGCTGCTGCAGAGCCTTCTACTAGTGCCTGAGCAAGCCCCTCAAGTGATCTGAAATCACCTAAGAACTCCTCGACTCTACCTCTACCATAATCTTCACCATCTACTGTATTAAATCGGAGAACTAACCATGGACTTGCATTCTTTGGAGCTGTACTACGGCTTCCAGGTATGATCTTATCGAACACTTCCTGATGCCATTCCCAACGTCCACTCTTTGCATCCATCTTAACGCAAGTGTATACTTCTACGTCATCTCCATTAGAGCTCGTCTGACCTGAATCATTAGGTAGATTAGGACTAGATTCTGGTAGCTCTTCTCCTAGAATCTTACGATTTATAAGTTCCTTTGTTACTATTTCTAAAATATTACCGTTACCATCACGGCTAACGACATATCTATTTAAAGGGAAGTTCTTTAAACCATCTTTACCCATAAATATTAAAGCATTACCACCTACAATAAGATGTTTTAATGCTTGATGTATTACAACACGATCACTTGAAGCAGCGATGTAATCCATGACCATCCTCTCCATCTTGGAGAAAGATAAATCTAATTCACTACGTACTTCAGGTGGGATATCAGTACCTAACTTATCATCCCTAACTTGTAGTTTAAAGAATGTAGTTTGAGGTGGTAGTAACGCTAACATTAATTTAGCTGCTAACGTCACTACACACTTCGAACCTACTGACTGCCAAGGAGTCTGTAATATTCTATGGTTAGGATGAGAGCTTAGATCATCTGTAATTAAATATGGTAACGTGAGTTTAGAACATTGAACTGCAGTGTTCAGGAACTGAGAACGACCTGTAGTTAATTTATTATATCTCTCACGTGCATTCATAAGTTAGCTCCTGACGGTGCTCCTGCACCACTTTGAACAGGTGGATCAACTTTAATTCTTAAAGCACCAGTGCCTTTAGTCGATGGATTCTTATCCTTCTTACTCTTAGTACGCCTTACATTCGGATTGACGTCAGTTTCAAGCGGTTCAGGTACCGGTAAAGGATCAGTAGGTGGTTCAACTGGAGCTGGTGGTGGTTGTAATGGTGCTGTTGGGACTCGAAGAAATGTCTGTCTACTTCCGCCCCCTCCTCCAAAACACATTAGATTTCTTCCTCCATTATGGATTTTATATAGTCTATAACGCTGGCTTGACCCGCTCGATACATAATAGATTCGATTGGTTCTTTAGGATGAACTGGATTCCAACCAAAGTTAGAGTCAAGCCTGCTGATTAGTTCATCCAGTCTTTCATTGTGTAGCTTAAGCGTACTTAGGGAGATTGACATTACTATGCTCAAAGAACGCTGGCATTCTAGCTCTCTGTGTCTCAGAAAATTCAGGTGCTTTACCTTCATACATGAGTCGATCACTAGCATCCAGCCAAAATTTTTTGTCTAAATATTTATCGGTAGTATTTATACCTAAAGGTTTAACAATCCAGTTAATTGTGGCTTTCCTAAGTTTATCCAGAGAAGGAGAAGGACGTAGGCCCAACTCGCGACATACAAGACTATTAGCTCCGACGTGGATCTGTTCGTCTCTGCTAATGTCAGCAGATATAGTACGAAGAGCAGCATCCCCGTTAAACCTAAAGAAAGGGAGTAAAACAAAGAAGATGGCCCGCTCGGCGACCAAAGCTTTTGCAATAGTGTGATCAGGGTGATTGATCCATGCATCTCTTAATAACTTCCCCTCTTTTTCATCATTTTCATTTGTACCAAGGGCATCTGCATAGTATCCCAATGCAAGATCATGCCTTTCTTCATCTTTAACATTGTCCTCTAATAATTTTCTAGCATTATCGGGAACAGTCTTTTCAAGACCTTCCGTGATAAAGGCACCCACAGGTAACTCCAGATGACGTGCTGCGAGCGCACGCCTAATAGTAGCCTTTGCTTCATCTTTCATCGCTCCAATGGTGGGTTTTACGGGGGACCATTTGCGTTTACGGTCCAATAAAATTTCATACGGATGTTTTCTCATCATTCTTGACAGTCACAGGTTACAGGCTCGTTTCCGAGAATGTCCTGCAAGTAATCACCAACGTCTTCATCACTCAGGGCTGCATATGCATCTGTCTTATCCTGAACGTTCCCCATTACTTGTAGGCTATAGTATAGGGAGGTCTGCGGTGATAGCAGCCACTCTTCCACGAATTCACGATCGTAGGTTACCACATCACTCCAAGAGTTGAATGAGTATCCGTGAAGAAGTCCCGTATTATCTAACATAATCATTAGTTGATCAGCAACATGCTTGTAAGCATCCCAACCAACTTCACTTGCGATCTCTACATCGCCATAATCATAAGATTCTACACCGAAAGTACCGCTATCACGATCAACCTTTCGACTTATAGGTGGTGCTATTTCAGGTGTAGCAGTGAAACCTTCTACACTCTTACTCCTATATGAACAGGAGGCAGTAGGTGCTATAGCAAAAGCACGTACCATATTATTCTCTTCAGCTATACCAGCAGCATGATGGATAGCATCTTGTAAATTAAAAGCTAATTGATAGGCTATGCCGCCCATATACTCGCCAGTGTTGACAGCTTCTAATGCACGACCAAATTCATCATAAGGTACTCTATATTTGTGCAATAGATTTGCCAAACCTAGCATACCTAACCCAACTTGACGGTCGATATCAGCTGGCAAGTATTCTCCAGTTGCTCCAACACCTGTCCGACTATGGAGCTCGCACAGTTGGGACATACCTTCAATGAAACCCTGCTTGATGGTGCCGAGCTCACAGGCTGCGAGATTGACATGTTGTAGCAAGCATGTTCCGCGTGAGGGCAGGTAAACCTCAAGACAGACGTTGCCATAGATTCGTTTTCCTTGTTCATCATATTTTACTTTGTTTAGCCAAATGTCTCCAGATTTGATTCCGTGTAATAGAGCATCCTTTACTTGATTATCACAGCTTTGCCACCATCCCGTATCAATGTCGACGCACCTCTTGACCCAGGTGAGTTCTGATCTAGGTGTCTCAATAAAATCAAGGATATCGGCATGGTTAAGATCAAGATGCAAAACCACAGCGCCGTTCTTATAGACGCCGCCTCTTCTGAGTGTTTCATTTAAGCTTGAGTAGATTTTTCCGAATGATACAGGGCCAGAAGCTGTAAGACCCTTTCCGTTTTCTGCTCCTTTGGGACGGAGCTTTGATAAATGCACAGCAACTCCCGCTCCATAACGGAGTCCGTGGCTGACATATCTCCAGCTTGCTTCGATTCCATCTTTTCCCTCCATAGAATCCTCTACGACAAAGACGGTGCAGCTCACTG
>VTLG01016636.1_pt1 | contig 21921 bp, 27 predicted proteins | sample 4694571 | NCBI WGS metagenome assembly VTLG01 (sample SAMN12604809, study PRJNA352737) | marine metagenome | biome: ENVO:00000447; feature: ENVO:00000209|ENVO:00000569|ENVO:01000036; material: ENVO:00002151; isolation source: viral sequences binned using virsorter ... | reverse complement strand
ACATTACTCTCGCCTTTTGATTTGGTCCACTCGGCGGCCCACATTCCACCCGCAGAGTCGAGGACTTCGGTAGCTCCCCGTCCACCAGAATCTCTGATGCCTTTCTTGAGCAGATCGTTAAGGGCAGGGATGTTTTCTCTCTGGAGCTCGGAGAGAATTTCCGCATCAGTTACTCCCTCCTGCCGCAGCAGGTTAATCGCTCGACCTAGACGCTCTTCATTCTTCATCCCTGAGCTCCTTTACCCCTCATCACCTCATCCCCTGTATAAGGTTTCTAACTGTATTTCTACCCTCGGAACTGGTATTCTGGCGAACATTTGGGTCTAAGTTAAAGGAGTTATTCTTATACCAGTTCCACGCACTAGGTGACACATCCCTCATCAAAGGTGATGAAGCGGCGTACACCTCAACCATTCTGCGCGTATATGCTTCAATTGTCCGCATACCTGACATAACCTCAGCTTCAGTAGTCATGAAATTTTGTTGCAGTTCTGTTTGTAGTCTGCTAAGCTCTTGGTCAGTAACCGCCGCACCAGACCGTTGCTGAAGCACTATATTCCGTATTGCAGCAATCCGGCCTCGAAGGTCTGTACCCTTTTTCGGTGTCAGTACCGCTGGAAGTTCGCCTTCAATCTGACCTAAGCCCGGAAGGTTTGTTTTAAGCTGTCCTTTCCTTTCCCCCGTTTTAATCCGGTGCTTGTCAAGTTCCGCATTCAGTTCTTCAAAACCAGAAACAAGCTGCGGAATCTTGTTCGCCATCATCTCCTTACGAAGTGGTGCTATCTCTTGTAGGTAGTCCTTACGAGCTTTTGAGTTAGAGTTGAGGCGACGATTGGAGTATATTCCATTATCTCCCCTCATACGCTCGTACGCCGCATTCGCTTTGCCAACTACCCCTTGAAGAATTGAACTAGGATCCGTGCCCTCTATTTCTTGTGTGGCCGGTGTACGGCTTAGGGTTGTAGTACCCCCTTGCTGTGCGGCCTGTGCGGCCTGTGTGGCCGGTGTACGGCTTAGGGTTGTAGTACCCCCTTGCTGTGCGGCCTGTGTGGCCTGTGTGGCCTGTGCGGCCTGTGCGGCCTGTGTGGCCTGTGCGGCCTGTGCGGCCTGTGCGGCCTGTGCGGCCGGTGGGGGCGGTGTACCATCCTGTGTCCAGACAGTACTTCCGTCCCTCATATTCACTACCTGTGGGTCACCCCTCTCATTTGTGACGGTTTTGAACGCACCATAAGCGAGGCCTTCAGCTACATTTTGTGGAAACCCCAAAGCCACCATTTCTGTCACTTTCTTTGCCGCAGCACTCTGACTTTGCGGCGGCGGAGCTTTTTGACCTCCTATCCGCACGTAACCTTCAGGAGCAGTAGGGTCTAATCTAACAACCTGCTCTCGACCATCTATGTAGATGGTCACAACTTGCGGGTTACTCGGATCCGGGGGTGTGGGAGTCCCTATCTCTTTAATTACCTCCCCTGTTTGTGCGTTTATTACTACGTTCGATAAACTGCCGTCATCATTCCGCCTCGTCGTAAGACGGGTATCTACTTTCTGCTCCGGTAGAGCTTTTGAGCCACCTATCGGTCTGAACCCTCCAGGAGCATCAGGGTCAAGTACAACATACTGCTCTTGACCATCTTCGTTATATATTTTGGTGACGGTCTGTTTAGCAGCCTCAGCGGGTTTGCGAGCCCCTATCTCTCCAATTACCTCCGCTGTTTGTGCGTTTATTACTACTTTGCTCGTAGTCCCGTCTTCATTCCGCCTCTCGACAACCCTGGTGTCTAGGTTTGAACCTGAGCCACGTGGCTTCGGCTCACCCAGATTCATCCGAATGCTTGGATTATTTTTGTCGAACGCAATAAGCTGCGCTTGACCCTTCTCGTTATAGATGGTAGCGGTGCCCCAATCTCTTTGTTTTGCCTTTGAGCCACCTATCGGAGTCAGAATTCCAGTAGTTTTATCGAACAGGCTTTTCTGTGGATTACCCTCTTTATCGTACACCTCAACGATCGAGTATTCCTTGCCAGATTTTTTCAATGAGTCCAACACCATCTGGCTATACGCACCGCCAAGAGACAAACCTTTTCCCAGTATGTCTCCTGTCACCTCCTTATCACCGGTTATAGCCGAAACTACATCTAGTTCAGCGTCTTTAACCTGCTTATCATACGCTTCTTGTTCTGATTTAGCCTTTCTACTTTGGTAGATAGAAGCACCTTCTTGTAGAACCTTCCCTAGAAGATTACCCCAATTAGCTCCCACATAGTGGTTGCCCACCATTTGACCCTGCAAGGGTGCAGAGGCTTGTTCTCTAAGTCTTTTTGCTAAGGCTCGTCGCCGTTGTATGGCTCGAGCAAGAACTGGGTTTACACTCATGCGAAGAATCCTGCGGCACCGCCGATGATGTTGCCATACGCGTTCAGACGATTGGTTGCGGCTGCTTGCTGAGCGTTATATCTTCCAAGTTCTGCGTCATACTGGGCCTGAGTCGCGCCCAGAACGTCAGCTCCTGCAGTTTGAGCCTGTGTGTTGTACCCCTGGAATTGAGGTAGACCAACCGACTGCCCTCGCAAAACTGCGTTGAGTTCGTTCATCGGGAGGCTTCTCAAAAATGCAGCCTCCTGAACTCCTCGCTGTCTGGCGTCTGCTGTCCGTGCATAAATCCGATCTGACTCGCCTGTAGCCCGTAGTAATGCATCTAAAGAAGCTCTGTTCTCAGCATCGTCTAGTTGACGCATCCTTTGATCATACGCTTCATCGCCCTCTTTAAACCCCTGTGCGACTAACTGCGCGTTTTCTCGATCTCGACGGTAATCGAAATCAGGCTGCATCCGCTGCATCATCGCAGATCTAATATCTTCTACAGCACCAAACCCCGGATCAGCAAGGTCCGGCACACCACTAAGGTCAATATCAGAAGCTGTTACAGCGTCTATGTCTCCCAGCAGATTAGTAGCAGAATCTGACACTCCTCGGGTTACGGCGCTTTGTGATAAGATCGCATCTTCCAGATCAGGATTCATAGTTGTAGTTTGTGTCCACAGGTCCTGGTCATTAGGATCCTGTTCCCAATCTACACGACCGAATGGGTTAATCTGAGTCGGTCGGTTAGCCTTCGTCTGAATTCGCGCCGCTTCAAGGTCGCCTTGAGCTGCTACTTGGGCCGCACTAGAATAGTCCGGTGCGGCAGGGGGCTCTGCTTGTGGTTTTGCCATTACGCTGCCTTATCCTTGTAGTGGTCGCTCCATTTGCTAGACCACCAATCTCGTTTAGTAAACCCAAGAACCCAAGAATCTAGGTTTGAGCCGTTTGCATCTCGAAGAACACCTTCAACTTGGAACCCTATATGGGTGTCAAACTTGAAGGCATCCTCATTTCGTTTATCTACAAGAGCAGTGAGGCGATCCCAACCACAGTCCACAAATGCATAATCAAAGCTCGTGATGATGAACGACCGTGTACACCAGCGACTACTTCCGTCTGAGGCGACATGCATTAAAGATCCTTTTGTTGAAAAATCAGAGAAAGCAACGACTCCTCTAATCGATCCATGTCGATCAACATTAGCAATAGTACGGCAAGTATCCAGAGTAAACCCTGTGTCGATTTTCTCATTTAAAAAATCCACAAACGCCCATTTCTGCTCTAGTATGATCACAAAATGGCACCTTTAAACTGCACAAGCTCAGTAGACGCCCAAAGAACCTCTGACTCTGAAACAATAGTCACAGTAGGTGCATGGACAAAGCCCACACCTCCCATAGAAATCCAGTCCTGTTTTGTAGATTGACCTCCGGACCACACAGCACCTCCCCATTGGCCGGAGTCCCACAGAGAGCCCTGCTGTCCAGAAGTGTAGGCTGGAGTTGTATTGGTATCAAAAGAGTAATCAGTTCTAAGACCCAAAGAAAGGGAAATAGTTCCTCTAATCAGTAGTGTAAGTTTTCCAAGTCCAACATACTTCTGTTGTCCAGGCGCGTTCATGTCTGAAAACGCGGGGAGGGCTGTCACTGTTAACTCAGATGTAGACCCTCCACTAGTCTGGTTGTCATCATAATACTGAGATCCCAAACTGTACACGCTAACCCCATCGGTGAAGTGGGGCAAACCTTGATGCTTGCACCAGCCTAGAGCACCAAGTTTCGACCACTCAGACCATCCCCCAGTAATTGTGTTCATTACGAGCTGATAGGTCTCGTTGTCCTCACCGATTAGATCACTTTCAAGCTTCGCAACATTGCTCACAGTAACAGTGCTCAATGCCGGGCAGTTCACTAACAGTAGATTACTTTGCTCGAAGTATTCTAAATCCCAGCCATCGCCCCCTGGATTCCGCTTTACAGCGTCTGTTATCCAAGATTTAATCTTACGAGCTCCGATGTTAAACGTTTGTGCCGTTGCGCTTGGAGTTTGTCCAGTAAGCAAATGATCGGTAATTGGAACAAGACCTTCACTAGTAAGGAGTACAAGGTCGCCCCCGACGTTAACGAAGCATCGTCTATTAGCTATCCTCCCGGTACTAAACACACCAGACAAGGACCACGTAGACGCTGAACCTGGGTCTGTTCCAGCGTAAACTGCCATGTCGCCCTCTTCTGACAAAGCGACAAAATAATCATCTGGGCCTGCACCTTGGTCAGAGGTCCATGTGCCCATAGCGTAGAGATCACCTCCATCAACACCAAACAGTGGACCAAAATTAAACTCTTTAGCTTCACCACTTATAGATGCTGGAGCTAAATACCAACCTGAACCGGAATTCTCCTCAACAAACCACAGTCGACGTTGATGAATAGTAACATGATTAAACTTCTCAGGATCAACATACCCAATCTCCCATGTCGAGGGACTACCATCTACAGAAGCTCTTGTGAGTCGAGTAACCGTCCCACTGCTGTCAATAACTAGAGGTTCATCACTAGAATGCTCACTAACAGCGACCACGTATGACCCTGCAGAAGTTGCGAAAGGAACAACGTGCCACATGTCTCCATTTAGGTTGTTTACGACTGGTGTGGCACTTCCAATGTTCACACCACTAGTTATGTCGTACAAGCCCGTTCCAGAAATCGCGTAGAGTTTATTGCTGTACGGATGCCGAAATATCGTCTTCATTGTGCTGGAAGCATTGTGAGACTGTAATTTTCTACCGTACCGAATTTTACAGCCTGAAGGCTCACATACAACATTCTTAAGAGACAGCGCATCAGTGGCAGGCATCGCGTAGATAGAATCTTGGGTGTTGATCCCACCTATCGGGGCTGGAACACTAAACGGCGCACTGATCTGCGGACGAGCAGTTCGTCCATTAGCCCTTCCAGAAATGTTGTACCTTCGCAGCATTAGGAACCGTATCCCGTCTCAGGGATGTTACCGATGTTTAGAAGATAAGAATTATTTTGAGCCACCAAACTCAATCTAGGCGCGCCCGCCCGACCTATGACCTGCTCACATTTATTTATGAAGTCATCTCTAAAGGAAGTGGTGTCAAACCCTTTAGTCTCCCAAAACTTAAGTTTGATAAACTTGACTAGCAACCACCAATCAAGAAATGGGGTATCTCCATCATCTGTAATAACTGAGGCAAAGTCATTTTCATTAGTGTCACTTCCAGACACTTTTAGAATATATTTATTAGAAACATACTCGTAAACAAAATTCTCAGCAGCAGTGGGTACAGGATGAATAAAGACCCTGCCTCGTTTAAGCCGAAACTTAGCACGAAGCCCTCCTGTAAAATTACCGCTCTTTAAAGTTTGCCAAGAACTAGCGGGGAGGGGTCCTAAAAGGGGCCAGTCGTTAGTTCTATCCCACTGAGTCTCATCAATGATGTTTAAGTAATCAGATGGAAGAGCGTAAGACTCTGTAGAAGATACAGTCGTGAACGTGTGCTCTTTGCTGAGCTGTTCCCACTGATGACCAGAAGCTACTTCGTCAATTGCAGACTTAAGTAGCGTAAAGAACTGAACAACATTCAGGTCCGAATTGCCGACAACAGCAGTAGGCTGAGTGAGTCCTAGCTCACCCATTGCCTGCTTTACTATTTCAAGTACAGTATTCCGCTGAAACGACATTAGTCCCCCTAGAGGGACCTACTCCTGCTTCTCCAGCTTGGAGCTGACCATTCGTAATTGCTCTTCCAAAGCAGCAATCCTTGAATCTCGGTCTTCCAATTCCTGTTGAAGTCGAGTAAGTCCCGCGCCCTCTTTAGCTTCCGCGAGGTACGCTTTCGCGAGTTCGTGGTAGTGTCGAAGGCCCATGTGTTTAGATAAGAGACCGTCCGCCATTCCGGCGAGCTGCTCCACTGTTTGAATCTGTAAGGCTCGCAGTTCAGCGACTAAGTTGACAGACATCCAAGGCACCATATCTAAGCGTGTGCCCTCAATATGCTCAGACTTACCATCAATGTACGCTTGATTCTGTTTGGGAAAACGTTGCACGTCTTCTTCTCGAGCCGGGCGTTCAACAATCCCAGACCGGTTCCCCGGTATGACGATACGAACATAGGTCGTACTGTCGAAAATTGGCCGACCTTCTTCAGCAGATTTCTGCTTGTTGTAGGACGGATGGTCATAAAATTGTGCGAATAAACGCTCGTCTCCGGCATTCCGACGCGCGAGATTAATCGCATTTTGGTCGAAGACGTACTCACCAGGAGTGGACATCGATGGAGTCTCCTATAAAGGTGGACTGAAGTGGCGGGGGAGCAGATGTCCCCCCGCCTGTGATGATAAACCAGAATTAACTGGCTATGTCAACCGCGTTGACCGCGTTACCTGCCCAGAAATACTGTCCAGACGCAACCGCGACATTGGGACCAGTATTGGTTCCAGAGCCGTCAGTAGCCGAAAACGCTGTAGACACCGTAATGTCCGTCTGCGAAGCGGCGATAGCGCCACCCGCTGTGACATACGTGTAAATGACGTTGTCGGAACCGATAACACAAGTACCCAGACCAAACTCTTGGGTAGCCGTGACACGATTTTTGTCTAACGCACCTATCAGGGCAGCAGAAGCAGCAGTACTCATTTAGAGTTCTCCTATTTCGTAGTTCAGAGTGTATGTAGAGATTACCCGGTTAGGGATCACTCTTTCATACGGCCCTGAAACTGCAGACCAGATGCCGTCATGTTGCCAGCCCACGCCAGGATCTGAACTTCAGCGTCCTGGTTAATGCTGTGTCGAACCGACGGTGCCAGAGGAACCATGTTCCGGGCTGCGTGTGGACGATAGTGCAAATACTTCGTGTTCAAGAAGTAGGCACGCTGACTCGTGGCGTAGCCTCCGATGCCGCCATCAAGAATAACATCTGCCCCCATGTACTGGAGACCGACGAACCCCAAATTAGCGTTCTCGGAAGTCGTAAACCGCTGCAAATTCTGCAACGAGTTCGCAAACAACGACCAGTAAGTGTTATCTACAATGATGCAGTCAGGTCGATCTGGACCACGCACCGTCTGAGCCCAGAGCTGATTAAAGTAGCTCTGAATGTTAGACGAAGTCGTCGCGCCACCACCGTCAGACGTTGCATCAAAAATTTGAGAACGCCAGAAGGTATAGCTGGACCGATCAATAGAACCCGCTGTACCAGTGGTTGGGTCATCTGGAACCAGAAGATCCAACCCACCGATCTCCTTACCACTGAACCCTGTACCATCAGAGTACAAGCCTTCAGCAATGAGGTTCATCATGGTTGACTCAGCAACAGAAATTCGGCCTTCCAACAGATCAATAATCTGCTCTCGACCCGCATTCTGTAACTGCTCTAAGCCAGAAATCGTCACAGGACATGCTGCCTGTTTAATTTCAAACTCAGCTGCTGAGATGACATCCTGCGCAGCGACTGGCAGGGTTTCGTAACCGGAATACCATCCGGCATTGCCGTTTTCGGCGAACGACAGCTCTTGTAGAATGACGTTACCGCCCGAGAACTCTTTAGTGTTCCCGCGCTTTTTCATCAAACGTAGAAGGCCATTGTTCTCCGTAACGTTATCAGCGATTACACCACTACGATTTTGGATCGTAGTTGCGATAATATCGCTAAGGTTAGGGAACGCCATTAGATTCTACCCTCAACTTGTTGGAAAGATGCTTCAAGCGAAGCTCGTAGGTCCGAGGGGTCAACCTGTAGTGTCGTACTCCCGTTGGCGGGGGAGCCCGTAATTGACACTGAGGCACCTGCGGCCTTCGTAGCTTCTTCTCTTGCACGATTCGTACGTGCTTTGTCTTCACGGGCTAGAAGAACCTTCCTAACTTCAGGGTTGGCCCAAATGGCTTGACCATAGGCCTCCTGGAGGGTGTTGGCCCTTCCGGATTGAAGTAAAGCGGCGATGTCGTCTACAACATCATCATAGAACTCCGCCGTTCCACTGTTCCGGAACTCTTGAATATGGTTGTCGATGTCGTCTTGTGTGACTTTCGACGCACCACCAGTCTCAAGTTCGGCAATTCGACGCTTAAGAGCGTCAATTTCACTGGCTTCCTGACTTTGCACCGGAGTTCCCTGGAGGACCGAATTAATCGAGTCCAGATCAATCTCGTAGTGATTTATCAGACCAACCACAGTCGCTGCTTTCTCGGCTACTGAGCCGTGACGCAGTGTATGATCTGTTTTGAACAGACCTGCTACCGCCTGGGATGCTGTTCTATTTGCGACTTTCAAATTAGCTTCGTACGGTCGAATGGCCGCAGTAAGCTCACGGCCTACTTTAGCGTCGCTCGCACTTTTTTGAATGCCGCGCTGGATGTCAGCTTCTCGGCGGTAAATTTCATCTCTAAGTTCCTGTGGAACCTCCTCCCAGAGCTCACGAGCACCCGCGCGCCAAGACTTAGGAGCGTTGTCAGTTTTTGTAGATTGAACCGGCTCCTCATTAACCGTGTTTTGAGCTGTGTCACTAAAAGAAGGTTCCGCAGAATCCTCTCTGGTAATAGAGTCCGCTTCGGAGGCGGCACCGCTCGCTTCGGGTGCCGTCGCAGCCGCCGTCGTGGCATCGGCGTTTTGCGAGTCATGGGAAGCAGAGGTGGGTTCCGAAGGGGCCGTGGAGGAGCTTTCAGGCGGTGCCGCCTCCGAAGCGGACGTGGTCGTATCTTCCTGCTCAAAACTGGCTTCTAGTTGATCCCTGAGGGACACATCTTTATCTGGTGCTGCTACTTCAGACACGGTATTGCTCCATGGTGCGAATGATGTCGCGTTTCAGTTGCGCACGGTCATTTTTGTCTAGCTCAGATTTATGCTGGACAGTGTGAGTACGCAGCCCCACGAGGTCACGATTAGGGATAACGTCATGGCGGGCGCAGTGCTCCCGAAGTTGTGCACGACCACGCACAACGCTACCATCTATTGGAGAGACGAAAGCTTCGTCATCACTAAAGACACCGGGTCCGGCAGAAAAAGAGCTCGCTTCTGCAGGAATGCCATCAGTGATGTCCACCAGTTTGGTGGTTCCATCTGGCATCTGCATTTGCCTAAATCTGCGCCGTCCCGTCATTTATCTCAGAGGTCTGATTAGCTTTGGATTCCATTATAGCACGCTGCTGCTCAAGCTGCAACCCCTGGTCTCGCAGTAGCTCCATGGCTCCTTGAAGAGTGGCCTGCATCTCAGCCATAGACTGCTTCTGTTCAGCTTGCATCTGAGCAATAGCAATCTTAGTGGCATTGTTCAGTTCAGCTATTCTCTCCTCACTAGCCGCTTCAATCTTCTCCTTAGTGACAGAAGGATCCTCAGGTGGTGGTGGCGGCGGTTGCTTCGCTTTTTCAAGCAGAGCATCCATCCCTGCATCAATGTGGCCTTCAACTTCTCGGCTAACCTTAAACCCTGCCATGCCAAATCTAAGCATCGCTACAAGAATTGCAGCCACCTCTGGCTGACCTCCAGCGACGGGGGCCACTCGCTCAATGTACTGACCCACTGCTGCGAGAAACTCCACACGGGCTTCTTTTTGGTACTGCCAATCGACGTCCGTAAATGTGTCTACGTCTACTTTAATCCTCATACGGCGCATCTGCTCTTCTTTGAGCAGCATGACCGCTTGTTCAACATATTTTCTATCAGGTTCAGAAACTTCACCCGACATCTCTAGAAGTTTTTGTGGCGGATAAAACTTCAACATCAGGGTAGCTTTGATACGTACAATGCCACGGATAAAACGGCCGACTTCGTTTTGGTAATCTTTGAGTCGTACAGACGCATACTGAGCTTTAATTTCCTGAGCTGTAGCAGTCTCAGAAGCCTTAGTCGTGCCGCGAATAATGTCGCTGATTCCGGTGAGCTCATAAATCTGTTGTTTGACTTCATTTCGAGCCTCATTCAAAACAGCAATAGTTTTTATGATCTGCTCTAACGGTAGCCAATCAATCGCTCCCTTAACACCCCCTCGCTCTGCGAACATTGCCCATGAATCAACTGGGATTAGTTGGTTCTCATTAGTTCCCTTGAGCAGGTTCTGAATCTGATTGCTATTCTGGTCATAAACGCCCGCAACACGACACGCCTGAACCAAAAGCATAATTCGAGCGTTAATAGTGTTCAGCTCTTCATACTGATCCTGCACCAAAGTGTAGTCCGGTATCGGCATGAAATTGGACGTGGTGTTGGTAGATAGCAAGAACTTTGGACACGGGAAAAATTCTGGGAGGTTGTATGGGTCTTTCTTACAGTCGAGTACTTCTGGGGCTTCTGGAGTGACCCAATAGACCTTCTTAGTGTCTTTGCACCAGATTTCATGTACCAATCCGCGGTTCAGTATTTGGAACTCTGGGCCTGTATCATTCTTTCCTTCGCTTTTACGCGGTCGCGTGTAGTCTTTAAACGTAATTAGTTTGGATCTTTCTCCAAACCGCTTATCCGCGGCATCTTTGTCTAGATACACATCCCTGCACACCCATCGAACTTCGTACCAAGTTCTAGCGGGGCTCCACTTGACATCTTCCCAGTATACATAGTCTACTGGTGTCTCCTGGCTCGTCACAACCGGAACCATCTCAACAGTTCCATCTTCTAAAGGCCTAGCCTGCTCTGATGTTTCCGCTTCGTAGCGAACCCATCCACAGCCAAGTCCTGGAAGAAGCCTATCTTGAACTGATTGGTGCATAAACTCGTCAAAGGAGTCATCCTTTTCCAAGTCGTACATGATCGCTCGTTCTAATATGAGACTCGCCACCCGGCCGACATCATCTGATGGATTGCGAAATCGTCGTGACACCTCTGGAACAGGAAGTTCAGAGTAAAGTGCAGACTTCATAATCTGCGTGTTTGCCCAAAATAGGTTGAAGTGACGCCTATTTTCGTCAATAGCATCTCGCTCGTCTTCATAAGCCTTAACGACTCGCTTACCGCGACGATGCCACTTGTCTAGCTCCTTTTCAGAAGCCTGAATTTCAGACATCCAGTATCTTTGTTGAGTCTGGGGGCTGTCCCCCATCGTCTCATACTGACTGTCTACATTAGTGTAATCACCATCCATCAGATACGTCCTGAACTTTGTTGAGCGGCCCATTGCTGATCATGAATTCGGGCCAATTCATCCAACGTTTTCATCTGCCCCGTAGGACCAAACTGGACACGGTCAGCGTCTGACGGTCTAGTTTCTTCTAATCCGAAGGCAAGCTGATGGAACGCCGAAGCATAGTGAGAAGTCCAATCATGTACGGGCTTCTCACTCCACTTCTTAGTTTCTTTGTCGAATTTCTGAGAGTAGAGCTTTAATCCCTCGATCCCAACCTCGACCTTCTCCTTATTAAAGTGACAATACGGCAGGATTTTACGAGCCGCGGTGCGTTGGTCAAGATAAGACATGCGTGGAATTACGCGCACAGGCATCCTATTCTGCATGAATCTAGACATAACGCTTCCATCCGATGATGACGAAGTCCGTTGCTTCGCATCATGGGGCAGAATGTGTCGCTGATACTGATAGTTTGCATACGGTTGCATCAGCGTTAAGTTATCCATGTAGTGCTCAATGAACTCATGGTGTCCATCCATTAAATCAAATAGATAGATCTTGTTTCCGTAGTGCTGGGCAAGCCAGATTACGGTCTCATCGTCAAAGCCAATGTCCCAAGCAGTCAGCACTCTGTAAGAAGGATTGAATTTAAAGTCTCCAATTCGGCCTTCTTTCTCTGCATCCTTCATTTCTTTGCCGTAGTATGCTCCCTCAATCGCGGCATCAAAATCACATTCGTATTCTTGGGCAAATTCATTCTCTGACATTTCCTTTTTGGCATCGCTAAGCTCTTCTTTAGGTAAGATGCCGGTAAGCGAGGCGGGTGCCATGAGCGTGAACCAGTTATCAGGGTCAGTTTTGGCCCGCTGCCAGATGTCGAAGAAGAAATTATGTCCTTTTGGGGTGCCGATGAACGTAGCCCAGCCTCTACGATCTGACAATGTAGGTCTAAGCACCTCCGTCCAAACCCTAGGATGCATCTGGGCAGGCTCATCAAGAAGAACACCATCCAAATAAATCCCACGCAAAGCATCAGGATTATCTGCACCGTAGAGGCGAATAACAGCCCCATTGATGAGCTCGACAGATAGCTCGGACTCCCTCGGCTTCCCAACACGCATTCCCTCCGTATAATACTTCAAATAGTCCCAGGCAACCTGCTTCGCCTGACTATAGTAAGGAGCAACGTACGCGTATCGGGGACGGATCAGGTCGTTATAGAGCGCTTTAGCAACGATGTCATTGATGCTGCCTACCGTCTTGCCAAACCTTCGGTGACACACAAGTATTGACCACCTCTGTGATCTCTGGTGGTACGGGACAAAAAACTCCCGCGCCTCATACTTGTGCTCAATTGTCCTCATCGGTTCCTGTGGGGTGCACTCGGTCCAAAGGTCCTGGCGGAATAGCGTGCATAATCTTCACAGGCTCACTCCCATCAGGCCCAGAGATAGCCTGTGGGAACAACCGTCCTACGAGCTTGTAAAACTCGTTTGGATTATCATTAGCCCACAGAGCGAGTCTAGTCTGCCCACCGATCATTTCGAAGGCATTAAGAAAAGCCTGCTCTAGCCTCGCTCGGCTAACACTCCGCGGGATGGAAATATGCTTCGGCGTGTCCTTCCTCGACAACTTCCTCAACGTGTCGTTAAACTCGTCATCAGACATTAGCTCTTGTTCAGGCTCGCGGACTCCATCGTCAGACCTTGCGAACATGTTAACGACGTTTGCTTTTGGGGTATCTAGCATAGTACGTTCCATTATAGCACGGGGAAGCTTTTGGCGCAAGCCGAAAAAATTCTGCCTGAGATTGGAGTGCTCAGTCCTCGCGTGCGTGAGCGAAATACTTTATGCACCACACCCCGTACTCCGTGGTGAACAGCAGAGTTGTCATCATAGGATCTAGCTCAATGATTTTAGTTGCCGGTCCGAGCATCTACTGATCGCCACCCCCCGACCGGACGCGTTTTGTCCAGCAACAGTCCTGGACGTTTTTTGTCCGGTCATTTTTTGTCCGTGGACATTTGTTGTCCGGTATGGACAGTTTTTGTCCGTGGACATTTGTTGTCCGTGGACATTTGTTGTCCAACGCTGGACATTTGTTGTCCGTGGACATTTGTTGTCCGTAGTGTTTGGTGCCAGCAGGCGGACAAAAGTTATCCGGACAAAAGCTGTCCGGCGCAAATAGGCATGTACATGCCGTTTCCAGGTAAGCACCCAGGGCTGGGGCGCGTACAATGTACACATGGTTAGCAATTACACATACCGGGCCGGGGCCAACGCCAAAACGCGTGGGCACGCTAGCCATCCCGGCCTAGCATTTAATTACAGGAAATGCAAAATGACAAAACGTGACATAACCGCTGTACCCCAAGACACACGCGTGTCCTACACTTACAAGGACAACAGTGACAAGGTACAGCTGTCCAAGGGCTTTACGCCCAAGGGCAAGGACCAGGCCAAAAACCACGGCATCCTGGTTACCCACATAGGCCATGACCCACACACTGTGGACCAGTTGGTAGCCAAGTTAAAGCAGGCCGGGGTGGACAACCCGCGCCGTGTGTTTAGGCGCGCATCCCGGGCCGGCATGTTTAACGGCGTCGCCAAGCAAACCCGGCTGGATGCCTACAAGGCCAATGTAGCCAAGGCCCAAACAGCCTAGTCTCCCGGGGGCCGCAAGGCCCCCATCCTACCTGGGGCCGGTTTGTCCGGCCCCTTTTTTGATTGTGCCCTGGACAAAAATTGTCCGGGATCTCCCGGACCACGGAGTTCTTAGATCTCACACATCCTACTAAAACAAATGATCATTCCAAGACTTCAAAGAATTCCGCACTCAGGGATTTCTTGGACAAAAACTGTCTGGGATTTCGTAGATTTCTAAGAACGTAGACTTACAGACATCTATGAGAAGTGATCTCTTAGAAGATGACTCTATGAGCTCTATACTCCACACTCCATCAAATTTTGTGGTATTTTTAGTCCTAGGAGTCCCCGGATTCTCTGGATATTGGGGCTGCAAAGATTGCCTGTGACTAAAAAATAAGCTGGTTTGCTGATCCTAAACTCAATACTTACACTTTAAGTGTAAGCGTTGACCGCGTAGTAACTGCTTGTTTTTAATAGTCTTTTTACCCTTTAGATTACACTTACACAACCGAAAAAAACGCGTAAATTTTACATATGTAGATAATTACCATGAGTAGACCCTAAAAATCCCATTTTTCTATGATATTACTCTGTTATTATTACGTAAGTGTAAGTGATTAGGAAAAAAGACTAACAAAAACAGCAGGTTAGACCACTTACACATCTGTTACACTAGACAAATCTACTGTAAGTGTAAGTGCGGAGAGCTAAGTTACACGAGTTGCACTCAGCATGGCATACTGGTACACTATGAGTAGCTGGTAAAGCAGCTATGTCTTAACAAATCACAGGTAAAAGCCATGCAAAATGACAGTTCACATAAGGTTTGGCACACGGTAGATCTTAAATTTATAGACACAGTAGACACTATATACTTTAAGATAGGCCAAGAGGTGCTGGAGGTGCAAGGAGATTTTCACCATCTAAACACAGATGACGAGATCCTAGCCATTATCGTAAAAGCCATAAGAAATGGGGAAGTGCTATGACCTGCTGGGAAGTGGAATTTTACAGCACAGACGGGTTTTACAGCGGGTTTGACAAAGCACCTGCAAACTATGATCCACGCCTCCCCGCTACGTGGGTTTGGGACACTTACTCCGTAGGCTACGATGAGGTCACCGAGGTTCAAGCTATGGTGGGACTTATACGTGAGGTCAAGGCGGGGGCGGACTACATCATAGTATTCAAAAACACGTACGATCACTTTGCAGCGTGGGTGTGGAATAAGCCGGTGGCTGACTACACACCAAACGGACATGCGGAGTACGTGGAAATTAAACTGCACAAGATAGGATAACAGGGGTAAGAAATTATGAGCATAAACAAACAACTTGACGTCAGCACGCTATCCGAAGAGCTCCGCCAACACTGGAGTTGGCCGTCTATTCACGGCAACAAAAAACTTGGATTAGCCTTGAGTCATCTGCTTGCACAAAGTTTTTATGATATAAGCTGGGATTGGGATGGGCTGACTGCACCAGAGCGTGCTTGTTTTGCAAATGACCCCGGACTGTTTGACCAGTTGCGTAGGGCAGTAAGTGCTGAGCTAGAAAGTGTGGGGTTAACTCTAACAACGGCCATTGAGAAAGAAGACACGAATGGCACAGGAAACTTTGAACCTGATACTGGCGGCGCGCAGGATGATGATATGCTGCTGGAAGGTTTAGAAGCACAGATGCCAAGCAATAGTGCAGATGTTAGCCTTATTGACCAGGCCTTGGAAATGCAAATTGCCAGCATAGTTGATCGCGTATTTACGGGGGACAAGAAATGAATACATACACGACGTACAAAGAGTGGAGACGGCAAGTTGATGTGTGGATTGTCCGCATGTGTGGGCTGTCGGGAGATGACCTGCCTGACTATCGATACCGGGACGCCTACGATGATGAGGTCACGCCCAAAGAGTGCGCGCAAGACGTTATAGCGTACGCCAAAACCTTTTAGGATTGCTCCCCGGCCCACTATGTGGGCCTACCCATCTAACCAAGCCACTAGAGCCTTCTAGTGGCCTCCCTACAGCCTCCAGTGCGCCCTACCCTGGCAACCCTACAGGGTAGCCCTGCAGAGCCACTACAGAGGCAATTGCCACCAACAGACCCAAGACAACGACGGCGCTGATGGCTACTGTCCGTTCACTTACTTTCACAGACAAGCTGGTGCTGATCTCTATCATTATACCTTTTGATTGCCTCCGTGTTTAAGGCGGGAACGGAATGCCTCTAGTTGGTTTTGTATAGTTTGGAGGTGGTGGTGCGGAGTAATTCCAGACCTTAGAACGGAGCGCCTGGCATCGCGCCACGTCTGCCTCTCTTCCTCATCTATGTGGTCAGGCCACAAGGGTTCAGGTAACAACATGATACGGACCAGTTTGCCTTTGACAGTAAGCGTGTGCTGTTCAGCTCCCATTTCCTTAAGTCGCTGCGTTATACTCCGTGGGCCAATTTTGACATCAACGCCTGTCATGTCTACGTGGGCCTTTAGAAACGCTGACAGCTCACCACTCTGCACCACAAACCCACGATAGAAGTCAGCAATGTCTTCCATGACCAACTCAGCATCACCAAGAGCGTGGTACGCCATCTCGCTACGCGCACGAGTGGCAGGGGCCGGAGCGTGTGGATCAAATGCAGGATGATCTCCACCCATAAGTTTCACTTGTTCCAACCGCCAACGCACGACACCCAGGTTACTTTTCCACCAACGGACAAAAGATGCAAACTCATCATGATCCCAAAAACGGGGGACCTCAAGCACAAAGTCTCGACGGCTATCCTCACTCATACGCAGCGCGAACGCACGGTTAGTTGTGATCATGAAATTACAGTGGTTGCGGGTGATACTCTGTGCTCCATACTTCCTATTAATGTCAAGAGTATCGGCTGTGCGGTAGTGTTTGAATTGATCCTCAGCGCGGCGACTGGACCGGCTGAGCTCATCAATAAGGATGAAGGTACGACCTTCCATGTGACCGTTGAACCCACCAGCAAACGCGTCAGGACCTAGATTAGTTGCTAACCCAGGCTGATCACCGTAGCCCGTACCTAAAACCTCACATATGATCTGCCCCAGCATGCTCTTGCCTACACCCTGAGCACCTTGCAAAATAATAGACGTAGACATGCGGACAGTGGGGCGCTGGATAAGATGCCCAAGCCATTGCCAGAGCCAATACTCTATTTCCGGTTCTTTGGAGCAGAGCCCAGCTATATACTCATCAAATTGACTTGAATCCCCCGGTGTTGCCTGAGTACTGAGCCCTCGGTACATGTTACCGATTACGTGACCCTCCTCCTCAACAATGTTGTGGTCAGAGTCTACCAGTCCGGTCATAGTTATAGACTGCCGATATGGGCTCTTTTCGTATAGTTCAAACGCAGGTTTGTGTTTTACGCGGTCACCATCACGAACTGTGACGCTGATGGGTGCTAGGTGAGTCTTCATGTGGGGCCTTGAATAAACAGCCCTCTCGTCGGCATCCCAAAAGCTACCTTTGAACTCGTATATTCTATTAAGTAGCAGCATGACGGGGGACATCTCGACTGGTGTCTTGATTTTGCTTTGTTCCACACACTCCATTAGGCGTGCAACATCCCCCTCACGCACTAAATCATCGGGTGCGACCTTGTAGGCATCTCCTGGCCTGCCAATACGACAAATGTAAGGAGTAGCCGACTTAGAGAGAAGAACACTATACAGGTCGATCTCAGCACGCCGGACCTCAGGTTTTGGCTCCCCCGTGGGATTGCCGTCGTGGTCAAATAGAATGTAGATCTCACGATCAATGCGGCAAAAGCTCTGAATCTCAGGCAGGAGAATTTTTCCACGCTTACGGGACCGCCAAGCATCTACGCCGGTGAGTCCAATAGTGGGAGGCCACCCCTTGAGGCTGTGAAGGGCCATAGCTTTGAGCTCCCCCTCCACGACACAGATCGGCTCTTTAGTGTCTAGTATTTCATGCCACGTTCTTCCTTGCCACCCCTCCGGGGTCAAATAAGCTCGTAAGTCTGAACCCTTTTTCTGGCGGTACTTTCCAACCTTAACATCCCCAAGCCATCGTATGCGTTCAAACTTGATGGGGTTGCCTTCTAAATCAAAGTATGGAATACGGAATGCAGCGATAGCACCATGAGGAGGTGCCTGATCTAACGCTTTGGATGCCTCCACGCAATCGAGCAAGTGTAGCCCGAACTTGTCTGCGTCCTGTAAAGACATCCCTGAGTCTTTTAATTTTTCTTCAAAGTGATCTCTAGGGAGTGCAAATGCCAATTGTCAATCCTCTTGCAACATGACTGCATCACATGTTACAATATGAGCGTAATTAAAGTCGAGCCCTGTCTTTAGCCCCGCTGGTCGGGGCTTTTTCTTTGGTGCAGCACTATCCATTATAGCACAGGCGGCGGTCAGCCACAACTTGAACCTTTACACCACATGAATACGCGTACGCGCGCAAGACTGTTGTGTTCAGTTTGTCCTGGGCTTATAATTAGCTCACTGGTAAATGCCAGGCTCATAGGAGAAACTCAGTGCCGACTTTTCTTTATCGTGGTAAACGCTACACGTTCCAGCAATTCCTAATAGAAGTCAAAGCTGCTTTTGGGGATGTGTCTCTTAGTACAAAAGAACTTCGTTCTTATTACGAAATGGGATACCGCCCACAAAAATCAGAGGAGGAAAAGTGATGTGGATGTTTGATCCAACTAGCGCGTACCCCCAGTATAGCGACACCCAAATCGCCACTATGTTGGGTTTGATTCCAAATTGGCTGAACCCTCTAGATGGTCGCCCTATTTTAGATCAGTTAGAAGAAGGTTACTCTTTTTGGCACACACCGAACGCCACCAACCATCATGACATTCCCCCAGACGAACGGGAGGGGGACGGATCGGCACTTTTAAAAGATGGAACTTTTATCTATCCTGATGATCCGCCTCTTAAACCGCTTGCGAAGTTTACGTCAAGAAATGGTGACGTATTCTACCAATATCCATACGCGCTGTTCACAGTCTTGCCTAAGGGACTATCTCCTGTTTGGGGACGTATGGATTAGTAATCCAACCTTGCACATGCTATAATGAGCTTGTAACCGCTAGTGGTTACGAGCTCATTCGCGTGGCTAAGGTGGACAATGACAGCAACGCCCATCAATTCTTTTACTAGTGACCTAGAAAAGCTCTTACCTGTTTTAAAGAAGCTCGTAGGCCCCTACGACCACATGGTTGTTATAGATCATGAAGAAGTGTCCCCAGGGGAGTGGGATGCGGAGCTGCACTTTATAAGTGGCTCTGGAACAGTGGTTGTTGAGTTTCAGTTAATAGAAGGTAATGTGGAGAACCTAAAACAGTGGAGAGTATCCATTCCATCGACTACGGAGCCTTTGCCGACCGTCTCTTAGAGCTTTTCATCGCTGATAACGATGATATAGCTGTGGAGCCTACTGAGCAAGACCGTAGAATCATTTGTGTTAATTTTCACCTCCTTTGTCAAGCAGGTCGTGGGCATCTACTGCTTACAGAGGATACACTCAAAGCAATTGCTACAGACGATAAGGAGTATTTGAAAACCCAGCTTGCGGGGACTGGTCTTCCCTTGCCGAGTCGGTACCACTACAAGATTATAGACCGAACCTTGAATTTTATCGTCAAAAGAGCCGTGGAGAAGTTAAAAAATGACGAAACCAGCGGAAATAGCCCTAAAAATTGACGCGTACTATAGCGTTCGTCAAATGAGGCTTGAAAAGAAACACGAGATGGATGACTTAAAGGAACAGGAAGACAACCTGTACAAAGAAGTATTGTACCATCTTAAGAACGAAGGGATCACTACCCTCGGTGGCCGCGACTGTACTGTGAGTATTCGCAGTGTTGACGAGCTTGTCGTTGACGACTGGGAACTACTTTACGAGTACATTCGCAACACAGGGGAGTTCGAGCTTATGCAGAAGCGTCTTGCCGTACGAGCGGCGGGGGAGCGACTGGATGATGGATTGAGTCTCCCCGGAGTGCGGACTACTGAAGTAGACAAGCTAAGTGTTCGCAAAAATAGTTAGGAACTGGAAACTATAATGTCAGAAACTGGAAACTTACCACAGAAGTGGGATGAAGAATTAGCTAAGTACGCAGAAGCTGGAGCTAAAGCAGAACGTCCTAGTGCGTCATTTATTAGCCTTCGTGCCGGAGTGTTAACTTACGGTGGCTCTCCCATCCCTAACAATAAACTCTCGTGTGTTATCTTGAACAGTGCTTACGAGCACACGTACTACACCGAGAAGTATGATGCAGACAATCCACGTTCACCTAAGTGCTTCGCTCTATCCACTATGGACTTAGATCCTTCGGAAATTGGACCACATAGCATGTCCGGGGATCCGCAGGATGAACGCTGTGCTCAATGTTGGGCTCACAAATGGCGATCAGATCCAAACGGTGGTCGGGGGAAGGCCTGCCAGGAGCGTCGTCGGCTCATACTTATCCCAAACCAGGACAATTGGACCGCTGACGATGTGCTGGCCGCCGAAGTTGCAGTGATGAAGCTGCCTGTAACATCAAGCAAGGTTTGGAGTAACTACGTGAACCTGCTCTCTAGCCTTCACAGACGTCCCCCGTTTGCGATGGTTACCGAGATCACCACACAGCCGGATGCAAAGACGCAGTTTAAAATGGTATTCACACCTCAACATGAACTGCCTCATGACGTGCTAAGCGCTATCATGCAAAAACGTGAACTCAGTGAGAGTGTGCTGCTAAAGCCTTATGATCCTTCTGAAACTGAAGAAGCTCCTAAGGCGACTAAGAAGGGCACTAAGCACGAAGCCTAATCCTCCACGATAGGGACAGGGTTTTTGGTCATTCCCATAAGCTCGCTGGCAGGCCGGGTGTCCCGATAGTCTGCCGCCTTTACTTCAGTGTATCAGATGTGGTATACTGAAGCAAGTGCACAACCGTGGAGGAACGCACAAATGCAAACTTTCGTACCAATGTGCTCGTATGCACAGTCCGCTAAAGTGTTAGACTATCGTAGGCTAGGCAAACAGAGGGTAGAGTGTAAGCAACTCTACAATGCTCTTACAGGAAAATCAACAGGCTGGGCCAATCATCCTGCAGCCAAGATGTGGAAGGGTAACGAGTACGGACTTCTAGTGTACGCATCCATCATATGCGAGGAATGGATCCGTAGAGGTTACAAAGACCAACAGTTGTCTTTCTTCAACCTTGCAATGCAAAAACACGATCAAAGTGACGTATACCCCTCTTGGTGGGGCGGGAGTATTCACGCGTCACATAGATCTAATTTGCTTAGAAAAGACCCAGACTGGTACGGCCAGTTCAATTGGTCTGAGCCAGATGACATGGAGTACGTCTGGCCATGAGAACTTTTCCTGCGCCAAGTGAAGTCGTAACATTAGACTTTGAAACTTATGGCATTGAATCACGTCCAGACTACCCTCCAAAACCTGTTGGTCTAGCGGTCAAACACGGCGGGGAGGCTTCTAAATATTTTCGTTGGGGTCACCCTAATGAGAATAACTGTGAGGAACATGAAGTTAGAAAATTATTGTCTAACGTGTACTCCTCGGGAGCCCCTGTTCTTTTCCAGAATGCCAAGTTTGACTGTGACGTGGCTGAAGTTCATTGGGGGCTACAAGTTCCGCCGTGGCAGCAGGTTCATGATTCCATGTACCTCATATATCTGTATGACCCTCACGCGCTCAGCCTTAGCCTTAAACCTTCCGCTGAGCGAATACTGGGTGAGCCACCTGACGAGCAGGACAGGCTTAGAGACTGGGTGCTCTCCAACGTTTCGGGAGCCACTAAGAAAAGCTGGGGA
>VTLG01013185.1_pt1 | contig 21924 bp, 16 predicted proteins | sample 4694571 | NCBI WGS metagenome assembly VTLG01 (sample SAMN12604809, study PRJNA352737) | marine metagenome | biome: ENVO:00000447; feature: ENVO:00000209|ENVO:00000569|ENVO:01000036; material: ENVO:00002151; isolation source: viral sequences binned using virsorter ... | reverse complement strand
GTAAGGGAAGTAACCTGATTTCCCGCAGTATTACTAACTACTACTTCAGCATTAATACCATCACCACCTGTAACAGTGACAGCCGTATTAGGAGAATAACCAGCACCAGCATTTGTAATAGTAATAGTTCCCAATTGACCAAGAATAGTTGAATTGAGAAAGGCCCCACTTACGGTTGCTCTGATAGTTTCACCAGAAGTAAAAGTTCCTTTAACCTGAGTAAGACTCAATTCCGTAATCTGAATCTGTCCAACTTTTCTCTGTGTAACAGCATCAACATACGCAGTTGCACTAGAACTTAATCCAGTAATAGTTTGAGCAAGATAATCATTATAATCATCATTGAGTTGTAAATGTAACGAATTTTCTTGAATCCATGTTCCACCAGAAGCAACAAGAAGATCTGTTTTTGGATAATAAAATTCAATCTCTTGTTGACCAAATATAGACCTAAACAATGTTTCAAATCCCTTTTCCGAACCTTTAGCACGATAAAAATTTGATATTTGTTTTATGAAAAGAGACTTATCTACAGATGCAGTATCTTTTACACCATCCGCATATTCTTTTCTAAGAAGTTCAAGGAAGGAAGAAGTTGTCTGGTCAATATTAAGTAACTTATCAAAATTTCTAGCAGCTTCTAATGGTTTTCTTTTAAAAGAATTAATAGTAACACGTGCTGAACTAGTAGCTCCAATAATAACTTCATTATTAACAAAATTAGCAGAACTAGAAGTTGGAAAAACAAATATACCCCTAGATAACCCATCAGAAGATAAAGCACTTGGTGCTTTTACGGTTCCAATTGCACCAGATGTTTGACCAGTAATCGTTTCACCTAAAGTAAAATCAGCATCATATTCATCAATTTCTGTAAAATAAATGCATATAGTTTCAAGAAATTCAAAATAGTATTTTAAAAATTGAGCAAAAAGAGCATGGTCATTTCGTATAAACTGAGGTATCTGTCCCGATACTAATAAGGATACTTTATTATCTACTTTAGCCATTAGTAACTACTTGTTAATGTTGATGCTGCAGTTGTAGTAGTTGTTGTAACATCACTTTCGGTAGTAATCGTTATTTCTGTAGTATTTGCTGTCAAAAGCTGATCACGTACTGGAGTAACATCGTTTGAAGATGGAACAATTGTTAACGAAAAAGTATTTGCAGAATCTAATGCAGTTGGTGCAAAAGAAGTAAGTTTTACTTGCCCATTCGCATAAGTAACCGAACCAACATTTGCCGATACTGATGTTTTTTCTCCTGTCACATACCGAAACACACGAAGATAACCGTCACTATCATCAAGATAACAACTTGAAAAAGATGTTCCATTCGCATCAGCATAAGTAAAATCAGTTGATGTTATAGCTCCATCATAAGTTGTATGAGGATGGTAAATGCCATTATGAAAATTAACCGTATAATCTGATGCGGCTGTCAACGAAACATCATCTACCATTTTCTTTAATTTTACTGTTGTCAAATTATTCGTAATAGAAGTTTCTGATTCATCGATAAGTCTAGAAACCTGACTGAACCTAAAAGTCGTTTCAAATTTTGCCAAGTCTGTATTAATGTACGTATTAATTGTATTAGCAATTGTATTAGCAATAACTGCCGCGGAGTTCTGTGTTTTACGATAATCAAACTTTACAGTAGAATCTATAACCATGTATGTTTTATCTGGGTCAACAATCACAGGAGTCACAGCAACCATATTACGATTTTTTATCAAATCCTTTAAAGAAGTTTTTTGACTTGTTGATAAAGTATCTACTCCTGTAGGTTTCACTGCAATATAAACTTTACCATACCCCGGCGGGTCATTTTCTTGGCCTCCCCATATATTGACTGAATCTATTCCAGAATATTCATTAGAAATAATTCGATGATAATCATTCGCAGTCACACATCTATTTTGTGCTTCATAGTGTTTTGGTGCTGAAAATTTTATACTATCTACTGATTCTCTATCCGAACCACCAGCAGCTGCATTCATTGTTGCAATATTTGCTGTATATCCTCCAACTGTTCCAACCGCAGTAAATGAATTTGCTCCATTAGTAACTTTTCCATCAGAAACGGTTGAAGTTAATTTCACTACGTTACCGTCTGATAATTTTCGTCCAATATTATCATCGCCAAACTGAACTTCAAATTTATAATCACTACTTTCATATAAGAAATAAACATTTGAAGTAGAGTTAACTGTAGTCACATCATTTGCAAGAGTATAAACAGAAGTATTTGTATTGGTTGAAGATTCTTGTATTACAACAGTTAATTGACTTGTATCTGTATTGGCATTTGGTAAAACAAATTTCTGATCTGTATTTGATGTATTAACTGTATATTGATAAGTAAGTGGAACACCTTGTACTAACTCTACATTATTTGCAGTATAAACCCCACCTACTGGAGTTACCGTAGTTGCAGCCGAAGTAACATAGGTATATGATGTTCCATTCGCAGTAGCAGTGAATTGAGTATGTTTGTCAATCGTAATCGAAGAAGGTGAATCAGAAGGTGTGAAAGCCAAATTAGCATATGATTTAGAACCTCTTACGGAAGTTGGGGTATACCCAAGTTGTGATGCTTTCTTAATCGCAGAGTTTCTAAGTTGAGCCGAATCTAAAAATGATTCACTTGCCAACATATTCATATAAAACGCATTCATATGTGTATTATATGAAAGTAAATCCACAATTACTGATAAAGCGGAACCATCAAAATCATAATCAGAAAACTCACTCTGAGCGCCCATGTAATCTTTTAGATTTTGTTTAATTGTATCAAAATCAAGCTCTGATACTGATAATCTTGAACTGGTATTGGCCATTCTTTAATCTCCGCTTTTATGAATTACTTTCTAAAACTACATCTACTGATTCTGGGTCTGGAATTGATTTTCGAGTAAATATAACCCTAACTACATATCTATTTTGCTCATATTGTGGAGTAACTTTTACTTCTTGTATTTGTGCCCTCGGCTCACACCTCATTAAGCATGATTTTACTTCATCTGCGAGTAGAGTTTCCGTAATCGGATTCATTGGTTCAAATAAAATCCGCGTTATTTTTGACCCAATATGAGGTTGATAAGGTCTTTCATAATTACTTGTTAGAAGAAGAGCTTTGATTGCCTGCTTAATTGCTGGGGAAGATATTTTTTTCCCCACATCTCTAGACATAGGATGTTTAAACATATCAAAAGCAACATCTTGGTATGTTCTAGAATATGTAGCCTTTGTTTTACCTTCCGCAGTAGTATTGGTATAGTACGGAATAACTTCCGCCGGTTTATATTCTATTCCCTCGTAATATGCCATTTTATTCCTTTTATATATTTATATCAAGTCTATGCTAAATTTGATAAGTCAAATTCTGTTTCAGCACCTTCTCCACCAGTACTTGCTGGTGCAAGTATTGTCTTTATAGTTTCAAAACCTTCATCAGCACCCGGCCCACCAACAACAAGAGCGCCACCTATAGTAAATCGTAATGATTCCGGTGGTTTTATTCTCATTGGGTCAAAAGTAGGTGGAAGCGGATTTAAATTTTCATCTATTCTTGGTGTTGCATCATCGCCTGTAGCATTTCCTATTGCTTCTATTAACGCATCAGTTCCACCTTTCAGCAAACCACCATTTTCAGTATCATGAACTATTAGCATAAACATACCCGCATCTTTAAGAGCTTCAAAAAATGCAAGAAGTTCTAAAATTGATGCTACTATTCTTTCTGCTTCCTTTATTGTATCATCAATAAATTTGATAAGTTTAGCAATTTGTTCCTGTGCCCCCGAAGCTAAGTCACGTAGAAAATCAGCAAAAATTAAAATATTCTTTAGAAACTCTCCACACGCTTCCCAATCTCCAAGTTTCCATGCATTCCATTCAGGAGACATTGGTGTGGGTATTTTTGCAGGAAGAGTTTTTCTAGCATATACAACTTTTGACCCGCTCGTTGGATGGGGCCATACACCATCGCCACCCTTTGATTCAAAATCTAGAGTTTTGGGGTTATCTCCCCTTGTAACTTCAGCATCTTTACATGCTTCTTCATTAAACCACTCAGCTTCAACCCCCACAGCTGCAACAGACATTTCCCAACCAGGCCGAATCTTTTTATAAGTTGTTTTTTTAGTTGAAACTGAATTTCCATTACCAGAAGGAATTGTATATGTTTTTGTTTCTTTATATGCTGAAGTGACCAACTCGCCGGGATACATTTGTGTAAACCATTCAACCGAATTCCCAAATCCAACCTGTCTTAGCATTACTGTTTGATCCACAATATATGGAGATCCACCAGACATATCTTTAAATGTTCCAGTTCCAAAAGGAGATTTCAATTTTAAATCATTATGAATGGTTGGTCTTGTTCCTAAATTTATATACGGTTTTTTGCCATCGATTATCTCATCACTCTTTTCTGTACGTGATACTATGAATGCCCATTCACTATCCTCTCCTATAATATAATCTCCAACTTCAAATCCCAAAGGAAAATTTCTAGACCCAGCTCCCACATTGCCATTAGAGAAATGTTTTTCATATCCACGAACACCATAAAAAGTCATTTCATATTCTGGTGGCTTATCATCACTTCCAATTCCCGCAGACTCTGCAATATCTTTAATTACTTTCCATGCTCCTGTAAATGTATCTCCAAGAAAAAGAACAACCTTATTCATAACATTAAGAAATTTTGACAACTCTCCAAAATCAGGAATTCCTATCATATAGATAATTGCACCACATTGAGCCCCTCCAGTAAAAAATGGAGTATCTGGGTCATTTTCATCTTGAAGTTTTTGTGTTATTTTTGCAATTAACTGATTTGGAGTTTGTGGTTTGAATATATTTGATTCAATTCCAGAGGTAGGATCAAATAATTTACCATAATCCCATCCAGATATATCTGGGTCAACAGATACCTTAATTATAGATGGCAACTCTGACGATAAACTATTTACTGCTTGTCTAGTTCCATTTGGACTAGAATCATCTGGAACTTCAGGGACTGTTATTGACAGTTTGTTCCCAGCTACATCATAGCATTTCTCTTCTATCCATTTTACAAAATCTGCTTCTAATGGGGCTCTTTCATATTTACCTCTTTTGTCACGGCCATAATTCCATCGTTTATTTTTAAGAATCTTACCAATCTTATTATAATTATCCATCGTCACTGCTCTTTCCCATCTCGCTAATACTTCTTCTTTGGACGCGGATATTAAACCTATTTTATTTCCATCTTTGTCTTTTGGAAAGGTTTCTTGACCATTAAAAAATATAGAATAACCTCCAGTATTAACAAGGTCATTATACAATTTTTCAAGTTCATCAGCAATTGCATTAAGAACCGCTGAAAGAGCATTTACCGCTAATAATAAAAGAGCTTTACCAGTTTCAGCTAATGCTTTTACAAATTGAAGATTTTTTTGAAGAAGAGTAGCAGCTATTCTAGCCTGAGTCGCCAATTCCATAAGAGTTGGATTTGATGCAAGAGATGCGGAAAACCATCGTGCATTTCCTTCTGCATCAGTTGTTTTAGCTCCTGATTCAAGAATATCCCTAAGTTTTTTTGTTTTAACTTCAAAGGATAAAGTAATAATCATATTTTTCAAAATTGGATTTGAATTAGCTTCGGATGGTTGAAGACCCTCAGAATCTACTACTTTAAAAGTTGCATCGAATGAACCAGTTTCAGTTGGTTTACCAGTAATAAATCCAGTTTCAGTATTAATAGATAATCCAGTAGGCAAAGAACTAGCATTTCCCCACCATGGCGATTGATTGGGATTATTAGTTTCCATACTATAAGTATAAGGAGGAGTTCCACCAACAATATCAGCAAATACAGAAGTTGTCATAACAAAATCTTCATCTAAGAAAATAGCATTCTGATCTCCCTTCCATTCGGTATGGTCTGGTAACGATGCTACAAAATTTGGGTCATAATCGGCCATTTTATTTCCTCGTTTTATCTAATCCATCTTGCATTTGTTTTAAAATAACAACAGCTTCTGATACTAAATCTTTTATGCGATCAAACCTATCTCTACTAAAACTTTTATTAATATCCACTCTTTGCCATTGTGGAGTTATTTTAGGTTTTTCTTCTTTCTCATGTGTCTGAGTTTCCTTGGTGGTACTCATAATATTGTGCCCTTTGTTTTGTTATTTGTGTATATAATGAATCTATATCATCAATTCCATCAATAATTTTTGTTACAAATCCAACCTTTTTTCCTGCCATTACATTTGCCGCCGCAAATACCTGACTCATGTAACCTCCATATCTTACCGTTCCAGTTCCATTCGTGTCTTTGAATGCATATCCCTGCCATCCACCACCATCCTCTGCAGTCTGTGCTGGATTAGAATAAAAATTTGAATCTGGTGCCGTTAAAGTTGTAAATGATTGCGTTCCAGAAGAACTATTTGCAAATGACTTTTCAGTAAGCTTAGAATCTCCACCACTACTAGGCGGCATCTTATCCAAATACCCAATCCGTGCTGTAATCTCTGCTATTCGGCCTGGAACTGTTGTATTGAGAAAAGTATATAAATCTTCCCAATATTCATCAAATTCTTGATCACCAGTATAAAGTTGATTAGTAACTATTACAGAAGGAACCCCATTTGCATTTCCCGAATTAGAAGACATAATTGCGGGTTGATTATGATTCGTTTTGGCCGTAGAAGTATTAGCTACAAGATTAGCAACCTCATTATTAAAATCACTATCTGTTACAATTGGTGCATTTCCAGCAGCCGATAATCCATCTTCAAAGGGGTCATCAACCGGATTATTGGCAAGATCTGTAAGCTTCGAGTCAAGATAAGCAATATTATCATCTGTTGATGTTCCAGATGGTGTACCACTATCTTTTCTCCAATATTTCTGTATCTCATTATAAGTACATGGAAAATATGTATCCGATCCAGCAGTCCAACTATAAGAATAAGTATATTCATAAGTTGCTGGAGAGGTTGAAGGAGAAACAGCAGTTTGAGTTTGTGTTGATGTTGCAGTATAAGTTTTTGAAACAACAATATTTGGATAATTCACCGCAGAAGAACTTCCAGAAATATTACCCGCTGGAACAGAAAAACTACTTAATAATTTATAAACTGTTATTGTTTGACCCGAACCAGATGACCCTATTTGACTCCAACTATCTGGATGAGGACTTTGAGCACTATTAAATTCAGTGGGATTATCATATGTTGACGCAAAAGTTTTGGGACTAGTAGGCCAAGATGAAGCAGGAACTGTTAGTGGATATGTTCCTGTATTCAAAGTAAATGTTCCACCTGTTCCCGAATTAAAACTAGGCCCAGCATCATAAAGAGAAGAAAGTGTTGAAGTATTCTCTACGAATGTCTCTTTAAATCGATTTGCTGGAGGGCCTTTTCTTCCAGTTTGATTCTGTGTAGAAGTTGGTCCAGAGCCAGGCACTCCTGTTCCAGTTGAAACAGGAAGAGTAACCGTTTCTTCGGGGTCAACTCCTAATGCCCATTTCTGGTCTGCCCAAATTCCATATCGATATGTATAATCATCAATCACATGCTCGTCATTATCATCTTTAAACTTTCTACCCTGCTCAAACTGAAAAAATTGTCCAGCATAGATATCCTCATCACCATATCCCTGTGGCTGTGTTCCTCTAATATTATCAGAAGTATTTGCCCAACCTTTTTGTGTTCCACCAACTGATGGATAAAACGGACTATTTTCTATTTTTGGATACATATCATCTGCAGCAGATGTATTAGAATAAGATGTATTTGAACCAAGAGAACGATATTCTGGATTAGCTGATTTAATTATATCATCAACACTAGAATATGTTTTACGATATGGCCCAAGTTCTGATTCCCATGTTGAACTATTTGCAATTGTCACTTTTTCTGAGGCATGAGCACTTGAAACAGATCCTGTTATTGTAATATCAGTTCCATTATTTCCTACACCAAGAGGCAGCCAACTTGAATTTTTTGATAACCCTTCAGAAACAATATTTATAGCTGCAAAATTATCATACGCTTCAAGAAATGTTGTTGATCCAGAAGTTTGATCAGCCCATGTTTTAAGAATTAATATAGAATCTAATCCCGGCAAAAAAGTTCTAGATGTTGCATCATAACCACCATACACATCCGATGCAGTAGCAAGTGGCTTTGTCAATACAATTTTATTAACATCAGACCCAACAGAAGAACTTGCAGCAGTATAGGATGCAACATTAACTGCTTCCCATTCCTTTAGCCAAAAAGTTCCAGTATTTGCTTCTGTTGGTATTCCATTTACATTATTTGCTGCATCATAATTCCATGTTCCATTTGTTGCATCATATGTCTTAACTGTATTGGAATAAGAATTAGTCCAAGATCCAGATATTTCCCTAGCACTTATACTTGCTGTAGAAGAAGAAGTATTTCCAGTAACTACATTAGAAACTGCAAACCCAACTTCATCACTTGTATTTGAAGTAGCATTAATATTTTGAATAACAACTGTTGCTGAATTATTTGAAGTTCTACTTATAATCGCTCCAGCCGCATTACTCGTTAATCCAACAACCAATCCTTTTATAAATTTAAAACCACCAGTAGGAGTAACAGATACAGAATTAGAAGTTTCATAAGAAAAATGAGTTGTATTTGAATCTGAAACATCAAAAGTTCCAACAAATTCTTCAAAACCATCATCTCCACCTTCTATAACAACCTTTTCACCAGATGTTACTCCATGACCATTTGCAAATTGAACGGTTGCAGTATTTCCAGTTCTTGTAACTGCCCCATCTCCAAGAACAACTGTATTAGAAGATATAAATCCAAGGTCATAACTTGTATTAGAACCAGTTAAAAAGGTATTTGCACCAATTATAGATGATGTATTAGATATGGTTGTTAAAGTGTTAATCGTTGCATTTGTTGTTCCATGTGTAACAGTTTCTCCTATAGTAAAAGTTCCATTTACAGATTGTAAATCAACATCAATTGTAGTAGTATTTGTATACGATTTAACATTAGAAGTTGCATTGTCACTATCTTTTAAAATTTCTCCAGCTTGAAATTCACCATCAACATCAACCAAAGTTAAATTAACAAATGTATTTCCTGTATATTTTGTCTCTCCAATATCTTTTCCACCGCCAGCATGACCATGAGAAGTTGCATTAGTGAGTAAAAAGTAATCATACCTAAAATCCGTATTCGCAGTTGGATTATCTGCCGTTGCAACATATGTCTCGCCATTAATAGTATTTGCTGGAATAAAAGGTTCATCATCGGTTGGGCCAGCATATGGATCGCTATCAATATTAAGGTCTACTAAAGATCCATCCGTTCTAGACCTAGCAAAAAAATAATCTCCGACATAAGTGCTATAAGCATAGCTATTAATTGTTTGAGAAGTTCCAGAAGTTGCAGAAAGCGCAATCTCTGTAGTTCCATCTTCTTCCCAAAATGCCTGAACACCAAAAGAAGTATTGCTTGAATCTTCCATCTTAGGAAGAGTAACTGTTGCCGAAGATGACCCCCAAATACCTGTTCCCGAATTAGCAAAAGTAAATTTAATAAGATCTGGGTCAGCAAAAGTTTTTCCCTGCAGAACAGCTCTCTGCTTTGCAAGTGGTTCACTGTGATAAGGAAGATTATTACTTGTTACCGCCCAGCACATAGCGGTCCTCATTTCTTCCCCCAACTGAACATTCTCTAGGACTTCGGTTCGAGCATCGACAACTCCATCACCAAAATCTGAAATTTGATCTTTTATCTCTTTTTTCTTTTTTACTATATCTGGCATTTTTCAATTCCTTAAATTATACAAGAGGCGATGGAGGAAATGGTACGGGTGGCGAGCCGGGAATGTAGCCACCTACGTTACATGATTTAGCGTAAGTATCAAGAGCTTTAACTAATTTATTGGCCATTTTCATCTTACTTTTAGTTGGATCTTTCATCATGTCATTAAGATCTTTCTGAAGTTGTACCATACCGACGCCGGTTATTATTACAGTTTGATTTACACTCTGAAAAGAAGCCATAAGTGTTGTCGCAATTTCTTTGGCCATTTTAATAGGGACTGTTACTCCTACCTTCCTTGGCTTTTTCATGAGTTCTGATATATTTTGTGCTACAGTGGTTCCCTGAGGCACGGATGTAGCAGAGAATCCCCCCGCGTTCTGTGCATTTAATAAATAATCCTTGACAAAAGATTTTATTATTTTATCCCATTTATTTCTACGTTGTTGCTTCATAAGAGCCTGAATTTCTGGGTTCATTGCTGGTGCTACCATTGCCATAATTTCTCCTTATGATAATTTAACTTGTTTAGATTTAATTTTACTAATCTTCGCTCTATTATCTGGTGGTCCTGAAAGTCCATTCGCGGTTGAATGTTTATGTTCTTTATAAAGTTCTGCTAATTTATCTCCAAGAACTGCTGGGGATGTTGCATCTGCAATTTTAACTCGTCCAGCTTTAAGTGCAATTTCTATATCAGCAATTACTTGAACTTTTTTTGCTTCTAAAAAAGCATCCACATAACTTACCAAGTCCAACATCTTATTTGCTGCAAGAGAAATTCTAGAGCCCGGAGTCGAAATAGATGCAATATCAATATGTCCTCCTTTAGCTCCTGGCATCATGGTAATAGAACTCACACCACCGTGTGGCCCCATATTAAGGTCTATTCCACCAGTAGCTACTCCATCAAAACATTCCATAACCAGTTTACCTAACTTTGTCTCTGTTTTCTTTGCAACAAGAGGAGCATGAGGTGGAGCAAGGAGTATAGTTTCTTGAATTCCTCCTGTAACATTAATAGCTAAATTTCCGCCTGGGGCAATTGTCATTTCACCAGAAGACCCCAAACCCAATGTACTAGCAAAATATGATGCATTTCCTCTTACCGATTCATCCAATCCTCCCATAGTTCTTGTTTGTTTATGACCAATTTCAAATTGAACATCATATCCCTTGAGTCTTAGAGTATCATTTGCTGCAATAGTTATATCGCCTGGTGATATTTCACGTTTTAAAATTTGAAGTTTACTAAAACCAGGCCCGCCTGGAACGCCTGGAGCTGTATCACTAATTTTAGCAGTAAGTAAATAACTCCCATTCATCAATCTATGTTCATATTTTCCCGAAGCAACCGTAAAACTAGAACTACCTCCAGCCCAGACAGTACTTGGACCACCCGATTTTCTTTCATAATTAGTTCCAATATTAGTAAAACTACTTCCACCCACTTTCATTCTATGGTTTCGCCAAATCATATCATACTTGTCATCATGTACTCTATCGACTCTTGTTCCAGTTGGATGTATTTCAGTAAAAGTTCCAGACCGATGATACCAATGTAATCTTTCATGATCTGGTGTATCATCTATTTCAATAAGATGGCCACTTTCACTTTCATATACATGATTATAAGGATATTCTGCTCTATACGGTGATTCTGGTTCAGAAAATGATTTTGAAAATAAACCTGCAGTATCAATAGGAGAAAAATGTGTAATTGATTTAGATTTTTTATCAGCAATAATAGATTCGGATTTCAAATCGCCAGGGATCTCCGCTCCATCAGTATTATGATGAATAACTCTAGATGTATTATCACTCATTCCTCTTGCATATTTTGAAGTAGTTGGTTTTCCTCCAAATCTAGGATAAGTTACTTTTTCACTATCCTCATACTTTTCTATCTGAACTGGTTTTCCCGGCTCTAGTAATAGAGACTTTGGTTTATATGGAGATCCTTCTAGTGTTCCTTCATCTGGACTTACTCTATTACCTTCCTCATCAGAATCATCTACAAGATCAGAACCTATATCTCTTCTTGGATCATTAAAACCAACATTTTGTGTTTCCTGTAATGTCCGTCCTTCTGGAATACCACCCATTGTTCCTAGCATTACAGGTTCTTGTCCCGCTAGACCATCACGAAAAAATCCAAGTATCCATGTTCCTTCAACTGGACCAGTAGGTGAATATCCAACTTCGGTTTGAGAAGCAGAAGTAAGAGGCATAAGAGGATACGCCCAAGGAAGTGTTTCAGTAGGCATATCTTCTTTGTCATGAGTATGCCATCCTAGAATACGAACTTTACATCTTCCTATAAACAGGGGGTCTTTTCGATTTTCGACAACTCCATGCCACCAAATAAACCCCTCTTTTCCCATAAAAGAAGTAGCCATTATTCATCTCCCACTATGCTACCAGATTCTGGATTAACACCATAAGCCACAGATTCTAAATTAGGAATACCTTTTTGACCTTCCAACTGATCTTTAAAACTATCTTTGGAAAGTGTTAGAGTAGTTTTGAATGAATTTGATGTAAATGAATGAGTAACGGATGTAACCAAATATCTTCCAGAATAAAGTTGATGATCATAAGGTTTTCCCGGCCCAGCGCTACGAAACGATGGATATTTAAATTCAATCAAATCTCCAACGTGTTTAGACGTATCACCAGCCACATCAAATCTTATTTTTATATTACTCATCTGCCGAATCTGTGATTGTCTTTGAATCATCCATCTTTCAACATGATTTGGTTCTCCCATATTAGGCTCATAATTTGTAGGAAATAAATTAACTGATACTGGATTAAATTTATTCTGCTGAGCCTGAGCTAAATCCATTTTATCAGAGGTCAATCTATTTCCTATTTGCATATCCTGACTATCGGTGGTTTCTAAATGAGTAAACATATCATTTATTACAGTTCTTTTTTGATGTGCAGGCCAATTTTTATCCTTTTCAAAACCAACATTTGGAGATGTTATAGTTGCAGCCATGGGTGGAGGAGAAACAGTAGTATTTACTGCTGGAGTTGGAACATAATTATAATCTAAAATACTATATTTCATTTTTATAATATCATGAGCAATCAGTCTATTAGAATACATACCAGCCTTGGCATTAGAAATTACATCAAAAGTGGAAATCAGTTCTGGATTTTCTGCTATATAAATATTCGTTCCCGGCAATTCTCCAACATTTTGAGGTGCATAAACATATGTTGCTTTAGTGGGCTGATCCATTAATTTATCCAATGATTCAAAATGAAATCCATCAGTAAATGTTTCATAAAAGAAATATGATGAACTATTTGGATAATCTAATGAAACAGACCTACTTGCTAAAAAATTAAGTGATTCAAAAGGAGTCATATTAGGAATAGCAATTTGATAATTTCCAACTGTATAATCTATATTCCAAGGATTAAATCTTAACGCAGTACTAGATGGACTTGAAAGATACTCATTAAATATACTTTGAGCTATTGTAGAAGTTTGCCATCCACTAAAATTTTTCTGAACTCTTTTCTTTAAATTTAGAATAAATTCTTCTGTTACGAAATTCAGTGTAAACTCAATATTCCTTTCTCCAGTTCTTTTTATATTCGTTGCTGAAATAACCCTAAACGTATTCTCAATATGGTCTGATTTTCTTATTGTATCTGGTTGACTAATTTCAATTCCTTTGGTCATTACCTGAAGTTCTAGCTTTTCTTCTCCAATAATAGGCCAAAACTCCATCTTACCACTATTATCTAATAATGTAATACTACCAGCTACAGTATTTTGATTGATATCTTCTCTAAGTTCAAGACCCATAAAAGCATCACCAAGGGGTTGCTCAACTATTGTTCCGCCAGGGCCAGGGACCAAAAGTTTACAAGTAAGCATATCATACTGACCAGACGTAACACTCTTCTGAGAAATTTTCTCTGGAATAGTTGTTTGTAAATCTGTTTTAGAACCATAATTTGTTACTGTTCCACCCCACTGATTACCTGCCATTAAAATCCCTTTCGCATTTCAGAAATTACTTGATCTGCAAAATTACTATCAATTAAAGAAATAGTTCTTTTCTGTTCATTTATATCCAGTTCCCAATCATATTTGTAAAGAATTTTTTTACTACCAGAACCAAGAGAAGCATATGTTGTTGAGTCAACAATATATACAACTTCTGGATTTATTGCTTCTTCATCATCAACCATCGCACTGTTAGTAGTAGCAGACCTAATTATTTGTTGATACTCATGTACTTCTGACTGAGAAGCTGCAACACTTCCATATTTTGAAGCGAGATAGTTTTCAAAATCATAAGACGAAAGAGGCCAATCAAAATAGGGATCTGTAATATTATTCATCAAAAATATGAGCCACGTATAAGAAGCAGAACCATAATACATTGTTGCAATTATATCTGGTCTATCACCATCTTCTATTCGATAAGTATGTAAAGTAGCAATATCTGAGCGAACTGCATCACGAATCTTCTTGGAAACCATTATGTTTACTGCCCGTGTATAATAAGAAGGACTAGTCCCTTTAATATCATAACTGATTGTTGGTAAATTTCTAAAATAATCCATTTTTATGCCGATATGTGATCGTTAGTTACGTGAATAGTTTCTTGAAAATTAAGATTTAAAATTGTTCCTACTGGCTCGCCATTTTTATGAAAAGCTATTTGTCCTTCAGCACCGCCAAAATCAACTGACATAGATTTCAATACTGAACGAAATATCCGCATTCGTTTAAACTCTGACCCCCCAACATAAAATTTAATTGTGAATATATCAGGAAATGTCCAATAAGCAGAATCAATTTGATTTGAACCTTTATTTCCTGTCGTAGTTCCGCCAGGAAGTAATGATGATTTAAAATTAGCAACTATATTCTTAACTTCTTTGGCTTCATCCTTATTTTTCGGAAATAGATTCCATTGAAATGAATGCTCTCTAAACTCGCCAGGACCATCATATATCATTCCTTGATGTGAATTTGGAGCAGCACCAGTTGTAGCTTGAATTGCCTTTCCTCCAGCTCCCATTTGTTTTTGAAGATATGCAGCTCCTTCTGAGGTAGCTTCCTTTACAATATCACCAAGCCTTGATAGAGCATCCGAGCGTTTTTTGGAATCTGTAAAAAAATTAATACGATTAAAAGACTCTGATGTCTGACCCCTTCCCATCCCAGCATACCGGCCTCCTCCACCAGTAAGAGATGGGTCTGAAGTTGGTAATGATGTGCTAAGCGCACCAGCATAATCCAAAGTACTATATTTTCCAGAATATGATTGTTTTAGAGAATTTTGTGGAATATAAAGAGCACAAGTCCATGCGGGAGTAAGAGGTAGCTCATTATCCCCACTAAAATCTTGAGCAGTAAACGCCATTCTACCAGAAGTCATTGCCGGGTCTGAAAAATCATATGCTTTAATTAACATATAATGTTCAGCACCAGATGACCTATCTCCAAGATTATCTGGAAATTTTAAATTATTACTATCGCCTGGGCGCGCACCACCTCTACCAGAGCTGCCCTTATCATATCGAACATTTGTTTTTCTAGCTCTGATTTTTACCGTTGCATCTGTTGTTGACATTTTCTTACCCTTGATTTTACTGTTCTAAATATTTATATATGGCTTATAAAGGGAAGTTCCGCCCAAGGAACATAAAAAAATATAAAGGAAATCCCACTACTATTATTTATCGTAGCATGTTGGAAAGAAGGTTCATGGATTACTGTGATTCTAACACTGCGATACTTGAATGGTGGAGTGAAAGTCTTGCTATACCTTATAAGTCACCAATTGATAGAAAATGGCATCGTTATTTTCCCGATTTCTGGATTAGAACTGAGAAAGGTTGCACTCTAATTGAAGTCAAACCATTCTCAGAAACCAAAGCACCAAAAAAACGGCTCACGGAAAACCTAAATCCAAAAGCTCACCGTAGATATATCAGGAATGTCCGAACATGGGGAGTAAATGAAGCAAAATGGAAAGCCGCAAAGAAGGTCTGTGAAGAGAAAGGTTGGGAATGGAAACTACTGACAGAAAAAGAGTTAAACCCTAATAAATAGTTATATGGCTGAAGAACTAACCGAAAGAACACAAGAAACCATCCGAAGAGGACAAGTAAAGAAAGCAGTAGTCCGTTCTGAGGGATGGTTCAAGGATAAGGTCAAAGAAATTACTGCCAAAGGAAAAGAAATTGGAAAAGGCGCGGTTGGATCAATAAGAAGGCAATTTTCAAGAACCAATCCAAGTCAGTTTTACAAAGAAGCAGAAAACAAGATTTCTGTAGGTGGAATATCAAGTGGTTCTTTATTTGCTTACTGGTATGATCCAAAATGGGCAAGAAAGCTTCCTTATTATGATGAGTTTCCTATGATTATGATGATAGAAAAAGCAAAAGGTGGATTTATTGGATTAAACTTTCACTATCTTCCACCGATGCTTCGTGCTCGTTTATTAGATAGAGTAAAGAGTAAAAGAATATCTTGGAGCGCAATTAAAAATATTGATGTAGTTAAACCCACAGTAAAACGATATTTGTCAGGTCATGTAGGTGGGCGAGTTGTAGTAATACCAGAGGATGAAGAAGAACTTAGTATCTTTCTACCATTAGAAAGATTCAAAAAAGCATCAACGGCTTCAGTTTGGGCCGACAGCAAATCAAAGATGAGGTAATAACAAATGGCATTTACTTTAAGTGGATTTCAAGAAGAAATCAATACACACGGAACAGCACAAGCCAACAAATATCAAATTAACATAAAGGCTGCTCCAAGAGGTATTGGAGTAGCATCTACAAACATGCTCATTCGATGTGATTCTGTTTCTATGGCCGGAAGAACTCTCAACACTGGACTTATGAATGAATATGGTTTGATCAAAAAAATAGCATATAGAAACACTTTTACTGATTTTAATACATCTTTTATTTGTTCCAAAGACTTGAGAGAAAAAACATATATTACCAAATGGATGAATAAAATTTCACCAACACCAGATTCAAGTAGATTACTCATAGGAAATGCATTTGACGTAGAATATTATGACGAATATATCGGAACTATTGAAGTTACTTTATTAGATGAAAATCTATTCCCATCACATCACATAACATATCATGAAGCATATCCAATTACAACAACTGAAATGGCATTGGGATACGGAACCAATAATTCATTTCTTAGATTGAACGTGACTTGGGCATATGCTTATTGGGTAGATAGTAAAGATTCAAGTTCGGCAACCATCATAGAAGAATGGGCTAGTTTAGACGATCAATAACAATATTATACTGAATTGAATAGGAGAATATAATGCCTTTACCAAAACTAACAGTACCTAGTTATGATGTAATCTTACCATCACAACAAAAGGTTATAAAAGTAAGACCATTTTTAGTCAGAGAAGAAAAACTACTTCTCCTAGCTTTAGAATCACAAGAAAAGGAACAAGTACTTGGTGCAATCAGAGATGTTCTTTCCAATTGTATACTAACACCAGAAATCAATTCAAAGGAACTTCCTCTATTTGACATTGAGTTTTTATTTCTGAAAATACGGGCCAAATCAGTTGGAGAAACGGTCACTCTTTCTTATGGACACGTTGATGGTGTAAATAAGAAAGGAGAAGAATGTAAATCTTCTCATGAACTTACAATAAATCTGGATGAAGTTAAAGTTCAAGAAAATCCAAAGCATGAAGGACCGAACATCAAACTAACAGATACAGTTGGAGTTACTTTAAAATACCCAAGTGTAGAAATGATGGATCATATTATTAACATTTCTAGTTATGATGATGGTATGAAATTGATTATTAAATGTGTTGACATGGTTTATGAAGGAGAAGAAGTATTTTCAAGAAGTGATTTTACAGACGAAGAACTAAACGAGTTTATGTTGTCTCTGAATAAAGAGCAATTCGGAAAACTGGAAAACTTCTTCGCAACAATGCCAAGAGTAAGACAGGAAGAATCTTATACTTGTGTAGGGTGTGGAGAAGAAGTAAAGATTGTGATTGAAGGTATAGATGATTTTTTCGGCTCGGCCTAAGTCATAATTCACTTGAAAATTATTTCACTTTGAATTTTGCTATGATGCAACATCACAAGTGGAGTTTGACTGAACTGGAGGATATGGTGCCCTTCGAGAGAGATATCTATGTTATACTTTTGAAAAATTGGATAGAAGAAGAAAATCAAAGAATAGAAGAACAAAAACAACAACAAAGGTAAAAGATGGCTAACGTACAGGGAGTCCTGAGAAAATTTGAACAAGAAGCTCAAAAAAGTGGTAAAGCTAGTGTTATCTATATTGATAAAGTTGCTAAAGATGTTAAGAGTAAATTTAACAAGAGTTATTTTAATAATGATGAAGTATTATACAAAGCATGGGATGCTGTAACATCTGAAATCAATAGTATCATTAGAAGTGGTTTACAAGCTAAAAAAGCAGATGATGTAAAAAGAGTTATAAAGGATATCTCCGATTATGAAAAAGGAATAAAAGCATCTCCCGAACTTCGACCTTTGTTAATGCCTCTCCAAGAATATCTAAATCAAGTTTTACCTACAGTTCAAGAAAGAGTAGCAAAAGTTTCATCCGCAGAAGAAAATCTTAGAAAATTTGGAGGATTTGTAGGAGAAAAAAGCTTAGGTTATGTAGAAGGAATCGCACGAACAGCACTTGGTGCAATACCAGGCGCTTCAATGTTACTGGATAAATCATTTGGAGCAATAAGAAGATCCCAACAAGCGAGTTCCGCGAGGTCATCAAGATTGACTTCTTTGGGTGGAGTAGTATCAGCAGCACAAAGATCACTTGGTGATAGTGGAGCCACAGTAGCCGCACCAATCAGTGGAGGTGGAGCTAGAGGAAGTGGTGGTGGAGCCATTGCTGGAGAAAGTAGAGGTCAACGTCTTGAAATGAGAAGAGAAGAAGAAAGAGAGGATGATCAACGATGGGCAACAATGATTGGTCTTCTTACTGATATTCTAAATGCTCTCGGCGGAAAAGGTGCAGGAAAGAAAAAGAAGGATGATCCAGATGATACTACTTCATGGAGTGATAGGGTTTTAAAATATCTGGGGCTTGGTGCTGCAACTGGTGGAACTGCTGGTGGACTTCTATTCGGCCTCAAAAAAATGTTCACTAGTATAGATGATCTAGCGAAATTAACTGATGCGGAAATAAAATCAAAGAAGACACTTGCCAAAGCTAGAATCTTAGAACTAGAAGCTGATACTAAATTAAGTCAAGAAAATATTAAAAAGAAAACAGTAAAAATTGAAGCGGAATTAAAAAGATACGATACAGAACTTGCTGATAGGCGTGAAGCACATCGAAAGATACTTAAAAATCAAAAAATACTACAAGCAGAAGAAGTGGACAAGTTGAAATCGAATCTTGACGCTGAATACAAAAATGCTAACAAAACAGAAAGAGCACGTCTTACAAAACAATTTAATAAAGATCTAACCGATTTAGGAATTAAACACGCAGATGATTTAAAAGAATCTTCTAAATTACTAAAGGCTCAAAACAAACTTCAACTTGAAGCAATAGAAATCGGTCAAGATGCTGCAAAGGTCGCAGTACGTGAAACAACTGAAACCTTAGCTACGAGAAGTAGTTCATTATTAAGTAACCATATCACAAAGATTTCAGAATTAGATGACTTAGGTGATGCAGCTAAAATAGCCAAAGAAGCAGCAAAATCGGGAGTGGGAAGAGTTGCAACTGCAGCTGCAGTCAAAGGCTCAGCTCTTGCAACAACAGCAGCTGAAAGTGTATCTGATGCTTCAAAAATAGTATTAAAAGAAGGAGGAACCCTTACTAAGTTTGCTGAAACAGGAGTTGGAAAAATTGCATCTGGAATACTAAAAGGAATATTCAAATTTGCAATCCCAGTTGAAGCAAGTGTCTCATTTGGTAAAGATATTTACGATATATGGAAGCGAGAAAGAAGCTCAGATCCTCTTGTTGATGTAGAACAAAAAGATGTTCTTGGAGTAATAGGTAGTATTGTTGGTGGTATTTTTGGTGCTATTGGTGGTCCAATGGGAGTATTCATTGGTGCATCAGCAGGAAATCTAGTAGGTGAAATAATAGGAACAGTTGTAGATTCTGCAGAAGGAGTAGATGTAGGTATAGTCGCTAAAAATTTACAACTTGGATTTGAAAATGAAAGAAAAAGACTTGAAGAAAAACTCGCTAAAGCTAAACCAGAAGAGGGTAAGACAGTTAAAGAAGAAGACAAATTAACTGAGCAACAAAAAGAAAGTATAAATCTTCAAATTGAATCTATCAAAAGAGAGCAAGAACGATATAAAGAAATTTTTGAGAAAAATGATGAAAGAATGGAAACCAGAGATAATATTATTAAAGCAGAAGAAGAGATAGCATTATTAACCACCCAAATACGAGACGCAGAAAATGCAGGGCTTGAAGTTTATGCAGAAAAACTAAGAGCAGTAAAACAAAACTTAGAAGGAAGAGCAGCTGATGATAAAGCTTTCCTTGAACTCCAGCGAAAAGATATTGAAGAAAGTATGATATCTATGAATAAAAATATTATGACTTGGGCTGATAAATGGGCAGGAGAAGAAGGAATTTTTGGTAAAATGGGTGACCTCTTTGGTGGTGTAAATCTGGAAACCGCAAGGGGGATGGAAAAAGAATTTACAGCAAAAAATAAAATCTTGCGGCAAGAACAGGAAAGACTTGCAATAATGCAAAAATTTAGCAAAGGCGGAATTGAATCATTATCTGCAGAAGAAAAAAAGACCTACCAGAACTTAATGGGCGAAAGGTCAAGGGAGGCTGGTGGAGCGATGACGGCTGGATCTTGGACACGCGGGACCGACCATCAAGGAATGACAGGTCTAGACATAGCACAAAAGAAAGTAGGAGCAGCTCAAGCAGAAGCACAAAGAATAAAAGATATAGTTAAAAGAAAGATAGGTACTGATCTTATACTTGCAGGAGAAGCTGGTGATCCTGGCACAGATGTTATTACAAAAGAACAAATAGAAAACTGGACTAAAATGGGAGAAAAAGCAAAAGAAAAAAATATAAAAGAAGCTTTAACTGATCTTACAAATGAAAAATGGGCTACTGGATTTATGCATTATTTTATTCCTCCCAAAGAAGGATCTCAAAAGCATAACTTTAAACCAGAAGAAATGGCTTTAATTAGAAGAATGAGTCCAGAAAAATGGTATCAATTTAAAGGTTTATGGAGTAAAGCATATGAGGATAATAAAGAGTGGTATGTATCAACGGATGCTGCATCTAAATCAGACAGAGGACTTCATCCCAATGCATTACAAAGACAATACGACGCTGCTCGATCAAGAATAAATGCAGTTGAATCTGGAAGAGTAACCGCGGCCAAACTCGGCGAACCCGATGTAGTAGGAGACACACTTACTTACCAAGCTTTACTCAAAAATCCATCTCTAGGGCAAGACATACCATTAGGAGGGTGGAGTGAAGCGAAAAGATATTGGGGTGGTGGATTAGGACACGGAGAAATAATTGTAGGAGAAACTGGGCCAGAAAAAATGACAGTCCAAGGAGGATATGCTCAAATTTATTCCACTTCTAGTTCCGCGACAGGAGATGCTATAAATGCACTATCAAGAAGTAGAGAAGTAGGAGGAACGGATGGCAATTCAATAGTTGCTGCAACAAACAACATAAAACAAGGTGATAATTATATTATCAACAACTACTCTCATAATGTAGTTGCTGTACATGGATCTAGTCCATCTATTACCGTTTAATAATGGGGAGCAAAAACTCACTCCCCATAGTCTAAAACCGATTAACCTTCGGCTAACTTCCTGAAATATTCAAGAGATTCATCATTACCTTCAGTCACCGTTTCGGGTGTAGTAATGGGTTGTCCACCATCAAATGGAACTTCCTCTTCTACACTCTTCGGAACATTCCTCGTAGTACCAAGAACAATGTCCAAACGTGACTTCAGGTCATCATATGACTTGAAGTTCTTCGGGTCAACAAACTCCAGAAGTGAATATTCTTTCTTCCACAACTCTTCCAGTT
>VTLG01011420.1_pt1 | contig 21925 bp, 30 predicted proteins | sample 4694571 | NCBI WGS metagenome assembly VTLG01 (sample SAMN12604809, study PRJNA352737) | marine metagenome | biome: ENVO:00000447; feature: ENVO:00000209|ENVO:00000569|ENVO:01000036; material: ENVO:00002151; isolation source: viral sequences binned using virsorter ... | reverse complement strand
TCTGGTCACTCTCGACTTATTGCCACTTGCATTTATAATCTCTATAAGACTTTCGGATTCCGTTTCGATGAAAGTTACCGTATATGCTTTTCTATACGGACCTGTGTTTGTCCACGTTTTTAATTTATGTCGTTTGGACATGACTTATGCTATCATTCCCGTTAATCCGTAGGCAGCGACATTATCCTTTAACCACTTCGGCCAACTCGTTTTGGGTAGTTCGGTCCAACCCTTTTCTTTAAAGACTTTCCAATGCCTACGAGCAACACCGATACTCATGTTTATTTCATTCTGCTCGGCAATTTGCCCACTTACCACCTTCAGAAAATTTACTTTCGCTTCGGCAGGGTTTGGTAGCGTTTCGGTAATGGTATATACCACCAACTCATAACTCACTACGGTATCAAATCCGTTTGCTTCGGGTGGTTTTTTGTGTAGGACAAACCACCTCGGCATGAGTTTTCGCGGCGGATTTTCAATCACCGACTTTGAATATTTAGATTTCACTTTTTCTTCTATTTTTTCTTCGATTAATTTTCGGTCCTTAGCAAATGATGCCATTGACGATTCTCTAAACTTCGTCACGGGAATACCCTGTACCCTTCGTAAACTCTATCTTTCCACATATTTCGTGCTTGCTCAATCGGCCATGCGTCAAACTTGTGATTTTCTCCCACAAACCCGACACCTACTTCCATCACTGATGGGACGTTATCACCGTCCAATCTAAAGGTAACGACATGGTTGTCTTTTTTTAATTGAAAATTTTTTACGTCTGACATCATTTGTTTTTGTTGCTCGTCACTGACGATTATCCTTGAGAAAAAAGTCGTATATGGAAAAAATGGGCTGCGATTTTAAAACTGATTTGGCGATTTGGGGTTTCGCATTTTTTTTGCTTGACCCCGACCCAAAATAAAATATGTTTTTAGGGGTTATTCGTCTTCTTCCCTCATTTCCAATTCTTGAGCAAAAGCCGACAAAGAAGCGGCAAACTCATGCAGTTTAGCAGGTGAGATAGTGATACCCTTACGGGTAGGAGCAAGATCGCCCTTATCATTGACATAGTGTGAGCGAATGTCGATATACTTACGACCTTGATACTCACTCTCAGCGATAACCAGGAAATCACGACCATTCTTACGAAATACTACTCGTTCACCTACTGTGGGTACTTCTTTTGCTGCACTCATTATATATCCTTTATGGGTTATGAGTTTTAATTTTTTTTGTTAGCAATTAAAAGGGCAAATCTTCGACTTCAAGATCCAAGCCCTTCTCAATGATATGCTCGGTGCTACTCTCAATCGTAACACCTTCCATATCTTTCATCCAAGCAGCATATGCCTCACGGGCATCGCCCTCAGTTTCCAGGGTTTCAAAATGAAGAATAGGAGCAGCCATCTATATCACCTCATAGTTAGAAACGGAGTTAAGAAAAGACTCAAGCATCTCTTCATCTATTCCGTATTCATCGGAAAAATCAATAGTAGAAGAAGTAGTAACGGACTCAATGCCGTTAACACTCAAGAACTCAGCAAATGACTTGACAGAACCGTCATAGTCAGAGTTGATATCAAGGACGAGTTTCTCAAAATCCTTGTTATCAAGGTCACTAACTTCCAAACGAGCTTCTGAATCTATGGTCAAAAAGGTTTTCATTTTGTTTCCTTATGTAAGGGTTTTTGTTTCTTTCACGCCCCTCAACCTTACATATATAATATACGGATCTTTTTCGGAATTGTCAAGCGAAAATGAGCGATTTTTAACATTTTTTTATTGCTATCTAAGTGCTTGTTTTTATTGATTTTAGGTCTAAGTCGTTGTTTATAAAGGACTTAGCTATCGGTCGGCGGGATTTTGCCATATCCATCTCGTACCTTGTCATTCCAAAAATCACGGGCCTTTGGGAGACTAAAGGTATAGGTCTTAGGATTAGGTTTCACCTGGTTCGGTTTATTGTCATAGATGTAAAAGAATTTTACATACTTCATATCCTTACCGGAGACACTCTTAGGTCCGTCTGCAAAAGCAACTATTTCTTTGCCCTTACCGTACTTAAACTCTCGGTCCTTCGATATCATGTGAACGTCATCCGGAGTCACATTGGAGAATAATTTATATTCATGTCTAAGATGAGGCTCCATATTATGGGCCAACTCAACAGCTCCAATCATATCGCTAACGATATCTTCATTTATTGGCGTATTCATTGGAGTCTGTACTTTCCAATTAGAACGGGCAAGCATTGTCACCTTCTTCTTCAGTAGCAGTGGCAGTGGCTTCAGCATCCACACCAGAGTCAATCTTAGTGTAGAGGTCAATCATTGCCATCTTAGTTTCATCATCGAAACGATTGACACACATCGAAATTGCCTTCATGCGATCCATGTTAAAGATGGCATAGGCATTGGAGATGTGAACCAAACGGCGAGTTGTGATCAACTGATCAATAGCGCCTTCAACGTAGGTCTTGCGAATAACGTCTGCCCAATTAATCAACTTGTCAACGAACTCACTATCGTTGATGTTTAATTTGTCAAAGACTTTATTTAAAATCTTTTTCTCTACTGCGTTGGAAGGATATTCCTGTTCGACAGTAATCGGGAAACGCTCAAGGAATGCCTCGTTCAAGACACCAGCACCCATGAAATTTCCAGTCTCATCGCCTTTACCTTTGGTATTGGCAGTAGCGACAACATTAAAACCATCAGCACACTCGACAAACTCGTTAATCTTCTTGAGAAAAACGCCTTTGCCTTCTAACACAGGCTGAAGACACATGATTTTGGTAGAGGCCAAATCAACCTCATCCAACAGGACAATAGCGCCCTTACGCATGGCTTCAACAACAGGGCCGTCAAACCAAACGGTTTCACCATCCACAAGGCGAAAGCCGCCAAGCAAATCGTCTTCATCAGTTTCAACCGTGATATTCACACGGAACAACTCACGACCAGCCTTAGCGGCGGCCTGTTCTATCATAAAGGTTTTACCATTACCAGACAAGCCAGTAACGTAAATGGGATAAAACATATTCGATTTGAAAATCGAATTGACATCGGAAAAATTTCCAAAAGGAACGAACAAAGGATCTTTGCTCGGAATGTTGGTAACGGTACTGGTAGTACCCTTAGTCATTTCAACAACAGACGATTCCTTGACAATAGGACGAGTATCCACATCAGGGACGACCTCTATCGGAGTAGCGTCAAAAACAGGCTCAGCAACAACCTTCTCAACCTTCTTTTTAGGAGAAGGAGAAGACTTAACAGCAACCGAACCATTCACAGGAATCTTCCACAAACCACGACCAACCTTAAGAGGCGAATTTTTATCGCGAGTTATCCAATGGGGAAACTTCAAACCCGCACTTTCTGCGATATTATGAAGGTCGATTTTAGTAACCGAATCCAAGTCAATGGCAACTACCGATTCATTATACTTAATGGCGGCAGAAACGAAGGCTTCTCTTTTTGCGTTATTGGAACTCATTTTGAATCTTTCTCCCATAAGGGAAGGTTTTTTAAGGATCAAATCTCTCTCTAATCTCTATATATAATATACGGCTAAATCGAGCAAAAGTCAAGTCCTAAGTGCTTGTTTCTATTGGAGTTATAACCCCTTGTTTTTAAAGGACTTAAGTGCTGTTTTTTGCTAACTTTTTTCACTTTTTTTAACTTTTTTTATTTACTTCGTAAGTCATTGTTTCTATTGATTTTGTATCTAAGTGGTTGTTTATAAACGACTTAGATGCTGGAGGGCGGGATTTTTCAGGCAACGAACTCACAAAACTTGGACAACATCGCTTTGTTTCCAATCTTGTTTTTACGAGACTTAACAAAGGCATTTTTCATTCGCCCCTTAGTCATCTTATCGTCAATCTCTAACTCGCCGGCTTCAACCTTGAGGCTCTTGTCGCTGAGAATGAAAAACTGTTCGTATCCAACGTCACTATCAAGAATCGTAAAGGCATTGTCTTTCAAATCCTTTTTCATCTTATCAAGCGCCTCATAGTTGTTTGTCATCCAACTAACTTCACGACTGAAGGAGCGACCCATTGGGGCGATGTAAAAACCAATTACTCGACACTCAGTGCGATCCTTCAGAGCCTTAAGAAGATTCACTGCTTGACCACCATCAAAACCAGCACCACGACTATCATAGTGAAGTTTGGTAACGGGATCAGTAATAACAGTGCGAGACTTGTAACTTGCGCTATCCCTCATCCAATTGCCATCGTTGTCATAGTTCCAATGACCACCAAGGCGCGATCCCTGACCATCAGTAAGAAAGATAGTGTTAACAATCTGTACTTTGTTTTTCTTCTGAAACATCGGAACAATCTCAAAGGCCGAGCAAATCGCCTCATTCAACGGCGTTCCACCCAACCGAAGATTGCTGCTAACAATATTGCTGTCGTAAGAATCGTAACTCATTCCGTTTCTCATCCAACGCAAGTGCATCATACTGGTATTAAACTTGGCCGTTGAAAGAGTTGAAGAAATCAAGTGTAGTAAATTAAACTGACCATTGATAACTAAGTCACCTTTGGTGCGATTCTCAAACTTGTATGATCCTCGCTCACTTTCCTCACGACCCCAACTAGTGGTGAAGGCGAAAACATCGAAAGGAATATTTACCTTCTTGCAAAACATGGCGATTAACATCAACTGGTCAATCGTGTTTGACATATTCGGACTCATCGAACCAGACCAATCAATAAACATCACGAAGCCATGATTCTTGCCGTCACTAACGACATTGGATCGAAGGAAAAGATCCTCACTGAATTTGTAGGCATGTAACTTGTTAGGATTCAAGACACCCGTCTTGGCAACCTTCGTGCGTTTGAACTCATCAGCCGACTTTCTCATCTCAAACTCTTTTGCCATGTAAGAGACAATCGACTTGTTTTCACTACGAAACTTCAACCAATCTTTCATGTTACGAGCGATGTGACCCTCAATCGACTCAGCGCTATAACCATCGTTGACCGCATTCGTAACGCCCTTGTGCAACTCAGCACCAACGTCATCCAACGAAATCAGCACCTTCTCAATATCAACCTTGGGAATATTAACATAGGTAAAAGGAGTTGACGAGTCATCAATGTGATTTTCTAACGCCTTATCAAAAGACTCCATCGTTTTGGATGTTAGTTCATCCTTAACGTGTTTGGGCAAATGCCCGCTACCATCTTCACTTGGCGAACCTTCGCTAGTAACTTCAGTTTCTTTTGTTTCTTCGGCATCACCCGAATCATCACCGGAAGCAGAAGAAGAATTTTCTTCAGTTTCTTCTTCGCCATCTTCTTCACTCTCGCCAGAGCCGTCAGAGGTATCGCCTTCAGAATCTTCATCAGAATCACTATCGTCATCGTCATCAGAATCCATTGGCATATCAGAAGACATTTCACCGTCATTGCTTTCGGTATCTTCATCGCTATCGCCAAACTCAAAGTCATCGTTATCGTCAAACTCAGGCTCTTCATCAGCATTATCTTTAATGTAATCGAAAAGCTCTTCCGAGATTTTCAATGTCTCATCAAAATTTTTCTGATTAGCAATGCGATTAACGAAAGTCATTTCTTCATCGGAGAACTCAACACCCGCCCGAGTACCAATCTTGAAATGAATATTAATGCGGTCAATGAAGTTTGCTTCGTTAACGTCTTTGCCGTCAAGGTCAAAGAAGCCCGAAGTCATTAGGTCGCCATAACCGTTGTAGAAGGATTTTTTAAGACCAGGAAATTTACTCTGTATCATCTTCTCGATACGAGCATCTTCTACGATATTAACAAGTCCTTTAAAGAGACTGCCCTTTTTGACAACATCCTTAATAGCGCCTTGTGGCGTATAAAGAGCGTGTCCAACCTCATGTCCCAAAAACAGGTCAGTAGCGTTTTCGGTCATGTCCTTTAGGACAGGCATAATCAAGGTGCGACCTTCAGTATCGAAAGCCGCAGTTGAGGCGTTTTCACGATACTCAACATTGATATTCTCACTAGCCATTAATTTAGCCAGCAAGGACTTTGTTTCACGATTTTTGGTCATTTTTTCCATTAAATTTCTCTCCTAATCTCTACTATTAATATACGGAGAAATCAGCAGTTTGTCAAGCACTATTTTCACTATTTTCAATCTTTTCTTCATTTTTTCTCTAAGTCTATTAAAAACAATCATTTACGCCGGAAAGGTGAGAGACAGAGGTTAAGGAATCGAACCCTAACACCTGTCAACGAGACTTTTCCAAGGGAACCAACCCAGTACTAATCTCGTTTGGTTCCGACAGGGGCCACCACGACCCTTCTGAATACTGCCTCTCAACTTTCTATATAAAATATACAGCTTTTTTGGGGTTTCCACAAGTAGAATATCTAAGTGCTTGTTTATTAAAGTACTTACATAGAAGGAAATTTTATAATTTATTTAAAATTACTCCCCATAAACCATTGGGAGACAATGATTTACCCATATACCCCGTAGTAGATTTAATTAAACTAACCCATTGTGCAGCAACAACTTACTCACACGCGTACAGACTCCATTATAACTCACTCAAATACTCTCATTTTTTCAGTTAATGGAAGTTATGGGTAGTTGAGGGTTCCGTTAACGTAGAATTATGTTAGGGTTTTAGGGACACCTCACAGAGTAGCAAAAAACCCCCTAAAAAGGGTATCGAATCACCCATGTAGATCCTTCAAATTTCAGATGAATGTATCCGTTCCTTATTAGGGTTATAGTAAAGAAAGAAAGAAATAATCCCCTTTTATACAGAAGGTTTGTTATTTCTTTCTTTAATTGTTTACTCTCTATGTCTATGTACTTTTCTATTGTTATTCTCTATGTGTACTTCAGTTTTTTATATGTACGAATGAAGTTTTAGTGTTGAACTACTTTATGCCAACGTGAAAAGGGTGTAAGCTCACCAATGTTGTTAGCGTGCTCCATAGCGTCTAACCACATATGATATGTAGCATCACCATTGATTCCGCTTGCTTTTGCCAGCTCTTCTTTTGAGATACCACTCTTTTTTGAACGAGCCACCAAAGATTGATGAAAATCCAATTCGTTCGGAATGGATGGATCTAAGTGATATTTGATCTCTATAAGGCGCGCTGAAGATGAACCGTCTACTTTATTTAGACCAAATTCGATAGCGCCAGTTTCTTTAATCTTTTCATACTCAGCATTATCAGTATCTTGTATATTGGTTAACTTAATAATTCTCACTTCTTCTTTAACGTCTGGATAATTTTTAACTAAAGCATTTAGTTTATCTACATTACTACCACTACCATTGTATGAAGGCGTTTTTCCATTCGTTTGTCCTACATAATAAAGCTCTATATTTTCTCCTATTTGTTCATCTATTTTCTTTCGTAACTCATCACATATATTAAACCATCTTGTAATGTATATGATTTTCATTTCATCAGCAATACCTAGTTTAGTAAGCATATCAAACGATACATCTTTAGAATGCTCGGCGTTAACCCATATCTCTTCTAGCATTTGTAGGCTATACGCTTTATCAGCAGCTTTTTCCGCTGACATCACCGCTGTAGGTTGAGCTACATGACCATTAGCAGTATGAGATACAGCACCATTACCATTACCATTGCCATTAGCTCCAGATAGGCGTTCTTTCTCTAACCTATTATAACACGGCATGCAATACGGCCGGATACCATATTTTCGCGCCATATCACGGGAGAAAATATCATAAGGTTTATAAGCATCGCAAACCCGGCAATAAGCCCCAACCAACCCATCTATATTTATAATCACTCTTGTATTTTCAATTTCTTTCGGCGGGGATTTCGGATTAGGCCAGTGATAACCCATTTTTTCATCAAACTTAACATTCAGTCTAGGAAGTTTATTAATATCAAAATGAGTATAGTGTCCATTTTGAGTTAAAACAGTTGTCATGTGATCTCCTTTTAAATTTTAATGTTATATATAATAAACGGAATATTTCTTGACTTATCAAGGGTTATTTTTACTATAAATGCAGCACCACCTTGTCACCTTGGTACTCATAAGTAGGATGGGGGTTTTCTTCGGCATTCCATTCAATATTTTCTATGTGTTGTAATAGTTCATCAAACTCAGCCCAAGTTAGCACTAAACTACCAGACTTTCTCTTCTTATACTTTTCATATAATTCTATTACGTCCGACATAATCTTTTAATAAAAAAGGGAAGGAGCCGCAGCCCCTTCCCGATTTGTTAGAAGTAATGGATCTTATCCATTGGATACTTACTATTCAAGGAGCGAATCTGCGGAATAGCTCCAAGCAATTTTATTTGGGGATTATTAGCAATATTACCACACCACTTACTAAACTCTTCCCATTTATTCATAAAAGTACCCACCGTTGCCTTTTCCCAAGATCCTTCCGGATCTGTAGGATTAGGCTTACCACAATAAAGAATGATATATATCACGCGATTTTCGTCTTCCTCAAGCCATTCACGTTGATTGAAAATAGCTTCAGCCAACTTACCTACTGCTAGTTCGGTACCCGAAAATGTTATAACCTTTCGCCGGTCATTAGAGGGGTAACCCATCTTGTCGCAAAACTCCTTTAAACTACCACCATTATTAAACTTACGAATCAAAATAGTTTTATCGGTACGAAAAGAGTTTATTACATTAGCGTGAATTTGAGCCACTTGATCTGGCTTCAGTTTATTATTACTAAGAGCGTTTGCTTCCTTCTCAATAATAACCCCTGCTTCATCCATACGTTCCTTGAGTTTAACAGGGTCTTTGACCAAAAGATTCTTCAACTTAAACTTCAAACCTAATTGACCGATAGCGTCAAGTCGCAAAATACATTGCTCAATATCGGTAGTAGATCCTTCGCCATAGGGCTTACGATAACGATTATAAATCAACGAGGTGCGATCAGCATCACCATCCTTATCAATCTCAAATACATCTACAACAATGGTTGTAACTCCTTCGCCCTCTAAAATCTCTAAACGAGTGCGACCATCAAGTATCACATAATGATCTGTCCCATCTTCGTCTTCAATAACACGTACTGCTATTGGTAATTCTGTTAAAGAATATCCATTTGCCTTAATGTCATTACGAATAGCACTATATTGAGGATTAGCACCTGTTCGCGGCGCTTGAGCCGTATATCTTTCCAGTTCGCTGTCCGTAGCAACATCTTCAACATTAACTATTTTCCTACCCTTATATTTGATATTTTCATTCTCAAATATCCAAGGAAAATTTGATTGTGGAAGAGCTGCATCCATTGCAACAACATCATTAATAATAAAGCCGCGGGCCTTAAGAGTTGCAATAGGGATAGGGGATTTGGTGGGATTATGCTTCTGATGATTTGAAATAATCTTTTGTGCTAAGCGAATATCTTTATTTGCTTTTCTTCGCATAGCACGATTAGGGCTTGCTACTTTAGACATGATATAACTCCTATGTTTGACCGATTGTGCTTTGCACTGGTCGTATGTTTAGGGGGTGATTCCCCTCAAGGATTGTCCAATTAGACGATTCCTTGTTACTACACATAACAATAAGCTGTTATGTTTCTTAAATAAGTATAAGCGATAACTTACTTTTTATAAACTATTATTTTAAATTATTTTCTTTCCAACCATTCTAACCTCTCTCTTAGATTATACATCAATTGACGATTGTCTAACTGCATATAATGGCAATCATCCACCATACGACTAAAGGTTTTCATTGGTCTGTTGTAATATGCTGCGTTGCTCTTGTCGGGTTCTCCATCTTTCCATTCGCTTGAAACATCAAATAGATCCACAATGTAGCAACTACAATTAGTACCAGTGGTTGGGTCCACGTTCTTAGCCATGGCAAAAGCTTTTTCCATAACCATAGGGAATGTAATCGCTGAACCCACGCAGATAAAAACAGCATCTTGTATTCCTTCCAAAGTTTCGGCCAAGTTTAGAAAATCAATATAAGATGCTTGGCCTATTCTCGCACCATCACATTCTGGATGCTCATAAATAATATCGTGACCTATACTGCTACAGATACTTAAGGGTATTTCTTTTTTATAACAATGCCATGCTAAACTTATGCACCCACCAGTCCATACAGAATTTCTATCTCTTTCAATATCAATATACTGACCTATGGCTTTTCCATAACCAAGATACCCATAAAGGTTAATGGCTTTATTTATATGTTCACCTGTTTCCCAGAGTCCAAAAGTACCATTGGCTAAATTTTCTTTTACATCTTCTTCGGTCCAACCATGATAACCAAACTCAAAATCATGTATGGTAGAAGCGCCATTAGTAACTATATGAGTGATGTAATCGTACTTCATTAAGTCTATTAAATAAGGATGGCATTTATTTTTTATGAAGTGTGCGCCAAAACCAAAGACGACTTTCTTCTTCTTTAGTATATCTTCAGCTAAATTATTAACAAAAACCATTTGCCTTCTATGCTCAATAGGAGGCACTCTTATTGTAGGGAAGTAAGGGGTTTTAGACTTTCTCTCTTCTAATTTTTTAATCGTCAACCTATTTCTATCAAACATTTATTTTTTAGTACCTGCTCTCGCCTTTCTTAGTTTAGCTAACTTTTCTTCTTCTACTTTTTCTCTATGCTCTTCTAATTTTTTAGCCTTCATTGCTCTGGAATAAGTAAACTCTATAAGACGTTGCTGTTTACCAATCTTTGTACTAATAGAAAAACAAAATATAAGTATAGCACAATTTAAAGCTGCTATTGCTAATAGACCAGCTAAAATATAATCAACTAATTCCGCCATCTGGCATCTCCCAAAAGCTTCTATAATCTAATTTATCATTGTCTTTTTGATTACACCCCAACAAATCATTAACCTTTGGTTTTCTTTGATTCCTACATCCAAACTTTGCCGTACATCTATCGTCCTTGTTTCTGTAGGGACACCTAAATGTGCTTTGCAACATAGCGACATCATTCATCGGTTCCATTATTGCGGCAAGCTTTTCTAAAGATTTTTTGTATCTCTCTTTTATATCCTCATCACTCATTTTAAATATTCATATTTTTGCCAGCAATGTAAGTCTTTACAAAATTAGCCAAATTATTATCATTAAAGTCTTCATAGTGATCAGAACAGGCTTTCATAATCGCCATTTCCAACATCTTATCATGTTGTCTTCTAAACTTCTTGCGACCAGTATATCGTATATGGGTCATGTAGTTATTAAACTCTAAATTAAACTCTTCTTTCTTTAGATCCATTAAATAACAGTAGTGGTCAATCACAGCACTAAGAAAGGCAAACTTGCTTTCTTTTACAAGTTTACCTCTCTTATCTGCCATGTCCCTTGTGGCTCTCGTTTGATGAGGGTTTCGGTTACGATAATATTCGGTCATTGTTTTCCTTGAGTAATTCTTTTTCCTGTTTCTTACGCACCATTTCTTGACGAGATTTTACCGCTTCATAAAATCTTTCTATATACCCATCATAATACATATGTTTTACTACTTTCTGTTCCGCATAGCACTTAAACTTTATTACCTTTGAGCCACACTCAGTACAACGATAGTCAAGCATCATTCTAATACCAAAAGCACCACAAGTAGGACATTCATAATGATCGTCTTTAATGAAGGACACTTTGTTCATCGGCACTTTGTTGATAGTCAATACTTCAATATCAGCAAACTTATAATTAGGATCAAGTTTTAATGAAGGTTGTTCGTTAAAATCATTCCCAATCTTTTCTGCTCTATCTAAATTAATGGGCATTACAATTCCTCTACTACGTCTATACTCCTTAATCGTACAGACACAATCTTCTCGTCCGTTTTCTTAAGGTGATACCAACCCGACCACATTGGGTCAGCACCTTTTTCATTTATTGTATCCACCATTTCCTCTACAAATTGATCTCTTGGAATGGGTGAAACTATATCCATGATACTACCCATTGCTTGGACTCGCAATAAGTAACCCTCAACTTCTACCTTTTTCTTGGGCGCTTCTTTAAGTGCTTTCGCCTTACGTTTCGCCTTAGGTTTAGGTTGAGGTTCATCACCGTACATTTCATCTGTCATTATAGTTTGTCTTGATTAATTAAATCAACGCGAGTAATATCGCTGTCACCTATCAACCATTCAATCACTTCAAAATTCTTTTTAATCAACCGAACCAATTCCAATCTTTCAATCAACCCATTCAACTTAGAAGGTGCTTGACCAGAAGACATAAAAACAGTATCAGCATTTAAAACATCCAGCCGATTTTCCAACTCTCGTTCAAGCGCCGTCACATCAACTATCTTTTTCATTTGTTTTTCCTTTCTTTATCTCAAAAATAACTTCATTACTATTGCCAATATCTCTATTGTCGTGAATTTTAATATGAGGGTTCAACCCCTTCACTAGAGCCTCTTCCAGTTCTGATGGTTGTTCTATATCTTCTATAATATAAACACCATCATCTTTTAGAGTAGGAAATAAATTAACAGCAGTTTGAAATTGACTTCTCCATCTATGATCGCCATCATCAATAATAATATCAAATTTTTTTAAATTGTTTTCTACATACTCCTTTAAGGAAGGTGATAAATCTGTAGTATCAAATTGTTCTATTGTAATTTCTTTTGGACTCCCATATGTTTTATCATCAATATCCATACCATGTATTTTCATGTTAGAAAAATACAAATACCATAGTAATAAACTTGTACCTGTTTCTATTCCTACCTCTAATAGATGCCCTTGTTTTTCTCTATATTTTTTAAAAAGATTTTCATAAACACATTCTATATAACAATGACCCCCAACGCCATATTGATTGTCAGCGCGCTTGAGACTTCTAACAAGATCTAAGGAAACCCAATTCTTATCACATTTATTTTTAATTATCGTAGTATTTCTATAAATGTCTAATAAGCTACCCGTCTTTACCTTTCCACTCCTAAATAATTGTAAAACATCTTCCTCCCAACAGCAGTACGATTTATAATTAATCGTTACTACCGCACCAGCATCACCTGCATCAAACTCATCTCTACTGATTTCTTCTCTATCTCCCAGCCAAAGGTCTGCTGCAATATGAGCATCTTCAACAAAAGAAGCATTAAAAGATCTCGTTGATATTCCTTTATCTTTAAGATCTTTTGCCATCATTTTTCCTTTCGTATTCTTTACGACAACCTTCGCACAAATATTTTCCCAACTTTTGTTCAAGAATTGTTTCTTCTTTGGTGGTACGCCCACACATTTCACAATAAAACTCTTCTTGTACAAATTGTTGAGCCTTTTCTGATTTACGGGGTGCAAAACCCCCTAATTTTCTACCTATTAACAATCAATCTCTCCATACCCTATGGTAGAATAGATGCCATAGTCGATGCTTAAATAAGAGCCAAAATAACCCCAAAAACCCACTAGAATAATACACTCCATCTTTTACTACCAAATTATACTTCACATCGCTATAAATTTCTTCTAAATGAGTTTTCAATCCAACAAATCCTTTAATAACTGATGTTTTTGTAATTTAGTTAATGCTCGTTTCTCAGCTTTCTGTATTCCCATCGCAGTGTAACCTGTCAAAGCAGAAATCTCTGACAAAGTTTTTGGTTCATACCCCTTTAACCCAAACCGATAAGAAATTGTTGTCTTCTCAATCTCAGTAAGATCTGAATTTTCCAGAACAAAATTAATATGCTCTTTTAATTCTTGCCTTTCTTTGATATGCAAATCAGCAGAACTCAGCGAAGATTGCAATTCAATATTATCACTACGCCCTTCTTTAGCGTCATCACAATTTGGCTGTGTGTCCAAACTGATTTCAAACTGAGGGATCATTTTTTTATGTCCCTTAGTCTTTCGCATATTCGTAGTTGAGGAACGAGCGGAGCCGCTTACACTTGAAAACATATCGTCTTCATTCTTTTCCTTGATATAGTCATTAATTTTGTTCCAAGGAATGTGGACATTTCTATTTTCATAAAGAGATTTCAACACTTCTGCTTTCACCCAATGACGAGCATAAGTAGAAGGTTTGGTACCTTTGCCTTCTTTGTACTTGTCTATACCTTGAATCAACCCATATAGTCCAGCACTCTTAAGGTCATTGTATTGCATCAAATGTCGGTAGTCCTTAATCACATGATCAACTACCCACATATTTTCTTCAATCATTATATCTCTTTTAGATTTGCTCACTCATTGTCTCCTATCGTAAAATACCAATTTCTTTAAGTGGAAGCGGCTTACCATTACTATCTTCAACCATCTTATTATTAACCATACCAGTCATGTAAGTACCATTACCTACATTATGACCATCATACAGAGTAGGCACTACAACATCATCTTCTACATACCTTTTCAAGCTACTACCTGTTACATTGTTTTTTGATACTTTTCCTTTACCCATTGTTTTCCTTTCTTTACGGATGAAAAATGGTGAGGGTGGAGGGAATCGAACCCCCGACCGATTGCTTAGAAGGCAATTGCTCTCTCCACTGAGCTACACCCCCAAAAACTTTATGTCCACTCTGGTTCATGTGGATATATTTCTAATCTTTCTTCTTCTTCTTTAGTCCTCTTCCTTTCATACTCAAACTCTAACCGCATTTGAATAGGTGAGCGCCACATTTTATACCACTCAATAAACTTATCATCCAACCGATAACAACTCGTTGAGTTTTTATCACTTGTTATGCACCAATACCCATCTTGATTGAGCGAGTTCTTGCGCTCTAACTCGGCATTTCTATCTTCTAACTCTTCAATGCGGTCACTCATCCTCTCATACTCAGCCCACTCCTTAGAAGACATTGATTCCAACACCTTCAAATCTTTCATCAAAGTAGGAGCAACTATTGACCACCACTTCTTCTGTATCTTGTACCAAGCTTGAGGTGTAAAAGGATTACGAAAACATTTCATTAGAAACCTTTCTTCCATAAAGACTTTCTATCGCCTTTATTAATAATAACCATACTTAAAATAAACCAACCGATAAATAAAATACTTAAAACAATTAATTTATACATCTTAATATAACACTTTCTTTGTGGTTTGTCAAGCCCTTATATTTTAATTCTTCATCACTCATATTATCAATAGCATTAGCAAGTGCTTCGCGTTGGCTTTTTTCCAATGTCTTTACGTCTGCCACATAAGTGCGAATCAGAAACACCACACTCTGTACCTCAGTAACCCCCTTTAAGACTTGTCGTTCCACCCTCAAAAACAAATCATCCTTATCAAAATCTTTTCCAATGTTTTTGCTTGGATGTTGATTGAGAATGGGGCTACTAGTCAATGTCCAATTATATCTAATGAATGGTCCCTTATGTAAGCAAGCATTCCATATATGTTCATAAGCAGTTTTATCCATGCCAGGTACATCCTTGTGCATCTCTGCCATGCTCATCATCATTTTTTCCTTGGGACTCCACCAAGACGGTAAACAAACATGAGCTGCGACTAACATATCATGTTGCATTATGCATACATCTTCTTGTATCTGTGAACAAATTGCATCAAAGAAGGTAGTATAGGTAGGTGTTGGATACTTACAACCACTACATTGTTTAGAGCAAGCACACAATGGACTTTTTACAACCTGTAAGACTTGACAATACTCATCTACATATACTGTCTCGCCTGTTATTTCATTATCTAAAACATAATAATCATCTTCACTAAAAAATTTTATATAACTGTACTCTTTGGATAGCTGTTCTGCCATCCAAAAGCAAACTGTCTTCATCAGATACTTTTGGTTGCCGCTTTGTATCTCACTAAACCCCCACTTCTTACTTACATCCCTCTCTAAATAATACTGAGAAAGGTTTTCTGCTCTTGCATCGTGTTTTTCATTCTTATACAGAGGCAATTGTTCATCAATAATAAAATGGTTTTCATCTTCTAACTTCTTTATGCCAGGCTTTACACTATACTCCGTAGGAATGTAGGGTAGGTTTGTCATTCACGGGCCATTTCTAAAAGGAAACCAAACTGAACCATCGTTAGTGTAGCAGTTTGAGCCTTGCTATCTTTGAGATCAGCATACTTCTTTTCCATAGTTCCCAACCATTCCTCATCAGCTTCTGCATTTCTACCTAAACCACGCTTCGTTTTAGGTTTATAAACTTCTTTCTTTACACCCGATACCTTTTTCTTCTTCGGTGTAGTAGCAGCTTCTTTTAAAGATTTGTCTAACTTCTCTTGTGTATAGGAGCGAAGTGCTGATTCTTTCTTTTTTCTTGGACTCATACTAGTTTTCCACCATTCTCTATTCTTATTTTTGCCTTCTCACAATACTCATCACTCAGTTCAAAGCCAATATAATTTCTTTCTAACTCCTTTGCTACTACACAAGTACTACCTAGCCCATTAAAAGGATCTAAAACTGTATCGCCCTTATACGATAGCATTTGAATACAACGGCGAGGTAATTCCAAAGGAAACATCGCACGATGACCCATCTTCTTTTGTCGTGTCTCTGGCGCAAAAGACCACATAGCCCAAGAGTTTTTAATAAACTCATCTCTTGTTACTGTAATGTTTTCTTTATTACCGATTTTCTTTTTATTATCCTTTGCAAACACTAACACAAACTCATAAGGGCAAGGAAAACTAGGTGATGATGGTGACATATAACTACCCCATGCCGTTCTATTACCTGTTTGATTTTTGTTCCAAATAATAGTGGTCATAAGAATATAGTTAAGTTCTTTAGTCATAAACTGAATGATATCAGAATGAGTAGGTACTGATCCATTCTTTCCATCACCAATGTTAATAACTACTCTACCACCTGTTACTAATTTTTCTTTTATACTACCAAACAAAGTTTGCATCCATTCAATATAATCTTGATGGTCTTTGTTATCATTATAAAGGTCGTAGGGGTCTTTATGATATTTATTATTTCCTAAATCTACATTATAAGGTGGTGAAGTTACTACCAAATCAATAGAGTTATCGTCCAACTCTTTTACCAACTCTAATGAATCGCCACAAGCAACTTGGTTTATCAAATTATTATTCATTTAATTCTCCCCCATCAAGTCCACAATAGAAGGTATACTAAAACCCTCTTTCTCTTTAAGGTAATCAGATGCTTCTTTTTCACTAACACCAAAATATCGTACTCTCTCATGGTAACAGGCAGTCTCATATAATTCACGACTTTTTATCTTATAATGACCGCCCTTGCCACCATTATGCTCCAACAAATCAATAACCCTACACTCAAAATATTGCGCCATTTCTTTAAGACTGGTAACGCTCACAGCGCCCCTAAACAGTGTTGCATCCCATGCAAAATGGATAATAATTAAGTTATTACCTATTTGTTTTAACTTTTTTGAAAGAGAAAAACCGCCTGAGTTCCACGAAGAGTCAAAAACTTTTATAGATTTAATACCCATTTGATTCGGATTACTTTTTAACCATAAACCGTTATTTGTCATCGTTGATTTTACATTAGGAAAATATTCCTTATTATTATAGAGAACCCTTAAATCTCCCTTATGACCAACCTGTTCGATAGCAACACCATCCTCTGCAATCCGCTCAAACCCTGTACTATTTTCCAAATATTTTTCTACTTCTGCTCCTTGGGCCTGTGCCTTAAGACCACACTTATTTTTGCAAATCAATGAAAAGTGGCTCGGATTTTTTATATCAAAACCACTTTCAATCTTAGACATCATATAATTCAAAACCTTTTTGTCTGTACTCACAATATCTCCTTAATTTATAAAGTTTCCTAAGTCGCCAGACACCTTATTTTAGGAAACTACACAATAACTCTTTAACATTTTAGGGGCTTTCTTAAACTCTGCCATACATGCGTCATATTCAATGTCTGTTTTATCGACTATCTTTTCATCATACTCCATCCAATTATGCCGTTGATATTGAACACCATATTCTACTTGACGAGCGTGTTGTAATTCATGCGACAACAAAGTCATTAGGTAAGAATGATAAAACCGATGGGTTCTCGGCCATTGGGGAAAAGTCCAAGCACTACACTCTGTAATTTTCCTTACTGACCTACTCTTTGCCTCTGACAAATGCTTATATGAAATGCTTATCTTGTGAAAATGATTCTTATTCTTTCTTGCCTCCTTCTTAAGTGACGCTTCGGGCAATCTCTCGTAATCAGTGATGTCTCTACAGGCGTGTAATCCATGTGAGGTTTTTAATTTAGAATCAATATAAACATAGATGGGTGCCTTGATAGCACCAAAATGTTTACGGATACAATTCTTCACCTGTTGCTCATCTATCCTCAGTTCGGGATACTGAGAAAAGTTTGTCTGTATCTTCATAGAAGTTTAAATAAAGTTTGCGGAATAAAAACAATTATGAAATATGTCATAATAATCCAAAACAATATCGTCATCCATCTTGGAAAATCATCGTTGGGGTTTCTCATCGTAGAGTAAGATTAGTCTTTCCTCTGTAGGGATACAAAGGGCAATTAACAGATGTACAATCTTTAGGGTGGACTTCTCCAAAACCCATACACTCTGTACAGAATGCCTTGATCGCCAATGAGCGAGTCAAATTTACTTCTTTCAATTTGCCACTCTTTCGTTTAATCTTATGTTTAATAGCCATAGGTTTACATAATACCTTCCATTAAAATGTGAAATCTAACATACTATAATATACGAAATTATTGATGGTTTGTCAAGGCTTTTTTTAAAGCTCTTAAGTGGTTGTTTTTATTGAGTTTATGAAAGAGGTTAGTTCACCTTTGGTTAAACTCGCTGGACCTACGGTATCATATACATCGGGAGAAAACCTATGATTATTAATAGTAGTGGCAATGTTTTTAGGCTCATCTACTTTTAAAAAATAATTACCCTCTATTGCTCTATCTTTTATTCTATCAGCAAAAGCCCTGCCCGCTACACCACCAACTCTACGAACAACTAAATTAGCAGCATCTCGTTTCACATAGGAAAAGCCAATCGGCTTAATTGTCTTTCGTGGCTTAACATCTCTTTTTTCTGTACTTCTAACCCATATTTGAAAAACACACGATGTATGCCAAGACTCTTCTTCAAATACAAAATAATCCTTTTTGTAAAGATCTATATCTTTAACGAGCCAAAAATTCTCATTCAATCTACGCTGTACTGTTTCTTTTCTAAATGATCTAGGAAGAATAAACGCTATAGTGTCAGCAAACTCTGCAGCCTTATTAAAAAAATCAACTGCAGCCTTACTCATTTTTCCAAAAGGTGGATTACCTATCACTAATATTTTATTCTCTTCTTTCATTTCTTCAAAAAGAAAATCGTCTTTGAGAAAATCGCCCTTCATTATGTCGGGATGTTCTGGTGCTATATCTATCGCAATACAATCTTCTATTTTAGATGACCAATTACCTGTACCTGCTGATGGCTCAACTACTACATCATAATCTTTTACAGATACGGCTTTTAATAATTCATCAACTACTGAGGGTTTTGTATAAAATCTATCAAGATGGTCTTTATTAAGATTCTTTGATGTTGACATTATCACCTATTTGTTGGGTAAGAGAAATATATTTCCATTTGCGTAACGGTACGGTTTGTCAAATTCTTGGTCCCACACAGCCATATCAGTGCCGGTGTATTCCCACAATTTTTCTTCTCTCTTAATATAACCAAACCAATCAAATTTGTCAAGGTTATTTTTTACATAGGTGTCCAACTCATTATGATAGCGGGTTCCCCACGTAACCAAAAAGGAATTTGATTCCGCAGTAATCTTATCTAAAATACGGATTGCCTTTTCAGCATCAATGTCGGGGTTATCATAATCTTCTTTACCAATATGTTCAATAGTAGAGAGGCTTAATACATCTTTACCGGTAAAGTCACAAGTCTCTGCATCTACCGATTGTACGTCACCTGCTGGATGGTCATCCGAAAACAAATCAATAATAGGATGCTCGCAATATCCATAATGCGGCATAACTGCACCTACTTCTACAAGATTGTCATGTCCAACTTTTTCCATGTAACGCATACCAATGGCAAGCTCAATACATCTTTCATTAATCATGGTAGTGTTTACAGGATCATCAATATACTCATCAACCGTCAATTCTTTATTTATCATTTACCGTTATCCTTGTTATAAGGTTTTCGCCACTAATTCTAATGACAGGAATCTGTTGTTCATTACGATATGTTGTAGCTGCATATGCGTAATCACTCGTCATCAGCTTTATATTAATGCCTTCTACCCTAAAACTAAACTTTCCATGACTCCATGTGAAAGAATTATTTTCATCTCTTTTTACATGGTTTCTTTCACCGGGCCACCTTATAATTCTCTTATTGGTTTCACTAATAACAACAGTGTTTGTACTGTCATCTATCTTTAAGATACGAGATGCCCGTGAATCACTAGCGGTAGATTTTCTATGCCTCCATATCCACCACCAATCCCACTTGGTTTCAGTAAAGAAATGGTTTCTTGGTCTACGCCATTTAAAAGGTTTCTTCATTACGTGTTTGTAAGATGGCATACCACTACCTTTTACTAACCAATCATTTTCATGTGCAATTAAAATTTCATTACCATGAGGATGCTGATGCAAAGCAAACCCATTTACCCGATGATTTTGTATAGTGAGCCACGGTCCTTGACGGTTAATCGTCATGTCATCATATTTAAAAATACCTTGCGAATCTGTAGGCTCAACTTTCTCATGCCAACCATCACCAATAACAGCCATCACTCCATCACTATCGGAAATTAACTGTTGCCATGTTTTTACCTTTGCTACATTCTCTTTTATACTTTGATAACTTTCTTTAAGAGCATCGGAATTGCTCTCTTCGCCATACCAATTATCAAATAAGTTTTCTACTCTATCAAAACAATCTGTTACATACTTAGAATAATGCCCACCCTCAGTAAAGGCACCATCTTTTGTAACCGTCTTTAAAGCTTTATCCAAAGTTATAATATTCTTTTCATCTTTTTTCCATAAGACAGCATCTAACGCACATTGACCTACATAGTGAGAAATACTTTTATTGGAACAGAATGGCATTGTAGAGTATAATTGTTTATACCCACGCCAATAATCTTCTAATCCCACTTGAAAAGTATGGTAGTCACCAGCTTCTGAAACTTGACACGCTATTTCCATCGCCAACCTATGATGCCAAATTGCGTTCCAATGGATTCTCCAATTAATATACTTTCGGGGAAGCCATTGATAAAAAGGAACCAAATGATGAAAAGGTACTTCCTTTTTACTTAAATGATGATAAGCTTCATTCACTTGTGCTGTTGTTTTTGCCATCTTAACTTTCTCCAATAAAAAAAAGGGCAGCGACCCGAAAGTCGCTACCCTTCATGTAAGGTTTAACCCTTATTAACTACTCCGTACCTTCTCTCTAGTTACTGGACGGAGCGCCGATTACGTTAAGATCAACAACGCTGATCTTACCAAAGTATTCGGGACGAACCATCTGATTAGCGTAGCGAGTCATCGCACCCTTACGAGGCGTGAAATCGTTCGGCTCAAAGATGGTCGGGGTGAACACCAGCGGCACATAAGGAGCGTAAACAAAACCCGCATCCAAGAAGCCAGCGCCCTTATAACCCACAAGAATCTGATTAACAGGGAAATACGGATCTTTGTAGACCGTAAATCTATTGGTGAGAGTACCAATCTTTTCAACACCCAGCGAATACTGAACCTCAGTAGGATCAAATGTCGCATTGGGTTTGAAGTAGGCGATTGCCTCAATAATAGTGGCAACGTCCGGAGAAGTAACAAGCCAGTTGGCACCACTTCTCAAGTTACGCTTGTGGATTTCATTGGAAACAGTAATAATCGTTTCCGCTAACGTCTGATACCAATCCTGCTGAGTGCCAGTAAAACCAACATTCGTGGAATAACCAC
>VTLG01007937.1_pt1 | contig 21930 bp, 40 predicted proteins | sample 4694571 | NCBI WGS metagenome assembly VTLG01 (sample SAMN12604809, study PRJNA352737) | marine metagenome | biome: ENVO:00000447; feature: ENVO:00000209|ENVO:00000569|ENVO:01000036; material: ENVO:00002151; isolation source: viral sequences binned using virsorter ... | reverse complement strand
ATTACAACTAAAATTTTTGAGTAGGTCATCTTCGCTCAATTCTGTGCGAGTCTCATCTAACATAAAATATTTTTATTTATCTTCTGGGGGTAATGAATTTGCTCGCAGTTGTGGTAAGCGAGGCTCAGGTGGGAGTTGATTTTTCTTGTGAAGAGCTGCCGCTCTACGTTTTGCGGCGTTCATTTTCTCTTGTCTGCGTTGCGCAGGCTTTGTATAATACTGTTTTTTACGGAAATCTTCGAGTTTACCATCTTTTTGAACTTTGCGTTTGAACTGCCTGAGTAGGCGATCGAAAGGAATAGGTCTGTCATTTTTGCGTTTTCTCATATAAGTCCGTAGGCACAAATTGCCTGATGTGTTTGCTAAGGGGATTTGCTACCCCTAAAGAATTGTCAACTGTTACCTCTAAAAATTTGACAACCCATGCCATATCAAGAACAAAGTCCTTGTCGGCGGTGTTAATTCCATTTCTCTCTAGCAAATCTAATAGTATTAGAGAGATGTCGTTTACTATGATATCCGACCTATCTTTAGTGGTCAGATATTTTTTGGGAAAAGGTATAACCTTTCCGTTCATGATTTTTCTCCTATCTGCGAGTAGTACTAAATGTAAAACCTCGCTTCCTTAAGTAGTGGACTTTTGACCGAATTGCACTATGTGATTTTCCTAGCATGATGCTTAATTCGTCTATCGCAAGTTCTCCATAGAACTTCTTTAACAAGGATATATCCTTGTCCGTCCAGCGGCTTGATACAGATTTCTTCATATTTATATTATACTAAAATTTAACTCTGAAGTCAAGAACTATTTTTAGGTAAGTAGAAAATAAATCTTGACTTGGCTCTTAAATTTTTGTATAATATGTATAGTGAAAAAAGAAATTGGGAAAGTGGCAAAACAACAAATTAAGGACAGCCAATGGAAACACAATACGAAGTTTTATACATTATATTTCTTTTAGCTAGTATTCATATGACATGGATTCTAGGCAAAAGACAAGGGATAGTTGATACGCTCGATTATCTCGAAGAAAAAGGAGACATAGAACTAGACGAGGACTGAAAAATAGTTCTTGACACGATGCTCATTTTTTGATATAATATATATGTAGTGGAGAGATATCACTACGAAAAAGAATACGCAGTAGCGGAACCTGCATTGTTAAAGCCGCGCTTATGTCTGGCACGAGTAGGAAACAAATGCTTTCCGAGGGCGAGGTTAGGAGTACCACTTCCACCAGTGGTCGGGTTTTGTGTACAGACTTTAATAACAGAGAGTTGCCGAAAGGAACTCAAGATGACTGCCGAAAGGAGTCAAAGGAGAAAGGAAATGACAGGATTACAAACTGCATTAAATTTTAATGATTTCGACAAATTGTTTGTCGGATTTGACCGCTTGCATAATCAGCTAGCGAGTAGGGTAACAGATTTACCCATTACTAATTATCCAAGATATAATCTAGTTGCTATAGGAGAAGAGGCTTACCGAATTGAATTGGCATTACCAGGCTGGAAGAAACAGGACATAGAAATAAAACAACACAAAAATGAGCTTTCCATCGAAGGAAAGGAGAAACAGGAGTTGGACTCAAATGAGGAACGCTACATCTATAAAGGACTTAGCGGAAAAACATTTAAAAGAGTTTTTACTCTTGGCGATTGGGTTGAAGTTAAGGACGCTGGCTTCAAAGACGGATTATTAGTAGTAAATCTAGAGGTAGATGTACCCGAAGCAGAAAAACCTAAAGCGATAGAAATAGGTTAAGGAGAAAGACATGCAAACAGCATTGCGATTCTTGAATCGTTATGCAGGTTTGCAGGCGGTTCAAGCAAAATTAAAAAAGTGTACCAATGAGTACGCAGAAGCAGTCGTTTTCGGAGTATTAGTACTATGCAACGTATGGATACTTTTATACCCAGTATTTTATTGGTAAACGATTGAAGTCTCGAAGTGACCCCGCAGCTCGAAAAATTCTAAGACTGTAGTATTAATCCGATTTCGAAAGGTGAACTACAGCCGACTCGGGGCATTTCGTTTTTAGGAGATGTCATGAACAACTTTTTACAATGGGTGGCAATAATTGCCATAGCAATAACAATAGGAATTTTAATGAAATTAGGAGACAAAGGAACAGAACTACTCAAACATTTTGAGGGTTGCGAATTAAGCGCATATCAAGATAGCGTTGGAGTATGGACTATCGGTTACGGACACACAAAAGGTGTGTTTCCAGGCATGACTATAACACAAGGACAAGCAGAGCAAATGTTATTGACGGAACTTGAAGAATACGAAGGCTATATAGAAAATATGGTAGCCGTGCCATTAACACAAAATCAATTTGACGCTCTAGTAGTATGGGTATACAACTTGGGGCCGACTAATTTCAAAAACAGTACCTTACTGAAGGAATTAAACTCTGGCAACTACACCGCAGCAGGCAATGAAATATTAAGATGGAATAAGGCAGGCGGAGAAGTACTCACAGGTTTAGTTAGAAGAAGGGAAGCAGAGGCCCAGTTATTTAATGATACTTAAATACAAGGGCAAAGAGATAGAAGTATCTAGTAGTTTTATAAATGATTGTGGTATGCACGCCGCACAAAGGGGAATGACTTTGGAGGAGTACATAGCAGAGGCATTTTCAATGCTAGAGAATAAACCAACACAAATTAAAAATGGAAAAAACGATTAAAGAAGTAATAGAAAAAGTACATAATGTATATAAAGGAAAGTTTTGGAATAGACATATAAAAGAGTTCCAAAGCTGGAATGAGCATACACAATGGCTAAAAGCATTTGACCAGTTCTGTGATAGAATGTGGCTGGATAATGAAGATGAAAACCTTTCACCTCCAGCTTCAGTCAATAGACTATCAAAAGCAGATTACGTACATAAGTATGAAAAATGGCTAGTACAACAGTTTCTTATAAAACAGGTTGTAGATAGGTCAATTATATGAAAACACAAGATTTTACAATAACAATAACAGCTAAAGCTGATGTTACCGATAAAGCAGTCAAAGATTGGTTACCGAGTGCATTACAAGAAGGCGATTTTAAGTATAAATTAGTAAAAATTTATAGTACCGAAATCACGCCTGTAGACAGAAGCGATTCTAGTAATAAGTATATAAACGATATGGATACTAGTGGCTAAGACAACAGGAGAAGTATGGACGACGGCGAACCGAGTCAATTATACGAAACATTACTATTAGAACAACAAATGAACCCCACACAAGCAAAAGAGGTTCTAATGGCATATTATCACATGAGTGTGGAAGAGGCTAATTTGGTATCAAGAGAATACCATCTTAGATTGGGAGAGTTACAGAATGTCAAATGGACAGCACATGGGACAATTCTCAGGTGATATGGACAGGAACGAAGTTGAGATAGACCTTAACAAGTTCATGGCTCTATTACAAGAGAAGTCCGAACTCAAAGACAGAATAAGAGAATTAGAAGATATAAGCAATGTAAATCCGTATCAAAAATGGATTTTTCTAGCACAATCAATTGATAGCTGGAGGATATTTCCAAGAGCGTTTTTAAGTATTTATATGTTCTTACTTTATTTTGCAACATTCTGGTTTATGGATTTGGTAGAGCCAAGTCTAGAACAATCAGGCTTAATTTCAGTATTAGTAGGAGCAGGCGCAGCTTGGTTCGGACTATATGCTGGTACACATAAAGCACCAACAGCAGGACAAGATAAAAAATAGTTCTTGACTCCGCTTTTAAAATTTGGTATAATATATTTATGAATATTTTTATACTCGATAAAAACATAGACAAATGCGCAGAAGCTCATGTCGATCGGCATGTTATCAAGATGATACTAGAGTCTGCGCAAATGCTATGCACAGTACATTGGATAGACAAATATGTCGGACACATACCGAGAAAACTTACATCAGAAGAATGGGCAATCGTACGAGAACAGAAAAAGACTGAGCCTCGTCCGTTTCCTTACCTACCTACTATGCATAATCACCCTTGTAGTATTTGGGTTCGCAGCAGTCTCGAAAATTACGAATATTTATACACCCTCGCACTCGCCCTCAATGACGAGTACGGATATAGATATGGCAAATCACACAAGTCAGTGCATGATGTCATATTACACTTACCCGACATCTCCATACCTAGCAATGGGCTCACCCCATTTGCTCAGGCTATGCCAGATGAACTCAAAGGAGACGACGCAGTCGAAGCTTATAGAAGATTCTACCACAAAGACAAAGCAACCTTTGCCAGTTGGAAAAGACGAGAAAGACCCGACTGGTGGCTAGATGAAGAAGCAGATTATGAAAATCGTATCACACGATAATCTAAGGAATCAAAAAATATGTCTTGACATGGCGATTATTTTTTGATAAAATATAAAAATGAAAAAAGTTAAATTCAGATTGCGAAAAGATTTAACTGTATGTTTTCCACCACATTGGTCGGAAAAACAACAAAACATTTGGTTAGCCAAATGGTATAAACACAACAACAAATTACATTAGGAGGCTCTGTGACAACAGACGAGAAAGCAACATTTGACGAATATGGAAAGTTCGTAATAAGTACAACAAGTAGAGAAAGTTTATCCACAACTATAATGATGGATAGATTGATTAAGTTAGGCAGAGAACACGCTAATGTAGAATTTTCACAGCTTTTAACAGCATCAATAGGCATGCAAGCCGAATCAGGAGAATTTTCTGAAGTAATCAAAAAGATTATATTTCAAGGAAAGGACTTTACCCCAGACGAAAAATATCATCTCATGCGAGAGCTTGGAGATGTGCTTTGGTATTGGGTACAAGGCTGCAGAGCATTAGGGTACACACCTCAACAAGTAATGGAAGAAAATATTAAAAAATTAGAAAGTAGGTATCCTAACGGCTTTGAAGTTGTTAGAAGTGAAGTAAGAGCAAAGGGAGACATATGACATTTATTGATGTATTCCTACTTCCTTTTACTATATTTGAGTATCTTTTCTCCATTATGGCATGGTTATTTTTAATATCATGGGTAATGATGGCAGATTGGTATTCTGAACTAAGTGATACTGTATCGGAAACATACAGAAACATGAGGAATAGAAAAAAGTAGTGAAAAAGTGGTGGCAAATACTATGGGGGTCGCAAGAGGAAGATGATTTAGTTAAAAAACAAATCGATAATTCTCCAGACCCAGACGACTTAACAATAGAAAACGCATATAAAACTAGATGGATATGGTATCATACTATTTTAGCAGGACTAATGTTTTTTGCTAATATTATTTTATTTGGTATATTCATTTTATTGGCAGTAAAATTATGAATTATGAATTTAAAGAAGATGAAGTTTTAAAAGACTTAAAAGAGTATATAGATGCAACATATGAAAAGCACTATGGCTCAGGTAAATTTCAGGCAACTGAAGTTATTTTTGATGCACAACATGGAGAAGGTTTCTGTATAGGAAATATAATGAAGTACGCACAAAGATATGGAAAGAAAAATGGACATGACAATAGGGATTTATTTAAAATAATTCATTATGCCATTATCTTAATAGGTCAAAAAATAAAAGAAGAAGAAGAAGCAATTGAATATGACAGACAAATGAATTATGATGCAGACTAATGAGAAGTGAAGAAATAGCATTTGTATCAGCAATTTTACTATGTGGAACATTTTGGCTCATACTACAAGCAGTAGGCGGGCCTTTAATATATAAATAATATGGCAACAAGAGGAATAAGAAAAAAAGCAGGAGAAAAATTAGACGAGGCAAACCTATCTAAAGTATCAGCATTACTTAATCAAGATAATCCGATAACTAAGAAAGAAGCCTGTGAGATACTAAATATAAGTTATAATACTACGAGATTAAATAGAATCTTAGATGAACATAACGATACAGTATCTTATCGAGAAACAAGAAAATCTCATAACAGAGGCAAAAAAGCCACAACTTTAGAGATTAAGGAAGCTATTGAATCTTATTTAAATGGTGAGACAGTATCAGATATATCAAAAAGATTATTTAGAAGCACTACTTTTGTTAAAAACATATTAGATAAAGTAGGAGTACCAGAAAAACTGCCTAAAACAAAAAGAAAAGGCGCAGCTTATCTACCAGATGAGTGTGTAAGCGAAGATTTTGAAAAAGGACAAAAAGTCTGGTCAGCAAGTTATCATGCCCCAGCTATAATTAAAGAAAGATACACTAAAGAATACCAAGATAAAAACGCGGGTATTCAGTATGTAAACTATGAAGAAAGATATGGCTGTGGTTTATATAGTATTTGGGTAATTGAAGGGGAAACTGAATGGAATGACCGTTTTGGTCAAATAACAGGAGGTTTTAACGCACATCAATTAGCCTACGACTTAGGCAGTTTAAAGCACTTAGAAGAATACGGCGTTAAACTATAATAGGAGAATTTATGGGACTATGGACAGTCATAGTTTCTGCATATATTGCTACATGGATTATGATGATATTTCGTACATGGTCAATTAGTATGTATTTGATAGAAATTAAAGAACCAAACAACTTAATGATAAAACATAGACGCTTAGCTTTTTTTATTTATAGTTTCTGCATGATATTGTTAGTACCACTAACACCCCAAATAGCAGTAAGTAATAAAGCTAGAAAAAGATTCTGCGTATCATATGTAAAATCAGTAACAAAGGAAGAAACATGAGACAACAAATTAAAGATGCCTTAATAATGGGCTATCAGGGCGAAATAGCAAGAGCTAATGCGAACATAGAAATATATATGAGGAAATCAGTAGGTATTGGGGAACACCCAGACATAATGGCTGCAATAGATTCTGAAATAGAAAAAGCCGCACACGCCCAAGAAAAGCTAGAGTATGTGGAAGATTTAGTGGATTAATCTTATGATGCATACAGCAAAACAAAGAAAAACCAAAATAAACGGATTAAGAACTTATTTAAAAATGAATTTAGGACAGCCTCTAACTCAAGATAAAATTGACCAATGTAATCAATTTATTTCTGAGATAGAAGCTGAATTTAACACCAAAAAATAGTTCTTGACTCCGCACTCAAAATTTAGTATAATATATGAATGAGTGATAGATTTTATAACCAAATGAGAGAAAAAACGGGTTGGGCTCCAGGCCTACCTGAGTATCTCAAAAAAACAAGGAGAAGAAAGATGGCATGGACTGACGAAAGTAAAGCCGAGGCTGTTGAACTATACACAGAAGCAGAACCAACTCCAGAAACAAGTATGGAGATTGTTAAAGATATAGCTGACCAATTAGGTGAAAGCCCTAATGGCGTTAGAATGATTTTAACTAAAGCTGGTGTGTATGTTAAGAAAGCTCCTGCAACTGGTTCCGCTAAATCCTCAACAGGTGGCGGCACTAGAGTAAGCAAAGCAGACTCACAAGCAACTTTAAAAGATGCTTTGAGTGATGCTGGACAAGATATTGATGAGGACATCATTGATAAATTGACTGGTAAAGCTGCAGTTTATTTCGCAGGCGTTATCAACGCAATAAACAACTAATAATACTGCCGTTACTACGAAGAAAGAGTTTTCTTAATAGTAATGGAGTATATTAGTGAAAAAAGACGAGTTCAAAACTCAAGTTAAAAACTGTGGGGACGCAGTAATAACATACAGAAGTACAAATTCTAGAAAGATTAAATATAATGTATGTACCCTTGACTTTGATAATAAGTATATTCAGAACAAAAAGAATAGAGCAAAAGAAGCAGATGATACTGTTCTACTATTCTGCTGGGACACAGACTCTTACAGGTTACTAAGACCTGAGAATGTTACCAGCATCGTTCCCCTAAGCGCAATGTTGAGAGGGAAGAGATGAAGATATACGAAGCCCCAGAGGTATATGAAAAGTTAATATCTGAAAATGCAGATGGTACAGAACAAGTTAAGTTAACAATTAACGAATTTCGTGGTGTTGAATATATGCACCTACGGAAATACTATTTGGACTTTGAAGGAGACTTTAAGCCTAGTAAGGACGGCGTAGCCATGCCTCTTGATTTTCAAAACTCTCGAGCATTATTTGAGGGTTTAGTAGAGATTTTATCTCTAGCAGAAGCCAAAGGTATCTTAGAGTCTCAGTTCAAAGATATTTTAGATAAAATTTACCTTACCTAAATTTAATTCTTGACTTCGCAATTATTTTTTGTTATAATATATAAATGGAAAATATAAATGCACTTTTGCGAAGGGCAGCATTAGCTTACTACAATGGTAAACCAATTATGTCTGATGAAGAATTTGATAGGCTTGCAGAGTTACATAACTTTGAAGAAGTCGGAACTACTGATGGTAGAATTCCTCATGCTTATCGTATGTATTCATTACAAAAAGTGTTTTCCCACGAACTAAACAATAACCCTCTTAAATCTTATGCTAAAGGAGTCATAGTTACTCCCAAGCTAGATGGTGCTGCTGTCGCTATAACCTATGTAAATGGAGAATTTCGCAGAGCATTAACGAGAGGAGATGGCAAGAAGGGATTAGACATTAGTAATCATATGAAAATGTTAGTTCCCAACAGACTTACTTCTCCTTTGCCACAGTTATTACAGATAACAGGAGAAGTGGTCGCTCCAAAAACTATTAAGAACGCAAGAAATTATGCCGCAGGAGCCTTGAATCTAAAAAGTACCGCAGATTTTGCTAGTCGAGAACTCATCTTTATAGCACATAATGCTGAACCTTATATCGAAGATAGCTATGCAATTGCTATGGCTAAATTACACGATACATTGGAATTTAGTACTGTGTTAGACAGTGACTGGTCAAAATACCCTCACGATGGGGTAGTTTTTAGAATTGACAACTATAAAGACTTTGACAGCTTTGGTCATACTTCACGCCACCCTAAAGGGGCTTATGCTCTAAAAGAAAGGCAAGAAGGTGTTATCACAACATTAGTTGATGTTAAATGGCAAGTTGGCAAGTCTGGAGTTGTCGCTCCTGTAGCTATTTTAGAACCTATAGAAATTGATGGAGCCGTAGTTAGTAGAGCAACTCTACATAACATGGCTCATATCGAAGGGTTAGACTTAGAAATAGGTTGTTTAGTAGAGGTTATACGAAGTGGAGAAATTATACCTCGTATAGTTAGGAGAGTAAATTAGTGACTAATGGCTAGTATAGGAAAATATAATACTACTTATTTTGAAAATCACCCAGAAGAAAAAGAAAGAGAGGGTGTTCTATATGGAATCATTTTAGTTAACAGAAAAACATTTGAAAGAGAATGTATTAAAGTAGGAATAGCTTCAGGAAAGGACTGGAGACATATTATAAAGCGTAGCAGAGGGTTTAAAGGATACGATATTCGAATCCAGAGAACTTGGACTGATACTCTTTATCATGTGTGGATACAAGAACAGTACCTACATGAAATTTATGAAGATGACAAATATGAACCAAAAATCAAGTTTGGAGGTCATACAGAGTGTTTCAAAATTGATTCGTTGATTCTCTCGGACTTCCCGAAAAATAATTCTTGACATGGCACCTCAAATTTGTTATAATATATATAAATGAGAAAAGAATTGCAGAAAATCACACCGCCAACAAACTGTCCAATATGTGAATCAGTTTTAGAGTGGGAAAAAGACCAACTCTTTTGCACTAACACTAATTGTAGTGGAAAAACAAGTAAAAGAATGGAACATTTTGCAAAGACACTCAAAATAAAGGGGCTCGGCCCTAGAACAATAGAGAAATTAAAGATAGGTAATCTTTATGACCTCTACGAAATGAATCTTGATTTAATGATAGATTTATTACAATCCGAGAAACTGGCAGTTAAACTGCACAGAGAGATTCAAGCTAGTAAGAAAGTTGATTTAGTAGACCTATTACCAGCCTTCTCAATTAAGTTGATTGGGACTACGGCTTCTCAAAAAGTATGTGAAAAGATAGACTCGCTTTTAGAGTTGAACGAGAAAGTATGTAGTGAAGCAGGACTAGGCCCGAAAGCAACAGAATATTTACTAGATTGGTACTATGAAGAATTTACAGATGGTTATGATAGATTACCTTTTAGTTGGAAAACGACAGTTCAAGAACGAACTGTAACTGAGACAAAAGGAACAGTATGCATAACAGGTAAGTTGAAAAGCTACCCAACTAAGGCAGCCGCAAACAAAGTATTAGAAAAAATGGGCTACCTTGTCAAAAGTAGTTTGACAAAAGATGTAACTATCTTAGTAAACGAAAGCGGAATTGAATCCGCAAAAACGCAAGCAGCCCGAGAACGGGGTGTTCAAATAATAACAAACCTAAAAACAATTTTATAAATTACGGAGAAAAAACATGGCATTACCTAAATGGACAGATGACAGAACTCAAAGTCTTACAGACTTCGTGGGTTCAGAAAGCCCAATCTCTCAAGCAACAGTTGCCGCTGCAGCTGAGCACCTAGAAACTTCTACAAGAAGTGTCTCTAGCAAATTGAGAAAGATGGGGTTTGATGTTGAGTTAGCCTCTTCAGTATCACACAGAACTTTTTCTGATGATCAAGAAGCAACTCTATCACAATTCGTTACTGACAACAGCGGTCAGTACACTTACGCAGACATTGCGTCTTCTTTTGAAGGCGGATCATTTTCTGCAAAATCAATACAAGGGAAAATCCTTTCAATGGAACTTACTTCCCATGTAAAACCTGCTGAGAAACCAGAATCAGTTAGAACTTACTCTCCCGAAGAAGAAGCCACATTTGTGGAAATGGTTAACAACAGCGCATTTGTTGAAGAAATCGCAGATGCACTTGGCAAATCTGTTAATTCTATCAGAGGAAAAGCTCTCAGCTTACTAAGGTCTGGCGAAATAAACGCTATACCTAGACAAAAGGTTACAAAAGGCTCAAGTAAAGTCGACCCTTTGTCTGAATTAAATGGTGAGATTGGAGACTTAACAGTTGAAGAGATTGCTGATGAAATCGGCAAAACAGTAAGAGGCGTTAAAACAATGCTAACTCGTAGAGGGTTAACTTGTGCTGACTACGACGGCGCAGCTAGAAAAGAAAAAGCTTCTAGCTAAATTTCATTAATTTAAGGGCGGGTGGCTTGTAGAGTCGTCTGCCCTTTTTTAACTTCGAGGAACGGGCAAACATGAATCTACCTTCAGCTTTACTGAAGCAAATAATTACGCAACAAGACTTTGACACTTGGGTTACCCTAAGGGAGAATTATTTGTCTAGTGATTATCAAGGAGTGTATAAATTTATAGGAAGTCATGTAAAGAATTTTAACAGTTTACCTACTTTTGAGGATTTAAAACTGTCGATACGAGACCCTAAACTACAAGAAAAGATATTTGCAATAGAAGCTATCGATATAGATGTTGATGCTTGGATTTTGCTTGAATATCTAAAGAATGAATATGCTCAATCAGAGATACTAGATGAATTAGATAAGTTTATAGAAAGTACTATAGCTATATCTAGAGCTGAAGAAAATGTTGAAGCTCTACAGCAAATAGTATTGGGTATTGGAGAACGAGTAGATTTAAAGCCCCCCGAAGAAAATATGCAGACAATCAACTTGTTTGCATCAGAAAAAGAGCTTTCAAAGTATTTACCACTAGGATTGAATCAAGACTACGACCAGCAGTTAAGATTTACACCTAAAGATTTAATACTTATAGGAGCTTTTAGAGGCGGAGGTAAAACTCTTACCTGTGTAAACATAGCAAATAATATGTTCGAGCAAGGACGAAGTGCTTTATATTTCTCTATTGAAATGGACGGCAGACAAATCCTACAGAGAGCATGTTCTTTGGGAGCAAATGTACCACTAGGTAAAATAATAAATAGACAATTAACCCCCGCTGAATGGAACAGAGTGGCACAATGGTGGGCAAATAGATTTGAAGATGGAGTAGATATTCTACCTGAATTTTATGAAACGAAAGATTTTGATTCATTTCATGACCAATTATCTAAGAAGAAACTATTAGACCGTCAAATTGATGTAGTTTATGATAGTCAACTAACCTTAGCAACTATTAAAGCAGAGCTTGAAAGTAAATTAAGTTCTCAAGATGTTGGAGTTATAATAGTAGATTATCTAAACCAAGTCAAGAGACATAATGCACCAAGTCGTTCTGGACAATATGATTGGATGGAGCAAATCGAGTTAAGTAAATCTCTTAAGGCTTTGGCCCAAGAGTATGAAACTCCTATTGTTTCAGCTTATCAAACAACGGAAGGTGGAGAAGTAAGAATGTCAAAGGGTATTTTAGATGCCTGTGACGCTGCTTTTGTACTAGATACACATGACCCCAATGAAAATGCTTGTATTACTTTTAAGTGTACAAAGATGAGAAGTGGTAGCATGACGGATTTTACTAGTACAATGGATTGGGAGACTCTTAAGATAGGGCCGCAATCTGCTCCTCTACCTGAAGTTCAAAAACAGATTAAATCAGAAATTAAAAAAGGAAGTACAAAAACTGGAGAAGATATTTATGACTGAATACACAGAGAAAGTAGAAGAAGTTAGACTAAAACAAGACGCAGAAAAATGGGGTAGACGAGTAAAATACCTACATGCTAGCAATGGCATGATTGAAACCGCTTATAACAATGGAGATATTCATTATAAAGAAAATTGGGAAGGCGGAAAAGAATGGACAGTATATGCCCAAGAGCCTACAAATTTAGTAGAGAAATTCCAAAGATGGAGGGCGGATCAGCGTGGTAAGTGATAGAGTAGGAAGAAAATCAGCAAACTTAGTTGCTGTACCACCTTTTGAAGTAAGAAAGGTAACAACTAATTTTGTCTTAAAGCAAGAAACTGTGGATAGAAATATACATGGTGTACCGCTTAATGAACCTTTAGTCGAAAGTCTACTAAAAGAAGGTATGAAAAATCCAATATTAACTATGGCAGATTGGTACCCTTTAGCAGGCAGTCAAAGGCTTCGTGCAGTAGCACACATTAAAGACGAGATTGACCCAGATTTTGATTTAAACATAACAGTTCATAGATTCTTAGCTGATTATCATAATGTATTCTACTTATGGTCAGACAAAGAATTTAGGAATAAAGCAATAGCTATCTGGTTCCAACTTCAAGAATTAGTATTTAAAAGCCTATACTATGAACATGAAGTTGACGGGCAAGGACGAAAGATGACTGAATACGAAGATTTAGGCGAAGAACTTAAATGGGAACACGATGGAACTAAAGACAGCATGGATACTGGCAATGATACTAATAATAACGGCGACAGTCCTAACATAATATGAAAGTAGAAGAACTATTAACAGAAAAAGCAATCGATTATAAAGTTTCGGGTAGAGACTTTTTAACTAAATGTTTGAACCCCGAACACGAAGATACAAACCCAAGTATGAGAATTGACAATACTACAGGGATTTTTCATTGCTTTTCCTGTGGTTTTAAGGGAAGTGTCTTTAAACACTTTGGAGCGCTTCCCAACTTTCTTGAAATAAAAAGACAAAGTTTAAAAGAAAAGATACAAGAGAAACGAGCAGGAAGTTCAGGATATAAAATGCCAAAAGGATACTCAGATTATGTTGGGAATTGGAGAGGTATAAGTCCAGAAACTTATAAAAACTTTGAGGCATTTACTCACCCTCACCCACAGTTTAATGGCAGAGTAGTATTTCCTATAACAAATATAATGGGAAAGATAGTAGCATTTATAGGTAGACACATGACATATACAGCAACACCTAGATATATGATTGCTCCTAGTAAAGCTACACTACCTTTATACCCGCCAGTAGTAGAACCGATAAAAGGCAGGGTAATTCTTGTCGAAGGGATTTTTGATATGATAAATCTTTTCGACAAGGGTTTACCAAATGCGATATGTTGTTTTGGGACAAACAACGTAGACGTAGATAAACTCTCTATTCTTAAACTACAAAATATAGTAGGAATAGATATATTATTTGATGGAGATGATGCAGGTAAGAAAGCAGCAGAACATGTAAAACTGTTAGCTGAAAAAGCAGAACTATCTCCAAGAATTGAAATATTAGCAAACAACACAGACCCAGGCGATTTAAACAAACAACAAACATTAGAATTAAAAGGAAAATTATATGGCTAGTACAGGAAATAGATACAGCGACGAGGTTAAGGACTTTGCTCGTAGTATATATAAACAAAGTCCAGAAACTAACACCTATGAAAAGGTGGGAATAGCAGTTTCAGAAAAGTTTGATTTTCCAAAAGCACTAGGTAAATCTACAATAGGCGATTGGATTAAGAACGGGGCTTATGCTAAAAGGGCTTCTGAAAGAAATAAAGAGTACAGAAGTACTATTGAAGGTATGATTAATAAAAGACTTCATGACTTTAAGGACAAACAAAAAATGAGAAGTGATATAGTAGAAATGTTACCAAATAGACATGAAACTGTATTGGAATTAATAAGAGATAGATTAAAAGATGTAAAAGGGAGAAATAGAATGTTAGCAACAACATACATAAAATATTGGGAAGAACACAGAGGTTTAGAAAAAATATCAGACACAGAATGGCGATTGCCTTGTGGTATTTGTGGAGACGAAGTAATTATAACTCCAAAAGGAGCAGATATGCAGTTAGACCACATAACACCTCACAGTAGGGGTGGAACTAGTGAACCTAGTAATATATTGCCTATTCATAAAAAGTGTAATCAAAGTAAAACAAACATGACTTTAGAAGAATATGCAGAACTTACTTCAAAAGTATCAAAATATCTGGAGAAGAAATGGCAAAAGTAGCAATAATAGAAACAAAACCAAGTAGAACAAACTACAAACAAACATTTGAAAATGCATTTGAATTTGACCAATATGCATTATGCTCAGACTCAAGCAAAAAGAAAGTATTAAAAGCAGATGTAGATATAGAAATAGATATTGATGCATATGAGTGGGTAATACTTATAGGGTCAGAAGCACTAAAATCTTACACAAAATTAACAAAAATCACAGAGTATAGTGGTAGATGTGTAGAAGATAAATTTTTACCTGCAATTAATCCATCTATGCTAGCTTTTAAACCAGAAGCTAAACCTATGTGGGAAGAAAGTAAAAATAATATAATTAAATTTATTAGTGGAGAACTGAAAGTAGCAAAAGTAACCGAAGATAATGCAAAAGGAATTGATACTGCTCAAGAGCTGTATACATTCTTAGAGAAGGCTTTAAACCACGATAATCAATTTATAGGACTTGACTCAGAAACCACAGGATTGTACCCTAGAGATGGGTATATGATAGGATTTAGTTTATCTTATGAGAAAAATAAAGGGGCATATATACTCACAGACATAATAGATGAAAAAGCAGAAAAAATGATGCAAGAACTCTTTAATACAAAAGCAGTAGTATTTCATAATGCTAAATTTGATTTGGCATTTTTTGAGTATCATTTCAATTTTAAATTCCCCCACTTTGAGGACACTATGTTATTACACTATTGTATCAATGAAGTGCCAGGAACACACGGATTAAAACAACTTGCAATGCAATATACGCCTTATGGAGATTATGAAAAACCTTTAAATGATTGGATAGATGGGTATAGAAAAGCTAATAGAATACTGAAAGACCAATTTACATGGGATATAGTTCCTTATGAAGTAATGAAAGACTATGCCGCAATGGACGCAGTAGTAACACTATTAATTTTTGAAAAGTTATACCCACAAGTTAAGGGTAACCCAAAACTTTGGAGAGTATATACAGATATATTAAAGCCTGCTTGTAGATTTTTAACTGATGTACAAGATGCAGGAGTTCCATTCGATAGAGATAGATTAGGGAAGGCCGCAGTACTAATGCAAGAAGATATTGATAATGCAGTAGCGGAACTATATAAGTTTGAAGCAGTTGAAACTTTTGAAAGAATTGAACAGAAAGAGTTTAATCCGAATAGCACAGTACAATTACGAAAATTATTATTTGATTATGCTGGATTAAAACCAACAGGAAGAAAAACAGGTACTGGAGCAGACACAACTGATGCAGAAGCATTAAAAGAATTAGCTATGAAAAATGATATACCAAAGCATATTATTAGTATTAGACAAAAGTCAAAAATTAAAAATACTTATTTGGATAAAATTTTACCACAGCTTGATAAAGATGATAGATTAAGAACAGGTTTCAATATTCATAGTACAACTTCTGGAAGATTATCTTCTAGTGGTAAAATGAATATGCAACAAATACCTAGAGATAATCCTATTGTCAAGGGTTGTATAAAAGCTAAAGAAGGAAATAAAATAGTTGCAATGGATTTAACTACAGCAGAAGTATATGTAGCTGCTGTGCTTGCAAAAGACGAAAACTTAATGAATGTCTTTAGAGAGGGCGGAAACTTTCATAGTCAAATTGCTAAATTAGTATTTGACCTACCAGGCTCTGTTGATGAAATTACTGAACACTATTCTACAGAAAGACAAATGGCAAAAGCTGTTACTTTTGGAATAATGTATGGTGCTGGACCAAACAAAATATCTCAGCAAGTAACACAAGACTCAGGAAAATACTTTAGTATAAATGAAGCCAAAGATGTAATCGAAGATTACTTTAGACAGTTTCATAGATTAAAGTCTTGGATTGATTATTCTTCAGCATTTATAAGAGACAACGGATTTATATATTCACACTTTGGAAGAAAAAGAAGATTACCTAATGTAGCTTCTGACAACAAAGGAGTAGCAAGTCATGAAGTTAGGTCAGGCCTAAACTTCTTAGTACAGTCTATCGCTTCAGATATAAATTTATTAGGAGCGATTGATACACACAATGAGTTAAAGAATATGCCTTGGGGTTCTGAGGCAAAGATATTTGCTCTAGTACATGATTCAATTTTAGCAGAAGTTTCCGAAGCAGCAGTAGACTCTTACAGTTATTTAGTTAGAGAATGCATACAGCGAGATAGAGGAGTTAGTATTCCAGACTGTCCAGTTGGCTGTGACTTTGATATAGGCGACGATTATTCGTTTGGAAAGTTTGAAGCTAAATATGATTTATGACGCACTAAAATTTCCTCTTTTCGTTGTTCACACAGACAATGTAGAGTTAGTAGATGGGCTACTATGGATAGAAGGAGAAGTATTAGATGACACAAATATGAAAGGAGATACTATAGGTAAAAGAAGATTACAGAGTCCTATGAAAAGTATGTATCCTTTAAAGTACATGATAGAAGATATACCAGATTTATTAAACCATCAGGGCAAGTATTATATAGATAATTCTGGATTCTTCTTTGAAAAAGAAAAAAGAACAAAAGTAGATTTAAAATATCATAAAATATTGAGAGTGGAGAAAAAAGCCACAGCAAGCGTGTTGTGGGTTAAAGATTGCCCTTTCCCCTTCACTCTTAAAAGGCCCCTGTCCGAGACTAGTTCTTGGGCAGGAATCCTTCATAGGGGAGGAATCCCTTGGATTTTATATGATATATCAGATGAAAAGAAAAAAGACACATGGAGAAAAGTATGATAAAAGTATTTAAAGGGCATATACCTCCTCTAGCTTGCAAAGCTATTATAGAGGAAGGCCAAAGTCGCCCTCAAATAGATGCAGGTGTTGGTAAAACCAATAAAAAGTCAAGAGGCAGATCAACTAAAGTTTCTTTTATTCATAATGATTTTCTTAATTCTGTTATTCGTGATTTAGTTATATTTAATTATGATTATGAAATAACTGAAGCTGAAGATTTGCAGTTTGCAGCATATAATGTTGGAGACTTTTATGGTTTACATAAAGACGTAGATGAAGAAAATAATAGAGTGCTAAGTGTGACAGTACAACTTTCTAAACCTTCTGAGTACGAAGGTGGAGACTTAGTATTTGATTATGATAGACACCCTATGGAAAAAACACGAGGAACTATTATAATCTTTCCTTCTAATCTATATCACGAAGTTACGCCTGTAACTAAGGGAGAAAGATACTCACTGGTACAATGGTTTAAAGGACAAAAAATAAAAAAGGAGAAAAAATGACAAAATGGATAAAAGAAAACAAGTGGCTTTTCGTTACATATTTATGTGGCGCAGGAATGGTAGTTACGTATGGAGAAGATACAGCTACATTTGCAACGTTTAGTGCAATATTTGTATTTGCATTATTTAGAGCAATACTGAAGATATGAAAGCAGTAATTAGTGATAGAATATATTTAGATGTTCTTCCTCATCAAAAAAAGAAAATTGATGATGAATTAACATACGCTATACCTTCGTTCAGATACGACGATCCGCCTCTAGTTATTAAAAATATGGGAACTATTAGAGAAGATTTAGTAACAATTCCTTCTGGAAGAACGGATTTAATACCACTTGACCATGACATAAAAGACAAACGAATTACAAAACCCATAGAATTTCCCCCATTTAAGTTTGAACTACGACCAAGCCAACAATCGGTTTATGAAGAAATACATGACAGTAGTATAATTAACGCTTGGGTAAGTTGGGGAAAGACATTTACAGCTTTAGCAATAGCTTCAAAGCTGGGTCAAAAGACATTAGTAGTAACCCACACTTTAACATTAAGAAAGCAGTGGGAAAATGAAGTTAGAAAAGTATTTGGTATTGAGCCCGGAGTCATAGGAAGTGGACAATTTGATATTGACAGTCCTATAGTGGTAGGGAATATTCAAACTTTATACAGAAAGATTCCACAAATTCGACAAGAATTTGGACTAGTAATACTTGATGAGATGCATCATGTTAGTAGTCCAACTTTTTCAAGAATTATTGATAAAAGTTGTGCAAGATATAAGATTGGACTTACAGGCACACTAACAAGAAAAGATGGTAGACACGTAGTATTTAGAGATTATTTTGGAGATAATGTTATAAAACCTGCAAAGGAAAACTTTATGACACCTAAAGTAGATATTCTAAAATTACCAATACGGTTTATGGACGGAAACGCTATACCTTGGGCTAGTAGAATAAATGAACTAGCATACAACCCAGAGTATCAAAACTCCATAGCCATGACTGCAAGTGCATACGCTGCACGAGGTCATAAAGTGTTAGTAGTATCTGATAGAGTGGATTTTTTAAAAAACTGTGCCAAACTCACTGGTGATGACGCAGTTTGTGTGACGGGAGCAATCCCCCACGAAGAAAGACCTGATATTATCAATCAGATATTTGAAGATAAAAACATACTGTATGGGACTCAAAGTATTTTCTCAGAAGGTATATCTTTAGATATCCTTAGTTGCTTAGTATTAGGTACACCAGTAAACAATGAGCCCTTGCTTACACAGCTCATTGGAAGAATTATTCGACAGTATGAAGGGAAACAGCAGCCAATAGTAATAGATGTACATTTGGTAGGTAATACAGCAAGACGCCAAGCTAACGCGCGCTTAGGGTATTATGTTAAACAGGGTTATGAAGTATCAACCTTGTAACAACCTCCGAAAAATATTACTTGACATGGATTCCAAATTTTGATATAATATATGATAAAATACAATTTTGATAAAATAATGCGAGCGACAAAGGGCGAGTCGACTAAGATTATGACCGTTGTCGAGCTTTTAACTTATCAACGTATTCCCTTCAGTACGAAGGATAAAACTTATAACTACTATGGGACAGACTTTTCAGGGCATAGCTTTTTAGTAAACCCAGAAGAACTTCTTATAGAAGCAAGAAACTATAGTATGAAAGAAGCTGCCGAATATTTAGCAGTAGCTTCTTACAGAAATTACTATTATTACGAAAAGACTAAAGATACAACATTGGAGATATTACATCTGCCCGTATCTTTAGATATTATAAACAACAACAGATTGCTTCGAATAAAAGATGAAGTAGTTCATTTTAAATTCGAGGATAACGCAAAGGAAAATAACAATGGCAATAAAATTTAATCAGGCTCAAGGGTCTGCCAAAAAAGAAAAAATAGCTCAGTACACTTACAAAGAAGGTGATAATGTCGTTCGCATGGTCGGAGACTTACTTCCAAGATATGTATATTGGGTAAAAGGGGAAAATAATAAAAATATCCCTATGGAATGTTTAGCTTTTGATAGAGCTACTGAAACATTCAACAACAAGGAAAAAGACTACGTAAGAGAGTACTTTCCTGAACTAAAATGTGGTTGGGCATATGCAATTCAATGCATCGACCCCAGCGACGGAAATGTTAAAGTTCTTAACTTAAAGAAAAAACTAATGGAACAGATAATGGTTGCAGCAGAAGATCTAGGTGATCCTACTGAAATCGAAACTGGTTGGGACGTTTACTTTCAAAGAGTTAAGACAGGGCCAATGGCTTTCAATGTAGAGTATAGATTACAAGCTCTTAAAAGCAAAGCTAGACCCCTAAATGAAACAGAGCAAAAAGCAGTAGCAGACCTTCGTTCAATGGACGATGTGCTACCTAGACCTACTCCAGATGCTCAACTAGAACTTCTACAAAGAATAACTCAACCTGCAACAGAAACACCTTCTGAGGTTAATGAGGAGTTTTCATTATCATGATGTCAGTAGGAGAATCCTTCCCAGACACATTCGCATTAAATGGTGTGGATAGGAACAACAATATGGTTAGATTTACTGATAACGACCTTTATGGTGATTGGTCAGTAATATACTTCTACCCAAAAGATTTTACTTTCATTTGTCCTACAGAGATAGCGGCATTTGATAGTTTAGTAAACCACTGTAATGTAGTTGGTATTAGTGGTGATAATGAATTTTGTAAATTAGCTTGGAAAAAAGACAATGAACTTATACAAAACATTAATCACACACTTGTGGCCGATTGTGGATTAGAACTTTCTGATGAACTAGGAATAGTTAACAGGGAAGAAGGAGTATGCTATAGAGCTACTTATATAGTTGATGATGATGGTATGATACAGCATGTATCAGTAAATGCATTAGATACAGGAAGAAATGCAAACGAAATTTTAAGAACACTACAGGCACTAAAAGCTGGTGGATTAACTGGTTGTGAATGGCAACCTGGCGAGGATTTCGTAGCGTGATTCTATTTACGGCAGACTGGCATTTAAAGCTAGGGCAGAAGAATGTACCCTTGCCGTGGGCTTGTAGTCGCTTTGAACTATTTTTTCAAGACATAAGAGAACTTGAAAAAACTCATGACTCCCATATAATAGGCGGAGACCTATTTGATAGAGTTCCTTCAATGGACGAACTCACACTTTATTTCGATTTTGTGAGAGGGGTAACTATACCCACTTATATTTATGATGGAAACCATGAAGCGACTAAAAAGAATAAAACATTCTTTTCAAACTTAAAGAGGGCAACCCAAGATGTTAATAAGCTCGTTACAATAGTAGACGAAACAACAGAATATGGGGATTTTACAATACTTCCGTATGCAGACTTACATAAGCCTACATCAATAGAGAAGTGTAATGTAAATAAGCCTCTCTTTATTCATGTGAGGGGTGAGATACCTCCTCACGTTGTACCAGAGGTTGATTTGGATAGACTAGATGCATTTCCAGTAGTTTTTGCTGGAGATTTACATAGTCACTCAAATACACAGAGAAATATAGTCTATCCAGGCAGCCCAATGACTACTTCTTTTCACAGAGCAGAAGTCAGTACAGGATATATAACCATACACGATGATTGGACATGGACATGGCATGAATTTGACCTACCACAGTTAATTAGAAAAACTGTAACTAGTCAGGAAGATATGGTACTAACAGATTTTCACCACACTATTTATGAAATAGAAGGTGATGTAGCTGATTTAGCCAATGTTAAGAACTCAGAACTGCTTGATAAAAAAGTAGTAAAACGAAGTAGTGAATCTACACTAAATCTAAAAGACTTAACAATGGAAGAAGAATTAGCAGAGTATTTGAGTGCAATACTTAATTTAAACGAAGAAAAAATAAATACAATAATGGGA
>VTLG01004417.1_pt1 | contig 21931 bp, 27 predicted proteins | sample 4694571 | NCBI WGS metagenome assembly VTLG01 (sample SAMN12604809, study PRJNA352737) | marine metagenome | biome: ENVO:00000447; feature: ENVO:00000209|ENVO:00000569|ENVO:01000036; material: ENVO:00002151; isolation source: viral sequences binned using virsorter ... | reverse complement strand
TGCTAAACGATAATCCCAAGCAGAAGAAGTGCCCCCTGTCCAACTTGCATAATGTTTAGTTCCAGCAGTTCCTGTTAATTTTGCACTTTGAGAAGAACCTGTGTTTGGTACAGCAGCAGTAGTTAATGTTTGTGTATTCTTAAAAACTTTTATAACAGAATGATTCTGAGTAGTATTAGAACCACCACCTGTTCCAATTACTAATCTAACAGCATTTGTTGATTGTTGTGTCCAAGTCCATTTCACTATATTATTAACATAATATTTAAATACTCCACCAACTCTTGCAATTTTTTGAACATCTGTATCACCGGGTCTATCACCTGCTCCTAGTGTCGTTAATTCAGAACTACCGTAACAAGGCCTGGCATGATAATTATCATAATGCCATGATGCACTTATACCATTCTTCATCTTTCCTGATTGATCTGTTTGCAAGAACGTACCATCTTCTGCAACATCATAAACACCCCAATGTTGTCTATTCCCAGAACCAGCAGCGTAACCTTCATTTACTTTCATTTCAACATAAAAATCACCTACAATATTTTCAGTCAATCTTATTGCACGATCTCCTTGTGTTGTCAAGAAAACAGTATCATCACCAACAAAAGTAAAATTAGCATTTGCTCCATTCCAACTACCAGTACCTGTTGGACTTATATCAGTTCCATAAACAGCATCTACAGCATTATAAGCAGTAATACCAGATGCATCTTCATAATTATCTACACATTGGTCAATCATACTAAATTTAGTTAATTGTTCAACAGCACCAATATGTAAAGCAAGTCGAGCCAGTTGTCTTTCTAAAGGATTAAAGTCACTTGTAATACCAGTTAAATTGCTTCCACTAAGAGCAGGTAACGAACCAGTAAGATTGCCAGCAGTTAAATTAGTTACAGCAGAAGCATTAAGAGCAGGAAGTTTTGGAGTACCATCTAATTGTACTACGTTATTGGCAGCTGTACCAGCAGTAAGAGTAGCTACATTACCTAGACCACCAATTTTAGTATGTGCTATAGCTGCACTTGCATCAACCATAGCATTAGTAATTGTACCGTCTACTATGTCTGTGTCAATAACTGTATTATCAGCTACTTTTGCAGTTGTTATTGCATTGTCTGATATATCAGCTGTCTTTATTCGGCTTAGTGCCATTTGTACCCTCTGGTAATTGTGGTGTAAAAGTTAAATTACTATCTGCCTCAATATCAAATCCTAAAAAGTCTGCTTGTTGTTTTGCAACTGGTTCATATCTATCTGCAAAGTCATCTACAAAAGAATGAAGTAAAGATGTATTACTAACACCAGTATTTCTTTCTTGCTCTAAGTATTTATTAATTTCACTTCTTGCACTAGAGACACAAACACCCACTTGTTCAAGATATTCTTGATTACCACATTTAATAACACCACTTTCTCTTACTTCACGGATAGATTGTGTCATTGCTCTTTTGATATGAGATTTAACTTGAGCTCTTTCAAATTCTTCTTCTGTTATATCTCCCATTCTTGATTTAAGATCATCATGCATCTTTGCAAGAGTTTCAATCTCTTTCAATGCACCTTCAACTTTAACAAGAATCTCTGCATTTTGATTTTCAAGTTTATTTGCTTGTATTTCCAATAATTCTTTTTTTAATTCATCATCTTCTTCAAGAATTTTTTTTCTTTTCATTTTAACTTTAACTTGTGTTTCCATAAAACCAAACTTTGCTTCACTCAACGCCTGTCGTTTACGACACATTTCTGCCGAGATTTGTCGGAGTCTTGTCCAATCGTCTGCTTGAGAACAAGTCAAGTTCTTAATCATAAACTGACTTCTTGACCTATCCCATATACGTTCTGTGTATTGGACTTTCTTTACGGCTAAATCTGCATTATGTAAATTCTCAACTAATGATTTACCACCATAAGATTTATGTTCTACTATTGCTCCAAAAGATCGTACAACTAATTCGGTTGATTTTTCTTCTATACTTTTTTCTTCACTCATAAAAACTCCTATAAGAATAATATTATTTTTTCCTATTTTTCTTTAGTCATTCACTTTATTTTCCTTAAACTTGATTCCCAGTTGCAACATACGGATAATTCACTAAATCAGCCGAATCTGTTGCATTACCATCACTACTAAAACTAAATCTTTGTATCTGATTATAATAAGTGTTTTCTGGTTGATTCCTTCCACCACAAGAATAACCATGATTTGTTCCTGATACACCCGATGCTCCATGATTTACAGGTGATAAGTCGCCTACATCCGTAGCGTTTCCATCTGTCGCATAAGAAAACTTATCAATAACACCACCAGCATAAGGCGATGCCCAACCACCCATAGTATAACCATGCGTTGTTGAATTACAAGTAGATTTATATGGAAGTCTGGCTGCTGTTAAATCGCCTACATCCGTGGCGTTTGCACTTGAAGCAAAAGGAAACTTGTCGATTGTATTTACAACAGCACTTGGGATATTTTGTCCACCATGCCTATATCCATGAGTTGCTGATGACGAACCATCCACATATGCTGAAACCTGCGTAAGATCAGCAGTAGTATCAGTAGCATTTCCATCTGATGCAAATGAAAACTTTTGAATTGTATCAAGGTTATTACCTGTTGCCCCTGAAGTAGTTCCACCAAATACATATCCATGAGTTGTTGATTCTCCACCACCAGCAGCATGCAGGCCTGTGGCTAAATCACCGACATCGGTACTATTATTTGTTGTACCAAACTGAAATTTATCAATGATATTTGAATTGTTTGGTTGTCCTCCTGAACAATAACCATGTGTAGATGATGAACAACCAGCTGGATAAGTTCTTGCAGTCGTCATATCAGAAGCATCAGTAGCATTTGATTCTGAAGCAAACGGAAAATGTTGATTAGTATTTTGGGCTCCAGTTGGTGAACCCGGAGATCCCTGAATACCACCAGAAACCCAACCATATGTAGCTCCTTGACTCTGTAGGATTGGCAGTATATCACCTGTACCCTCACCTACATTAGTCCAAACATTAGCTCCAGCAGTAGCGTCTGTGCAAATATACATTTCACCGCTTGTACTATTGAGCCATTCCGTTCCGACACCACCAGAAGGATTTGTAGAAATTGTAGGATCACTTGATGAAACTGTAGCTGTAGAAATACCAGTTAGTTGACTTCCATCAACAGCAGGAAGGTTACCAGAACCATCTAATAGAACAATTTTATTTGCAGCAGTACCAGTATCCAACCGAGCGTTAGCAACAGTACCAGCAGTAATATTATTTGCATTAAGAACTGATATAAGACTACCATCTAATGCAGGTATCTTAGTATTGGAATCTGCAACTAATATTCCATCTGCAATATTCTTTTTAGTATCTGATATAGATGTTCTTGGCATTTAGAAAGTTCCACCATCAATTACATTTGTCCATGTTGGTGTTCCACTATTTGATTTAAGAAAATAACCATCAGTACCAGCTGCAGTTACTTGTATTGCGCTAGTACCATTACCATATAATATTCCATTAGACGTAAAAGATGATGCACCTGTTCCGCCATATCCAACCGTGAGTTGTGCAGGAGTTGTCCAAGTACCACTTGTAACTATTCCAACACCAGTAGAACTTGAAGTATTAAGACCGGTTCCACCTTTTGTTGCACTAATTGCTGTTGCGTTCCAAGTACCAGTACCAATAGTACCAACAGTTGTTATCGCAGCCTGTCCTGTCCATGCAGTATCAATAACTACATTATCCGATGTAATTGTAATACCAGTACCAGTATTAACTTGCATGGTATTTCCAGTTTTACTTAAACCATCGCCGGTTGTAATTTGTCCAGTTCCAGAAAATTGTGCAAAAATAATATGTGTTGTGCCAAAAGTAATTGGACTATCTTGAGTCATTACATAACCATTATCAGCATTGGTTGTTCCACCTTCACAAAAGAAAAATACACCAGAATTTAACTCCGCTGCTGTATCTGTATCAGTTGATCTAGTCAAAACCCAATTAGTTGCACCAGAACCAATATCGGTTACTGTGTAAATACCATTTGCAGTATTTCCTGTTTGATCTTTAACTAAAACTCTATCGTTAACGGAAAGTGCTACACCATCAATATTAATTGCAGCTTTTGCTCCATTATTAGTTAAAGTTGCACCAACACCAGCAGTACCATTGTTATAAGTTGTATTTAAATTTGCTGTTGTTGCAACTTTAACCGAATCTTTTACTTCTAAACCAGTTAAATTATTATCAACATATGTTTTAATTGCTAATGCACTTGCAAGAGTAGTATGAGTTCCAGCAACTGTTGCTAAGTCTGTATCAATGGCAGTAATACCATCCAACAAATTTAACTCGGCTGCAGATGCAGTTACTTGAGTTGCAGAACCAGATGCACCAATCCAAAGTGCAGATGTTTTAACAAGATCAATATGTTTATCACTATCAAGAACTACTGCTTTTCCACCATATGCTTGACCAACTGTAACATCAAGATAATTTAATTGTGCTGTTGATGCAGTACAACCATCAAGTTTATTTAACTCACCAGAGTCTGCTGTTACACCTGCAAGAATATTTAACTCAGTACTCGTTGCAGTAACACCATCAAGTTTATTTAACTCTGCAGCTGAAGAAGTTACTTGAGTTGCAGAACCAGATGCACCAATATAAAGTGCAGTTGTTTTAAATGCATCTACATGAGAATTATTATCTGTTAAAATTGCTGATGACGCAGTAAGTGTTCCATTAGCATGATCTAACATCTTAGTAAAATAAGAACCACCAATAATAACAGATGCACGGGTTCCTCCCAAACCATCTGCATGACCAATAAATAATTTACCTAATCCTGATTCATCTCCACTACCATCATCAGAAGAATAAGAATAACCTAATTCGCCGGCAGTAAGAGTACCACCACTAATATGAGAATTAGGTATTGTGTTATTCGTTGACCTTTTTATTTGTATTGTATTGGCCATAATTTATCCTTTACATTGTTCCTGCATCTAATGGCATGGATTCCCATTCTTTTAATTCATATCTCGATATAGACGAGTTCCAAATTAATATTGAATGATCTGGTGCTGAAGATGAATCAACATCAATCGCTGCATTAACAGTTATTGTTCCTCTTGATTCAGTCGATTTAACAACCTGCGAACTTGCAACACCAGGCTGTGTTACTTTTATCACATTCGGGGTGTCCGATGCTGCTTGTACTACAACATTTGCCATTACTTGGTCACCTCAGGCCTAATTGTTATTACTCCTTCAACAACTCTTGATACTGTACCATCACCTGCTGTAATTTGTAAATCATAAACATACCTACCAGATTTAAGAGCAGCTGTTTGTACAGCTGTTAATGATAAAACAATAACACCATTTGTTGCTGGTGTTTGTATTGTTGAGAGAATTGTAGTAGAAGCAGTTGAAGTATAATTTTTGCGTAATTGTGATGCAGCTGTATAACCAGTTAAATTTTGTATAGTTGTTCCATCAGTTTCATATACAGTAATCGACTTTGAATATGTCGTACCCTGATCTATTGTCTGATTAAGTATTGATGCCATACTAACTCCAAATTTTTAACTATTTATAATTATACATTATTCATTTGTGAACATTTAATAACTGTGTCCAGCTGTATTAAATTTTAATCCTGTTAAATTGCCTACGTCAGCAGAATCTCCATCTGAGCTAAAACTAAAACGATCTATTACATCATAATATGGGCCGCCAGCATATCCACCTTGGGTATATCCGTGAGTAGTATGAGAAGTACCTGACATATTAGACCTAAGAACTGTAATATTTCCCACATCCGTAGAATTATTATTTGAAGCAAAAGTAAATTTCTGAATCATATTAACAGTAGTAGTTGTATAACCCCCACTAACATAACCATGAGAAGATGAACTATGTCCTGCTGTTGCATTTATAGCAGCTATTAAATTACCTACGTCTGTAGCGTTATTATTAGAAGCATAAGAAAATTTATCAATAGTATCATTAACTGAGCCAGTAGTACCACCAGAACTATAACCATTATCTGCTGATCCCGAACCCGATGTATATGCCCTAGGAACTGTCAAATCGCCTACGTCAGTAGCGTTTCCATTTGACGAAAAAGAATGCTTGTCTATTACATTTGAATTTCCTGAGTTTTCTCCACCAGAAACGTAACCATTTGATTCAGAAGAATTTCCTGCGCCTTTGGCTCTTGCAACTGTTAAATTACCTACGTCGGTGGCGTTCGCTGCACTAGCAAACGGAAACTTGTCAATTACATCAACTTTGGGAGATTCTCCACCTGAAGTATAACCATACGTTCCAGAATGAGTGCCAATACAAGCGTCCTGGGTTCTTGTTAAATCTGCATAATCAGCCGCATTTCCACTAGCGGCAAAACTGTATCTTTCTATTATATTTATTCTACCAACACTATGGCTTTGATATCCACCAGAACAAAATCCATATTGAGTACCTTGAGGAGTAAAAGGCTCTACATCACCTGTTCCTTCTCCTACATTAGTCCAAACATTAGCTCCTGCTGTAGCGTCTGTACATACATAAACTTCTCCTGAACTTGTATTATGCCATTCCGTTCCGACACCACCAGAAGGATTTGTAGAAATTGTAGGATCACTAGAACTCTTTGTTGTACTTACTACATTTGTTATTTGACTACCATCAACAGCAGGTAATTTACCATTACCAGCTACTTGTAAAATTTGATTGGCACCAGTACCAACAGGAACTCTGGCTATAGGAATAGTACCTGTACTAATATTACCAGCAGTAATATTAGTAACTTGACTTCCATCAAGAACAGGAATCTTTCCATTAGTATCTAAAAAGATAAATTGATTTGTTCCTGCTGTTCCATCTATAAGTATATCTGCCATTTATTCTTTCCTATGTGAACATTTAATAATGATTTCCTGTCATACCATCATGTCCACTAACCAAATCACCGACATCAACAGAATCTCCATCTGTTGTATGGCTCCATCTTTCAATAATATTAACATTACTAAGTCCGCCATGTCTATAACCATGTGTTGTTGATGATGTACCAGCAAGATGTCTTGATTGAGTTGTTAAGTTGCCTATATCTGATCCGTCTGCTGATGATGCAAAAGCGAATTTGTCTATATAATCATAATTAGTTGGATAGTCAGCACCGCCAGCAGAATAACCATGTGTTTCAGAACTTGACCCTGCAGCCGAATCTTTAGCAACATCTATATCTCCCACCTCTGTACCATTACTAGATGATGCAAACGTATATCTTTGTATTGTAGTTACTTGATTACTAGTTACTCCGCCTACCAGATAACCCTCTGTAGCTGATGAATGACCAGTTGCACCATGTAATCCTAGAAAGACATCCCTTCCATCATCAGCTACATTATCATTTGAATATGTAATTTTACCAATATTTGCATGATTAGTTCCTTCACCGGTTGCAAAATAACCATGTGTTTGAGTCCATGCTGTTGCTGCTCTATCAGTATTAGCCCAAGGCAAAGGATTACTACCAAGACTTGTAGCTGTTGTGTTTGATGCAAAGGCAAATTTATCAGCATAGTTTTGAGCACCTCCACCACCACCACCCATTGTATAACCATGTGTTTCAGAAGAAACACCAACAAGAAATCTCATGTTGCCGCGAGAATTTAAATTACCATGACTACTAGCAGCTGTTGTTGCTGAAGAAAAAACATATGTCTGAACGGCTGTTGAACCATTATGACCACCAGACGCAAAACCTGCAATCTCTCCTTGATAAGCCCAAGGCTTTATATCATCTGTTCCTGCTCCTACATTTCTCCATACATTAGCTCCAGCAGTTGCGTCTGTACAAATATAAATTTCTCCTGAACTTTTATTAACCCACTTTGTTCCAACACCACCTGAAGGATTTGTAGAAATTGTAGGATCAGAAGTGCTTTTGGTAGGTCCCAAACCTGTTAAATTTGAACCATTAAGTGCTGGTATCTTTGCACTACCATCCAACTGTACTATTTTACCTGCACTAGTACCAATATCTAATCTTGCTACTGGAATAGTACCAGTAGTAAATGCAACACCAGATAAAGAAGTAATTTGACTACCATCAATAGCAGGAATCTTACTGGTACTATCTAATATAATAGTATTGTTTGCACCTACCGTATCTGTTACATTAACTGCCATTTAATAAACCTTTTTATTAAATTATTTTTTAACCAAAGACACATACCCAGGATCTGCAATTGCCAAAGGATCTTCAGCAAAATAATGTGTAACTAAATTTAAATCACGTTGATGTTCAACATTCGGAGAACCATAAGTAACATTACCATCTTTATCAACAGTTTCAGTTTTTCTTGTTTCAGTATATGGTGTTGCTTCATATAATTTAATCGCATCCAAATTACTTAAAGCATTAATTGCAGTTTCTTTATCGTTGCTTTCTTTTCTTATTGCCGTTCTATATGTTTTAATATCGTCTGGCATCACAGTACCACCTTCTGCTTCTCTTATTACCATCCAATCATCTCTTGATAAAAAATTAGCAGCTATATCTTTTGTTTGTTGAAGCATACCTTTTTTCAATTCTGCAACATCTCTATCTGTCGAATCATAAGTACCAATTACTGCATCAGCACCAACATCATAGGATAAAGAACCAGTATTATGATATCTTCCATCAATTCTTGTTTCAGAATATGGATAGATGCCAATATCTTTTAATTCTGATGCACTCCATAATGAAAAGATATTTTTTGGATACTGAATATTATTAATCGTTAATGCAATAGGAGATGGAATGACTCTTATCACTTCACCCCCTGATACTTGACTCCACATAGTTTTTTCTCCTATTTTGCGTTTGAATATTTAAAAGGTTGTTCAGCAAAAGCCATATATAAATACTTATAGTTTCCATGATTATACCAACCATCCGATTTTCTAAATTTAATTCCATTAGAAAGAAAATCTAAATTATTTCCATTACTTGTATTTTCTACAGCATGGTCACTTGGAAAAATAAATTGAGTAGAAGGATTTGTTGGTGATCGGACATTATCAAACCCAACAAAATGATTCCCGCTCTGATTTACGTTTTTAATAATTACCATTGCTGGTCTAAAACCTGTATATATAAAAGCTCCGTCAGCATCTGAAACACCTTGATAAGAACCAATCTTGCAATAACCGGGTATACTACGCCAACAATAAGCAATCATACCATTACCGTTATGATTTGTAGATACCATACTTGACACATAAAAATGTGTATTGTTTGGTGCAGTATCGTGCCACAAATTCCAATTACTAAATGCCACAGCTTGATCGAAATAGAGAACATGATTCCAATCCATACTTAATAAAGTTTGTTCTGTTCCCATAGCCCATTCTGTTCCATTGTAATTACGAGCTTTTACAATTATTAATTCAGGCGGAGCACCTAAATGGTGTGGTATCTGATGTCCTGATGTTCCATTACCTTCATAACCAATTATTGAAAAACCTGCATCTGCATTATACTTTGCAGTATAAGATTTACTTGTTCCAGAACCACTTGTCGTACCACTTGAAGTTGATGAAGTTTTCCAATTCCAACTAAGATAATTATAGCTAGTATTAACGTGCTGATCGTTACCAAGAACAAATCCATCTGAAGCAAATGATCGCACATATCCAGATCCTGATAGATTTGATTCGATCTGTCCATAATCACTAGCAAGTCTCCATAAATAGGAACCATTTCCACCTCGAACCGAATCAACTTGAGTCCAACTTCCCGCAAGAGTTCTTGGTTTAATCCATGTCATATCAGGTTGAAATCCTACACCAGTTATTGTCCTCGGCGCAGAAGAATTTCCAGTATAAAGAACGGTATTAAAATTTTCTTTAGGTTTAACTGCTGGGTCTGGTAGATTTGCCGAACACAAGGCAAGAAAGCCCGTTGGCACAGAATACTTAAAATTGCCGTAGCCATTGTCGTCTGCGTTGCCACCTGCGGTTACGTTGCCAGCGAAAGTACCTTCCTGTCCACAATTAAGAATCATTCTTGAGGCAAGTTGATATTGCCCAACACAAGGTTTCCAACTATGTGAAGCACCACCAGACCTTGTTAAATTACTCAAGGTCGCCGCAGGATTTGCCCCAGTTGAAGGATTTCCACTTCCATACCATGTTCCATTGTTAGCAAACCAAATCTTTCCCGTTGCAGGATCAAAGGCACAACTCAAAATATTTCCTGTAGCAGCTGAAGTAGTAAACGATGCTGTGCTACTACCGTCGTAATAAAGAGTATTAATTGAGGTATATATGCAAGCCCCGTGAAAATTTTGACCGGGTAAATTGATACCCCAATCATTTGACGGGCTAGTAGTAGGACTATAGTCATCAGGGGCAATCCCAATAAAAAAATCTGGATTAGATTGGTTGCTCAGATAAACCTCATAATAGATTTTATTTGTGGTGTGCATGGTTCCAACGGAACCCATGTGAAAAGAACTGCCAGTTTTACCAGCACCTTCTAAATTACCTTCGCCAAAATGTCCTGCACGATGGATATTATCCTCTATACTGTTAAACGTACAAAAATTGTTTGTAGGTGTATCAGTCACCTGATCGCTTGTCGCAATATTTGTTGGAGTGAAATGGTTACTGTTTGCACTTGCATCATTTCCTATACTGGAACTATTTTTAAAGTCTAGGTAGAACCCATTAGTTCCATGACTGCCAGAATATTTTTTAGGTTTCCAATGACCCCAATCTTCATCAAATTCACCGAAATCAGAAGGGGTGAGTTGTTGACCGTCTATCAGGTGAAAGTCTGCCATATAACCATCCATATATTGACCACCATTATTGCGACCAATGTAATGAATGACGTTATTGCAAACTGGGAAGTCCTGACTTGAAGAAGGCCATGTTGGACTTCCGTTCCAACTGGATTCTTGAACACCGTTGATATAGAGTTTCATTCGGTTGGTGTTAGTCCCTTGCGTTGAATCCGTTGCCAATAGGAAGTGACACCAGTTTCCTGTGTCACGAAAATTTCTAGCCGTAAATAAATAATTCGACCCACCACCACCAATCAAAAAACGCCATTGTGAAGAGGTATAGTGCATATATATTTGAAAATAATCAGTATCACTCCCGCCTGTTCCGGCACTGAAAAAGGTTTGGTGGCTTTGCGGCAACGCCCCAACCTTAAACCAAAAACTAACAGACCACGTTTTTCTGTTTCCAGCACTACTAGGTGTAAAACTTAAAGATGCAGAATCATCATCATTAAATCTTAATGAATTATTTATTTCATAACCACCACCAGCCGCAGCAGCTGCACCCATTTTTGTATTTTCGTTTAATACACCCATATTCCTCTAATTATGAAAGAGCCAAAGTTGCTACTGCATGAATTGAAGTTGCAGTACGAACAACATAGTCAATCCTATCAACAGCACTTGCAGTAGTTGTTAAAGTAGGTGCTGTTCCGGCTGCAAAATCCCAATACGATCCGTATGCTAAAGTTCTGCTACCCGTTCCATCCTGAGTAATAAAGATTGATCCTGATTGACCAGCTGTACAGTTACTTGGATTTGCTAAAGTTCTATTGCCGCCTAATGTTACACTAAAATTATTTGAGTCGTTTAAATCTGGTGTGATTGTTGCACCATCAGTAAGTGCTGTAATTTCTCCACGTTGACCTTTAGTAAAAGTTTGAGCTGTATCTAAACCAGCACCAGCAGTATCTGCTCCCCATTCAGGAGCTGTTGCACCAGAATTTATTTTTAAAACTTGTCCTGCTGTACCTTTTGCCAACCTTACATAATCAGTACCATTGTAATACATAACATCACCAGCTGCATCTGAACCAAGAGCTATATGTGTACCATTCACAGCATTTGTTGCAAGTGATTGTGCAACAATTACACCTGTACCAATTTTTGCAGATGTTATTGATGCATCAGCAACTGTAGGTAATACAAGAGTTTCTCCAAGATGTCTTACAAAAATAGTGTTTCCACTTGGAACACCAGTCAATGTAAGTATCGTTCCACTTAAACTATATGCAGTTGTTGGTTGTAATATACCCTCAACACTCACCTCAATAGCACCAAGTGTAGCAGGAGCTTGACTTAATGTATATGTACTACCACCAGAAGATGTAAAATTGTCTACTGGAAAATGTCCTGTAGTCGGTGCGTTTCCTATATAACTCATATTTTATTCCTTTGGGTGTTTATTTTTTACTGGTATAATCATATCCTCTTTCCATTTTTCAACTCCATGATGAAATATATAATCTAACTGATCGCCTATGTCAGGATATTCTACTTTCCTGTCTCGTTGGTATTTAGTTGAGGCAAGATGATCTTCATATTCCTTTGTCCACTTATCTTGATCGGCTTGTGAGGGAATACCATTTGGGAATTTAGTAATAACTCCATCTGTAGTTTCCATACCCTTTTGATGGTTGAACTTCCATCCTATTACTGTACCTATGTCGGTCATACTGCTATCTCCATAATTGTCATTTGCGAACACGATTGATTCCACACGATAGTTCCGTTTGACCCATTAACACTTGTCGTGCCAGTTGTATTCCCACCACACCGTATTTTGAAAGTTGTGGCAGAGGTTGTTCCAGCAGTCATATAATGACTCAAGTGTACTGCTGTCGGCCCGTTGTTTGTATCAGAAGCAGTACCAGTTACAGCTAAAGCCCCAGCAGTTGAGTCTTGGAATAGTGCTACAATTCTCGTAATAATCGCCCCAGTATTAGCCATATTTACATCAGCTAAAATTAGCAACTTGTTTGAAGCACTCGTAGGAGTAATTGCAAGTGTGAAAAGTTCCAATCCTTCTGTGTTTTGAGGAGTAGTATTATCTTGCGGTATAGTAGCCGTAGTAGTAGAGAGAGTATGGTCTGTTACATTTACCGCTTGCACAATTTTACCAGCACCAGCAGCAGCACTAGCCCAATTAGTTCCATCAGATGTTAATACGTTTCCACTAGAACCTACCGCAGGTAAATTGTTTCCAGTAATCTGTGTTTGTACATTAGAACTAATAGAATTTAAATAAGCATGCTCAGTATTGGAAACATCACCAGCTCCGACCATATTTGAATTTAATCTTTTAACTGCCATTTATTATTCCTTGTTGTTAATTAAACGTGTTACTGCCATAACTTGTTACTCCCTTTGTTATTAATTAAGCTTTCTTATATCCATAAAATGTATAACTACCAGTATGTGTTGTGCCACCAAAATTAAACAGTTGTATCGCATTAATCGCAGTAGTGGAAGCTCTTACCCCTGCACGAAATTCTGCTCTAGTAGCGTTTAATTGACTAGCGTTATTATCATCTGCATAATACATAGAGTTTATAAAAAAGATTGTGTACTTTCCTGTTTCGTGTGCTTGAGCAATAGTAATATCTGAAACTAAGTTAGAACCTAAATCATTATCTAAATTATTTCCATGAAGGCTTAATCTATTAGCACCAGAACCATCTGCTCCTGCTCCATTACTAGCACGATATGGATTTTGGTAATCACTGCCACCAGAATCATAACTACTCCCACCGTCTGAACTTGTGCGTAATGCACACACATTTCCGTTAGCCGCCATATTGGTTCTGATAATAAGTCTATAAGAGTCATAAACATTTCCATTAAAACCTGATGTTATCGAAACTGTAGTTGCATTAGTAAAAGTATTCCTTGCAATCAAAGCTGTAGCACCACCACCAGCAGGAGCAGTACTAGCCCAATTACTACCATCAGATGTTAATACGTTTCCACTAGAACCAACAGCAGGAAGTGCTGGAGTTGCAGCTGCATTAGTAACTTGTGTTTGTATGTTACTTGAAACTGAATTTAAATAAGCATGTTCAGCATTGGAAACATCACCAGCACCAACCATCTTTGAGTTTACTCTTGATAAAGCCATTTGTTATTCCTTATGGTTTTGTTGGCCACGTTACATCTGCATAAACAGTATTACTTGCAGGAACATCTCTTAGTGCTTGCCTGTAAGTTTTCATTGCGTCACTCATTGTAACATCACCTAATCCAAAATGATCTGTTTCTCTGAGTAAAGTATCTCGGTGCTGTCTGATCTGAGCCATCTCTCTCCCAGCTTCACCAGCTTTCCATTCAGCTTCCTCTTTATCGCGTTGTGCTTCTTCTTCTGCGGTAAGAGGCATATCAACTCCGTCAACATTCTTCATTCTACCCATAACTTGTTACTCCTTATTGTTATTGTTATTTATATTACTTCATTTCAATCTTAACTAATTGTTAATTAAGAATTTTTCAATCCATATAATGTAAATCGTCCTGCTGCTATATCACCAGACTCAAATAAAATTCCAATTCTGTCCCATGTACGATTAAGATCCCCAAGCTTTGAGCCGTGCCAAGTACCGCCTTTAAAATCTGCTCCCGTAGTATCACAAACATAAGAACCGTGTGCGTAAATTTGGTTATTATTATAATGACCACCAATCCACCCTACACAATGAATACGATCTGTTCCTGTATTTACAGATAAACCCATATGGATGTGCGAACGACCTGAGTGACATTGGCTACTATAACTAGTACTTACATCTGAAACTTTTGCACAATGGTATCCATAATCATTTGCTCCAGCATAAGTGGAACCGACTCCAATGGCACCAAACCTTAAACATAAAGAAGTACCAGCCGAAGTAGGAAGGGCATCTGTAACAGTAAAGAAACAAGTGTTATATAAGCTAGTGTTAGCTGCGCTACTCATCCCACTAAGTACTACTTGTGAAGTGTTACTAGTTACATTTGTTGATTGGAGTACAGTCCAACCTCCACCAGCAGGTGCAACCCATTCGGGTGCTGTAGCACCACTATTCATAGCTAATTGCTGAGAGGCTGTACCTTTAGCTAACCTTTGTAATCCAGAACCATCACGATATAAAATATCACCCTGAGTTGTCAAAGTACTAGTTAAATCCGTACCATTAGTCCCTGCCTGTGCCATGAGTGACCAATATGTTGCATTTGAAACTGCATTACCCGTAGAAGCTAGAATACATATATAGGAATTACCCCCACTAGAAACAACATCATTAGCTACATAAGCTGTGGAGTTGTTATATGCACCTGTCCAGTTGAATCTTATTTTTCCTAAGTTAAGTGTACTCATGTTTTATCCTTTATTGTTAATTAAGTGTGTGCAATACCCCATATGGTCATTCTTCCAGAAGCAATATTTCCTGAATCAAATTTAACTAAAATTCTATCCACAGCAACAGCGGCTTTTCTTATTCCAGCAAAAACTCCACCAGCACAATTTCCATTAAGATTTTTACAAGAGACTGTACCTGCAAAATGTGGATGAGTTGTACCATTTGCAGGGCGATTAAAATAAACCATACCCCCACAACCTTCTCCATCGCCATTTCCAACATTTTGTAACAACCACATAGCAGAATTTCCACTAGAACTAAAATATCCACCACTATTATTTGTCGGAACGGCAACCTTAGACATATGTTCGTAATCACTACCACCAGAATCAATACCATTACTATCACCCACTTGCATAGCAAGATATTTATTATCACCTGAAGGAATCATATCCGAAATTCCTATTGCATATTGACCATAAGTAGAAGTAATACCCGTAACAGTTAAACTTGCAGAGTTTGATGCAACCGCTGTACCTATTAAATTCCAAGCACCGCCACCCCCTGCATCTGCCCAAGAGAAACCACTAGCCCCTCTAGTTAGAACCTGACCATTACTTCCAGTTAGTGCAAACAGTCCCTTATTAACTGCATCCAAATGTTTTTGTGTTAATGTTTCAGTTGTGTCAGCCATGTTTTATTCCTTCTATGTAATTGCCAATTCATAGACATAAATTGCACCAGAAGCAATATTGCCTGATGAAAATAAAAACTGAACCCTATCTGTAGTAATTTTAACTTTTCTCGCTCCACCCCATCGCATATCCCAAAGAACTGTATCACCATCTCTACAAAGTGTGGCTCCCTGCCAACCAGGAATCATTTCTGTACCTCTCCCGTTATACATTTTGCCTTCAAACGAAACACCACAATTAGCCGCGTTTCCAGTTTCGCCATCGGTAGTACTGATATGAGAAATCTCTATTTGAGATGCTTCCCAATCTGTTTTCCCATTCGTTGTCGTGTTGTTGTTATCACCATTAATTGCTTCACCGCAACAATGCCAAAAATAATCAGTTGATCCAGAATCAATACCACTTGAATCACCCATTCTTAAATACGGATAAACCTGGTCGGTAACTGGGTGCAAGTCAACTCCAATAATCATAGCTGGCAGTCCTGTCAACCCTGTTACTGTTAAACTCCCAGAATTACTAGCAGTCGCAGACCCTTTTAAAGTCCAGCCGCCACCACCAGCTTCAGCCCAAACAGGATTAGCACCAGTACCTTGAGTTTTAAGAAACTGCCCACTTGATCCAGCCCCAAGCCTTTGTAATCCTGATCCATCTCTATAAAGAACATCTCCTTGGGTAGTTATAACCGTACCAACATCCGTACCATTAGTACCATTACTTCCTGCTTGAGCCATTAAGTCCCAATAAGTCGCATTACTAACAGCATTACCAGTAGAAGCAAGTTTACAAACATAACTATTGCCACCACTAGAAACAACATCATTAGCTACATAAGCTGTGCTGTTGTTATATGCACCAGTCCAGTTGAATCTTATTTTTCCTAAATCTACGGTTGCCATGTTTTATCCCTTAAATTGTGCATCTAAGTAAAGTGCCTACTAAACTCCAAGTCATTCCAGAAGAACTAAAAATAACATCATCAAATGTTGCGTAAGTTGCTTCACTAATATTATCAGCACCTTTATTGGTTGTGGTTACAATTAAATTTCCAGTAGCATCAACATTGAATCCATAAACTTCTGCTGATCCAGCCGTTCCATATTCTAAAGCATTACCAGCACTATTAACTTTTAATACTTTATCTGCTGCGCCTAATGCTGTTAATCCTGTTCCACCTTTACTAACACTAACAGCACCATCTTCTATGTTACTGCCTTTAATTTTTGTTAATGCCATTTTTTATTCCTTGTTGTTTAATTTAATTCTACACAAACATAAGAACCAGAAAAATTTGTACCATTTCTGGGGTACAGTCTAATCGCATTTACAATCCCAATAGAACTACGTTTGCCGACAGAGTATGCTTGACAAACCACACCATTGGATTGTATCTCTTTTATTTCTGCGTTTAACATTGTTTCAGTATTAGCATTACTTGGATTGTATATAGTCCATTCCATAGAAGAACATTCACCAGAAGCATTACCAGTACCAAGAAAAGGACTAGGGCTAAAATTAACTGTGGAAGATGTAATCCCAATGCCCGATATATTAGTACCATCAGATTGTGAATAAATTGTGCTATATTCATAATCACCTGATGAACCATCAAATGATGAACCATTATTACTAGAGGTTTGAAGTGTTGTATAAACTTCATCAGAACCGACAGTAATATCTAAAAATATTCTAGTAGTTTTTGTTAGCCCAGTAATTTGTAAATCTGAGACACTACTTAAATTTCCACTTGACTTTACACTCCAAGCCCCACCACCACCAGCAGCACTAGCCCAATTAGTTCCATCAGATGTTAATACATTTCCACTAGAACCTACGGCAGGAAGAAACCCAGTAGCAGTTCCACTATTTGCAACAGTCGCTCCACTAGGAATAGAAAATGTATCACCCGAATCTCCGAGAGTTACTGTATTTCCTGTAACTGGTGTAATTTTATTTGTTAGGATCTCGCTCATGTTTTATTCCTTATGGTTTCGGATATTTATCCTTCGTTGCTTTTATAGTAGTTTTCCACCCAGAGATACCGTTGTGATAAAGATCGTCTAACTGTTCTTCAATACTAGGATATGCTTCTTTACGATCACGTTGATATTTATTATTTTCATACTCCGTCTTTAGTTCTGCTTGTTTGGCTTGTATGTCACTTTTACTAATTACTGCTGTCCCGGCGTGCCAAGTAATCTGGTCAAAATCCTCGCTGGAAATGCTCACTTGTGCAGAGGGGTTAATAGCTAAAATAGCTGTACAAATGTCATACATAATTATGCTCCTATTTCGTAGATAATGATTCCGCAATGTCCTATATTCCCAAGTCTTGAGGCAGACGCAGAGTTTCGATTTATGTAAACTGTCCCACCAGCTGCTGAATCAGGCCCTATCCTAATCTTATACGTTCTGGCAGAAGTGGATGAGCTATTGACTACATGAAAACCACTACCAGTATTCGGGGTTCCAATATTGGCTGTATAATGACCGCCCCATGCCAAAGCGTTTGCCGTTGAATCAACAAACAATGCCCAATAAATAGGGGCTTCATTACTTTTACTACCACAAATCTGAACGTGAATATGCAATTTTGAGGAAGCAGATTGTGGTGTAATCGCTAGAGTCATTAGTTCTGTTCCCTCATTATTTTGCGGGATTGAGTCATCAGCAGGAAATTGACTAGAAGTAGAGGATGCAGTATTGGTAAGAACATTCACCGCTTGTAAAACCTTCCCACCAGCAGCAGGAGTAGCACTAGCCCAAGCACTACCATTACTCGTTAATACATTTCCACTAGAACCAACAGCAGGTAAAATACCAGTTAGATTACTACCATCACCAACAATAGGTCTACTAAAAGTAATATTACCTGCTCCGTCAAGAGTCGTTACTGTATCACACTTTAATGTTGAAGCCATATTTTCTCCTTTAGACTATGCTCCAAGCCGAACCGTCTGTAATAACTACATCAACTCCGTTAGCAATAGTTACCGGTCCTGCGGACATACCATTTTCCGTTCCAGCAAATGTTATATTTTCATTAATTGTCTTAGCATTAGTCTTGATAATCGAATCACTACCCAAACCTTTAAAATTACCAGATAGTTCATTTTTTCCGACAGAACCAGATGCGGGATTAACTGTATGTGTTGCTCTACCAATATACATACAATACATTGTATCACCAGATACTAATGCTTCTGTTAAAGTCAACGCAGTACCATTTGCAGTATAAGTAGCAGGATCTTGTCTTATATTATTCACATACAAACCAAGATCATTAGAACTACTAACACTAGTATTTAAAGTATAAGATGTTCCGGTTGGGGAAGTAAAAGACTGTCTTGTTAATGCACTATATTTTTCTGCTGGTATGTTGCCTAAATATCCACCCATTAGGTTATCTCCATTATACTCAAAACAATGTCTATCGAATTAGCTGTATCGCTCTGTACTTTTAAAACGTCATTTGTATTCATAACAATTTTTCCTGCTAACGCATCCAAAGACGAACCAGTAGGAATTGGTAAATTTTGACCGATATTGACGTTTGCGTTTCCGGCTGTACCACTTTCTAATTTAACATCAACGGTTACTGAATTACCTATTTTATTTGAAATGGTTAATCCAATAAGAATCGTTGTCGTTGTTGCTGTTAATACAGTTATATCAGTATTCGCTGCAACTGCACCACCAGCCTTTGTATTTAATTTAAATGTGTTTGCCATTATATCTCCTTATCCTAATGCGAGTGCAAGTGCAGCAGCTTCGTCACCTGCTATTGCAGTAACTTCAGCAGTTGATGGATTTGCTATTGATGTAAATTCTTTACCTAAATAAATAATATATAAAGTTGTTCCGCTTGCAGGGGCTGATGTGAAGGTAATCGTTGTACCACTTGTAGTATAAGATACACCGGGTTCTTGTATAACACCACCATAAACAACCAAAAGACTATTTTGTGATACACTCCACTTTAATACATTAAATGCAGTTAAAGAACCATTTGCCGTAGTAATAGAAGTTTTTGCAAACTCTCCTAACTCAAGCCCTCTACCTATATATTGTCCCATACCATCAATCCTTTTCTTTTATTTATAATATTTATACTGTCATTTTTATATTAAGTATGACTATTATACCAATCGTCTACCATTGCTTCAACTTCTGCATCAGACATAGTTTCATCACTTGACATACCATCTACATCTTTTGTATATGGATATTTTGCATGATAAGCAACTTGTCGTGTTTTAACCTCTGCAAGAGTTTTAAATTCAACACTATCTGGAATGTAATATTCTGTAACGTCTGGTACAAAACCAATCATTGTATAATCGTCTTGATTATACCAGTAACCCCCATTAGTTACCCAATCAGGAGTTGTCATTCCATGATTTTTTTTTGGTGCATGAAGTTTGTATTCTAACATTCTCATATTTTATTCCTTGTTGTTAATTAACTATTTCTTTCCAATCTTTGTTTTCTTCATCCCAAGTATATTCTTTGCCGTCATCAGGCATGGCAGTTGGCGGTTGCCAATCATCATTATCATCTAAAACCCAGCTTGGGAAGCGTTGAGGTGCGATAAATTTATCTTTAGTTTTATCGTAGGTGTACCCAATACCAGCGTATTGTTTTCTAAAATTATGGTTATAAGAAGTTTGTACCCAATTAAATGAATCGCCTACAGCACCAGAGTTAATAAAATCTTGCTCTGATACAAGAACTCTTAACACTTTTCCATCCTTATCTATTTCAGCAAAATGACTCATAACTTTTCCTTATTGAAATTGGTATCTTATAATTACAACTCCTGAACCGCCTAAAGCACCATTTGTTGCGGTATCACCACCAGCACCACCGCCGCCACCTGTATTAGCTGCTCCTGCTCCTGGTGTTCCGGAATATGAACCTCCACCGCCTCCACCGTTTCCGCCGTTTGTATTTCCTGATCTATTACCTCCTCCACCACCACCAGCCCTAAAAACTGCTGAGCCTGTAATAGAAGATGATAAACCAACGCCACCATGAGCCGTAGAAGTAGCACCACCATTAGTACCAACCGCACCAGCACCACCGCCGCCAGCACCAGAATAGGGAGAGCTATAACTACCTCTTGATCCACCGTTATTACCTTGTCCAGAAGTACCCGAACCAGCGTTACCAGCAGTATTACTCATTCCAGCACCGCCACCAGAACCACCATTTCTTCCATTAGGTACGGCAAAAGACCCACCACCGCCACCTCCGGTTGCTGTGATTGAAGCAAATACAGAATTAGTACCATCACCGCCTTGAGTTCCAGTATCAGTTCCTCCAGCAGAGCCAGCAGAGCCACCACCACCAACAATAACAGAATAAGTTGCACTTGAAAGGCTAGCCAAAGTACCTGTCAAATAACCACCTGCACCGCCACCGCCACCATGATAACCACCGCCTCCTCCGCCACCGCCTGCAATCACAAGATAATCAAACCCACCAGTAAAAGCTCCAGAGTTTACAGTAAATGTTGCGTTAGTATTAAATGTGTGTACTTTGTAATCACCATCAGTAGTAACAGTTCCCCCAGTTGGTAAGGTATAAGGCTCTGGGCCTGTTCCATCTCCGACATTTGTCCAAACATTAGCGTTAGTGGTGGCGTCAGTACAGCTATACATTTCTCCTGTAGCTGTATTGAGAAAAATAGTACCTACACCACCAGAAGGATTTGTTGTGCCAGTTGGATTAGAACCACTTTTAGTAATACCACTCGGCAAGTTCGTGAGTGCGGCTCCTGATATTGCTGGTAAAGCACCCGTAAGTTTAGATGCAGCTAAATCAGCAATATCAGCATTCGTTATACTTCCATCCGGCAATCCGCCTGAAGTAATTCCTGTAATAGTTCCTGTTCCAGTTAATTTGATTGGCATATTTTATTCCTTATTGTTAATTAAGTGTGTGCAATACCCCATATGGTCATTCTTCCAGTTACAATATTTCCAGAATCAAATTTAACTAAAATCCTATCCACAGCAACAGCAGCTTTTCTTATTCCAACAAA